>Ga0102945_1000538_pt1 | contig 11525 bp, 12 predicted proteins | sample SalPonred_H2O_MG_FD_78207 | JGI IMG/M metagenome (GOLD analysis project Ga0102945, IMG submission 78207) | Salt pond water microbial communities from South San Francisco under conditions of wetland restoration - Salt Pond MetaG R2_restored_H2O_MG ...
CACCCTCCGGAACGCGAGTAGAAACCTTCGCCAAGCGCGGACGGCAGGCATCCGCAGCCTGCCTGCTCAGTGAAGCCATCGACTCCCCACAAACTCTCTTGCCTACCGATGGCAAGGAGATCACATCATTCACCGTGACTTTGACCAGCTCAACGGGCAGCAAACTGGGGGAAGGCAAAAACTCCTTCACCGGCAGCTTCCTCACCGCCGTTGACGCCGCTTACATCGCCCTACTGGAAAACCTGCACGCCTGGACCCCCAAAGCCCCCAAACTCCCACCACAGCCAACACCCGAACCCGCTGCCGCTTTGACCGAAACTGGCCGATCGACTGAGAGCACGGAAGGGCCCGGCTCACAAGATGCGACAAGTTCATTGCCTTCTACTGGGTCCGCGGACGAGTGAACGAGTGTCCGCATGCTCGCTGCACAAGCACCTCTGAATGCGGGAAAGGCAACTACGGGCCGGGGCCCACTCCCTGGAGTGGAATGGTCGTTTGAACTTCGTGAAATTCGTGGTTGCACGACCGCACGTGAGTCGGGCGGCGCCTACAAGCACACCGCATCGACCCCGAAGGTGGCCCGTGCTCGGGTGAAGCCTTCGAACTCGAGTTGTTCGATTGAGCCGCTGCGTGAGAGCGCCGAGTAGTCCGAGAATTCAATGTCTTTCAAGGCTGCCTGCTCTTTCCACTTCCCGAGGATGCTGTCCACCGCGTACTGGGCATCAACGCTGGAGAACACTTCGAGTTCCAACTACTCGATGAGTCCTTGCGTACTCAACCGCGCACAGTCCAAACCGTCCAAGACTATAGCGACCGTGCCGCCTTTCTCTAACTCTTCCGCGTCAGTTTCTTGAAGGATAGGAACGTGCTCGTAGAGCGCGACATCCTGGAAGAACTTCAGTCCGTGCCGCTCTCGGCTTGTAAAAGGCAGAGTTCCGGAACGTGAAGATGTTTACCGTCCCTCTGGACTTAGAACTCTGCATCTTGAGAACTAGGACGTGGTGATTCAGTCTCGAGTTGGTTGCGCTTAATGCGGCGCCTGTCATTTAGCAGGCACAGCCCGATTGCGGAGTATATGAGAACGAACATGGGACCCGCGAGCAACAAAAGGTTAATCGGGTCGCCGGTTGGCGTCGCAACGGCAGCAAATATGAAAATTAGAAAGATGATCCATCGCCAAGAAGTTAGGAGAGTTCGTCCGGAAAGGAGTCCCACAAGGTTGAGAGCTATCAAGAAGAGTGGAACAAGGAAACCCACTCCGAAAACCAGCACCATCCGCAGGAAAAATGACAGGTAGCGATCAACAGATACGATGTTCTCAACATTCTGAGGCGTGAAACTAAGAAGCACTCTGAGGGCAGTAGGTATGACCAAGTAGGCCAGGCCTGCTCCGAGAGCGAAGAGCACGGATGCACTGACCGTGACCGTAATAGCCCAAAGCCTCTCCCGCTTCTTTAGCCCTGGCGTGATGAATCGCCACATCTGAAAGATCCATATTGGAGAGGCCACCACGAGCCCTGCGATCACCGCAATCTGAAGCTGCAACACAAAGGGGTCTGCCACCCCTGTTAAAGCAAGTGTCACTTCACGACCACTCGCATTGGCGTCACTCACCGCATCGTCGAAGGGGACCGATAGGAAGTCAAAAACCCACGGGTAAGCAATCCAGCCGGCGATAGCCCCAATCGAGATGGCTAGCAGAGCCTTGACGAGCCGGGACCGTAGTTCACGGAGGTGCCCCCTTATGGGCATCGACGACGCAGATTGATTCCCATCGCCTTCTGCGCCTTGATCGACCTGAAACGCCACCTCAACCTGACTTGTTAGGGCAGGTCTAGTTCGCAGTTGGTGGTTCCGATTCGACCTGTCTTAATGCTCTCTGATTGTCGGTAGTGGGTTTGTGGGCTGTCTCGTCGTTGTTAGAGGGTTCAATTCCAACTGCGTCTTGTCCAGGCTCGACTACAGCATCCGCAGATTGGGTTTCTGCCTTGAAGATCCGCAGGGATCTACCCAGACCCCTGGCAGTCTCCGGCAAGCGCTTGGCACCGAATAGCAGCACGAGAATTCCAACCAATATCAGCAGTTCCTGCCACCGGAGATTAGGCATGACGACCCCTTTCAGTCGCCAAATGGTACTACCAATTGGTCAAGTAGGGCCTTCATTTCATGAAGTAGGGTCACTATTGGTCCGACCGGGAACGGACAGAGGGGAAATCTGTGGATAAACTTGAGTGGGGATCGGAGCATGTGCTGTTCGACGACAACTTGACGGCGCGCCTCGCGGATCTGCTCCTTTCGTTGAGACCCGGACAGAAGTTGGAGAGTGAGCGCGAACTTGCGCAGCGCCTTGGGGTAAGTCGAACGGCATTGCGCGACCGATTGGTCCAGTTTGAGGCGCTCGGCATTGTCGAGCGGAGGACTGGTTCAGGAACGTTTGTGAAGGGCTTCTCGCCTGATTCCGTGAGTCTCAGCCTCAGTCTGGGATTGCGCAACTCAGGTGTCTCTACCGAGTCACTAGTGTCAGTTCGAGTTGCGCTAGAAAGGCAAGCGGCGCGTGAGGCAGCCGCAACACAAGATCTCGTGGCCCTCGCACATGTAGCTGTTGCTGCCAAGGCCATGAGCGAAACCAATGACGAGGCGCTGCTTTTGAAGGCGGACATTGATTTTCATAGAGCTGTCTTTGAAGCATCAAAGTCGCCAAGTCTTATCTTCTTCGCCGAGGCTCTCAATGGCACCTTGGCACGATCGGTGAGTGGACGACAACAGAGGATCTGGCGTCTCAAGCACGATATCCCAAAGATTCGTGAACTTCATTGGGAAATCTATCGTCAAATGGCAGCAGGATCGGAATTGGGTGCCATGGCCGCCATGGATGCGCATTTTGATTGGTTGGAGGACATCGACTAGTTCCCCGCAATCACTGATACGTGATGAACTCAGTCGTACACCCGGATAACTGACGAGTCATCCCAATCTGCCAAGCCCATACTCTGCGCTCTTTCCAGGATGCGTTCAGCCGATTCGAGAAGAGGTACGGGTCTTTGCGCGGCATCGGCCATTGACCTAATCAGTTGTGAGTCTTTCACGAAAATTCGCAGGGCGGTCACAGCATTCTCCTGAGCGTCCCTATCAATGTATCGAGGGAATCTGTCCTGCAGCATCCAGGAACTTGCTGAACCGCCAAGCAGGATTTCCCTCAGTATCGATGGGTCCAATTCGAGGGCCTCTGCCAAAGCCAGTGCCTCTGCTCCGGCTACGAGATGGATAGTTGTCAATAGGTTGTTCACGAGTTTCAAGGCTTGTGCATCACCGATGCGGCTGCTGATTCTCCTTGAAGTGCCCAAATGACCGAAGAGTGGCTCTAGGAAATCGTAGGTGGATTGATTACCCGCGCACATGATCTGGAGATCGCCCGAACTGGCGCCGGCAACCCCACCTGTAACCGGTGCGTCAATTAAGTCTGTGTCGGGGCTCACGAGTTCGTTCGCAATGGCTCGGATTTGCGAAACGCCGAGAGTTGACATCACCGTCCAGACTCGCGGAGTCCAATCAATATTCACTTTGAAACCATGAACGACCTGCATACATTGCTCTGCGCCAGCGACCAATGTGACAACGATGGAAGACTCGGGGGCATCCGTGAGTGAGTTAGAGCAAGGGATGCCCTCTTCTTGCGCGATAGCGAGTCGTGACGGGTCGCTATCGATACCAAATGTGGGGATACCCGCTGAATTTAGGCGCCGCAAAATGGGTAGACCCATAGCACCGAGACCAACGAGGACGACGCGTTCCCTTGGTGGCGTACTAATCATGGGTTGATCTCAAAACATGGCGGACAGTTTCGACAATGCTCGCCGCACTGATCAGGACTTGCTCCTCCAACACGGGGGAGTATGGGATCGGCATCTGTTTTGACGCCACGACGCGGGGAGCCGAATTCAGCGACGACCAGCATCTCAGAGCCACCTCGGAAGCGATATACCCTCCCCAGCCAAAGTCACGGACTGCCTCGTGGGCTATCACGATATTTCCTGTTCTTTGAACAGACTCCTCAACTATTCCCATATCGAGTGGTACCAAGGTTCGAGGGTCAATGATCTCCACGTCAACTCTGTCGGTTTCCCAAAGAGTTTGAGCTGCCTCTAGGGCCTTCATCAGCCCCAATTGACTTGCAACAACGGTAATGTCCGTTCCTGGTCGCGCTATGCGTCCACGACCCAGTTCACCGATGGACTTATGCAGCGGCCCGCGAACGTTGTACATCGCTTTGTGCTCCAGGAAGACAGTTGGGTTGTCTGTTGCAATGGCAGCCCGAAGGAGCGCGTAGGCATCTGTGGGAGTTGAAGGTACGACCACCTCAAGGCCAGGAATGTGTGCGAATAGTGTCTCAAGAGACTGAGAGTGCTGGGCAGCCTTTCCACTTGCACCACCCCCGTTCGTTCGAACCACCATTGGCACGGCGAACTGGTTCCCAAACATGTAATGCGCCTTGGCTGCTTGATTCACCAGAGGATCCATCGCCAGCATCAGGAAGTCCGAATACATTATTTCCACGACGGGTCTCAAACCTGTCATGGCACTTCCTACGCCCATGGAAACAATGGCCTCTTCGCTGATAGGCGTGTCACGAACCCGATGACTCCCAGCCTTATTGACAAGGCCCTTGGTCACACCGTAGATCCCGCCCCCCGTGCCCCATTTGGTGAGATCCTCACCGATAAGGACTACGCGACTGTCTTCCTCTAGAGCGTCGGCGAGGGCCTCGGTCAATGCCCGTCTGATCGTCGTTGTTCGCTGAGTGCTCGTCGAGGAGTTCTCGGATAGCGCTGTCACGCGTCAGCACCCCCTCTTTGCCCAATTGCGAATACTTGTGCCCGCAGATCATGCGCATCCGGAAGTTCGCTTTCACGTGCAAAGACTTCAGCCTCGTCTATTTGGCGCATTACCTCTTCATCAATGGAGCGAAGGGTCTCTTCTTTGACTCCAAGTCTGGATATGAGATCGTCTTCCAGAATCCGCAGGGGATCACGTTCCTGCCACTTCTCCACTTCATCCCTATCTCTGTAAATCTCAGTGTCTCCGGCCATGTGTCCAAGGAACCTGTAAGTATCAACCTGGATGAAAGATGGGCCGTCGCCCTTCCGAGCCTTCTCCACTGCGCGCCTAGCCGCTTCGCTGACACTCCAGTAGTGCATGCCATCCACTCTGGAAGCTTCAACACCTAGTGCACGAGCCCGATTCGTCAAGTTCGTGTCTGTAACCATGTCGCTCAATCGCGACGACTGGGCATACCCGTTGTTCTCGCAAATGAAGATCGCGGGTAGGCTCCAAATCGCTGCGAGGTTCAGGGATTCTGAGAAAATCCCTTGGTTGATGGCACCGTCTCCAAAGAAAGTAACGCTAACCTCGTGTCCACCGAGATACTGGTGCCGGAGGGCGGCTCCAGTGGCCAGTCCGATGCCAGCGCCTACGACACCGTTGGTTCCCAAAATTCCCAACTGCTTATCGTCGATATGCATCGAGCCGCCCCTGCCTTGGCAATACCCATCGACCCTGCCCAGGATTTCTGCGAGGACTCTCTTTGGGTCAGCGCCCTTTGCCAAGCAGTGGGCATGGCCGCGGTGATTACTCGCCACAGTATCCCCTGATCGGAGGTGAGCGCTAACGCCTACAGCACTCGCTTCCATTCCTACTGACGGGTGAGTTGAACCCTGTATGAGGCCCTCTTCTGCGAAGCGGGGAAGCCGAGATTCAAAGTCTCTTATCAGTGCCATCTGGCGGTACGCGCTGAGCCCTTGATCCAGTTCCGTCATTTCGCGCGCACTTCCATGGTCGCGACAATTGCGTCAACCTCCAAGAGATCCCCCACCTGGACCCGTTGGTGAATGACTCCCGATGCGGGCGCCTGAATGGTGACTACGACCTTGCTCGTCTCCAACTCAGCGATCGCTTCCCCCTCCTCAACCATTGCGCCATCGCTGACTAGCCATGCGGACATATCGGCTTCTACCTCTTCGCCCAACAGTTCAGATGTAACCCGGATTTCCATCGGCCCTCCTTGTGAGCGCAAAGATAATTGGTAGTACCAAATCCGTCAATATGGACCCAATCTCCGGATATTCCCCTACAACTGAGCATAGTTTGGTCTTATAGATCTATTGACAGGTCATACCACCATCGCTAACTTATCGACCCACAGGTTCTGAAAGGAGTCCTTGTGCTTGAGCATTTCCGTATCTCAGACGGCTGTACCTTGGCGTACGAGCGCGAAGGGCAAGGCCCGTGCATCGTTCTCGTTCCTGGCTGGTCTCAAACGGCTGCCATGTTCAAGCATCAAGTCGCCCACTTACGAGACCGCTTTGACGTGGTTGCTGTTGACATGCGGGGGCACGGGGAATCGGACAAGCCCGAGGGTGGATTCCGGATCTCGCGACTTGCGATGGATCTGCACGAACTATTGGAGTACCTAGGTGTCGAAGACGCGTACCTACTTGGGTGGTCGATGGGGGCTTCTGTCATTTGGAGTTACATCGACATGTTTGGAGAAGACCACCTTCGCGGTCTCGTAATCGTTGACCAACCTGCAACGTTGGTTGACCTTCCACACATGACCGCGGATGAGCATAAAGATGCCGGCGTAATTTTCACATTTCCAGCACTAGAGGAATTCACCCGCAACCTTGCAGGGAGTGATCCGTTGCCTACGAGGGAGCAGTTCCTCACAGATTGCGGATCACCGGAAATCGACACGCAACTCAAGGACTGGCTTCGGGATGAGTGCCTCAAAACTCCCGCCGCATGGGGTGGTCAGCTAATTACGGACCACTGCACGCACGATTGGAGAGACGTCATCCGGCGAATCACGGTTCCGACGCACGTCATCGGTGGGGAATTAAGCCTCGTGCCAGCGGACTCACAACGATGGATTGCAGACCAAATTGACGGGTCATCTGTTGACATCTTCAGTGCAGCCGAACTTGGTTCGCACTACATGTTCATTGAAAATCCGGAGAGATTCAATCGCTCCCTTGACAGCTTCTTGATCGCAACAGAGCAATCCAAGCAGTAGGCGTAATTCGGTCAAATTTGGAGGAACGAAATGTCAGAAAAATTTCCACCTGATGGTGAAGCCAATGAGCGTGCCAATCGAGCGCGTACCACCAGCGCAACCAGTAAGGACTTCTTCTCGGCGCCTGTCTCTCGTCGAGGCTTCCTTGGCAGAGCCGCGGGTATAGGGGCGGGAGCTGTTGCCGGCAGTGCCTTGCTTTCAGCCTGCTCGAGTGCAAGTGACTCCGCTCCCGCAGCCACAGCCGCCGCAAGTGCTGCCGAAAGCCCATCCGCGCCTGCACCGGCCGGCAGCATCAGCGATAGCTTCAAGAACAAGACAATCGGTGTACCGGTCTACACGTACGCAGATGAGAACGAGCCCTTGATCGCTGCTCAACTGGAAGCGGCCGCGGCAGCTGCAGGACTTAACTGGACCTTCCTGATTGAAGATACACAGGCTGATCAAGCCCTGGCGGAGCAAGTGGTTGATTCCTTCATCACACGCGGAGTAGACGCGATCGTTGACATCATCGTTTCGCCTAGATCGATAGCTCCCCAACTAGCCAGAGCAAAGGAACAAGAGATTCCAGTCTTTGGGATCTACAACTTCGCGCCGCTTGAGGAGAACTTCGTCGTAGATTACGGCGGGTCGACTGCGGTGGATGGCACCTACATTGCCTCGTACATGATTGCTGACCAAGTTGCGCGCCATCCTGGGCGCAAGATCAAACTCGGCATCCTCAACACGGATCTGGACGTCCTTCGTCCCAGGCGCGGTGTGTTGGACGGTCTTCTCTCGTTGCCAGAGGCGCAGGAAGCATTTGAGATTGTTGGCGTCAAGGAAGTTGATCCCGGTGACGTTGTGGCTAGTGCCACGTCTGGAACACAGGCGCTGATTTCTCAAGCACCTGACCTGGATGCGATCTGGTCAAGCTTGTCACCCGCCGCAATGGTTTCCGCGACTGCCGTGGAGCAGGTAGGAGCACAAGACCAAGTGGCCTGCTACGGATGCATCGCTGGAAGTGCTGGTCTTGAGGCACTCCAGTCAGGTACATCTCCGTTGGTCGCAACCTCGTGGGCAGATTTGGTCTACGTATCGTGGGGAACCGTTGACCTGATGCTTCAACACTTCTCGGGTCAAGAGGTCGACCGACTGGCGTCGCTTACGACCAACCCGCTCCCTTACACAACAGTTACGCCCAGGGTCGCACAGGGCCCCGATGTTCAGCCTGTCGCAACTCTGGGGGGCGAGGAAGTACTCACATGGATGTATGCCGCTGGCGCCTACCGAGACGCGTTCGTTCGTAGTTGGCAGACGACCTATGCCTAGGAGTATTCCTCAGAGGCAACTGTCTGTGATGAAGAAATCCCATCGAACCTGATGAAGCAAACCGACGAAGCAACACGGACCGAAGCCCACAGTTCACCCGAATCGGCACAATACGCCGAAGAGAGTCAAGACAGCAGGGTCTGGCGGATCCTGCCATCATTGGGAGTGCCAATGATGGCAGGAGTAATGATCGCGTACTTCGCGATTACGCTTCCAGGATTTCTTACGGTCAGTAACTTCCAAAGCCTCCTGACAACCGCCGCACTTCCAGTAATCGTGGCGGTAGGTCTGACGTTCGTCCTCGTCCTAGGGGACTTTGACCTATCCATTGCTGCAGTTGCGGGCGTCGCAACGATCATATTTAGTGAATTAGTCAGTGCTCGTGGGTTTAGTCCAGTTTTGGCCATCGTCATCACCTTGGTGGTCGCCCTTTTTGTGGGTCTCGTGAACGGTACGCTCGTTGCATACGTGGGGCTAGCCGGGCTCGTTGTCACGATCGGTACCGCATCAGTGCTCGACGGGATTCAGTTCTGGGTTTCCGGCAGTCAGCAGATTTCCGGCGGTTTCTCGGAGTTTCTCGTCGATTTAGCGAGATCCTCAACGGCTGGCATCCCCAACCTTGTTCTGGTGGCCGGCGTGTACGTGGCAACAGCGTGGTTCCTCCTCGACAAGACTGTGCTTGGTCGCAACATTCGCGCGTGTGGGACTAATCGAGAAGCGGCACGGATTGCGGGGTTGAATGTCAGGCGGATCCGCTTGACGGGATACATGATTGCAGCCTTCAGTGCAGGCTTGGCCGGCATCCTCTTTGCGAATCGTCAGGCCGTCGCCTATCCACTCTCTGGCTTAGACGTTCTACTTCCATCGTTCACCGCCGCGTTCATTGGCGCGGCGACCTTCAAAATGGGGCAATTTAATGTTCCAGGGACCGTTGTCGGAGTTCTGATTACTACACTGGCTGCTAATGGGCTCATCCTGTTGGGGGCACCTCAATACGCGACGTACATTTTCCAGGGGCTAATTCTTCTCGTTGCGCTCTTGTTCGCCCGAGTCGTTTCAATGAGGAGAACATGACCGCAGAGCCTGGGGTGAACAATGCGAACCGCGCATCGACATTAAGAACTGAAAGGCTAGTTAAGTCTTACCCTGGGACACAGGCGCTCAAAGGAGTCACGCTTGAACTCTATGCGGGACAGGTAGTTGGACTTGCAGGTCATAACGGAGCAGGTAAGTCGACGCTGACTAAAGTCTTGGCTGGACTGGAGCAACCGGATGCTGGACATATCGCCCTGCGAGGTCGTCGGCTGGCCCTCAAGACTCCGCGCGATGCACTCGATGCTGGTATCTCGCTAGTCCCGCAGCCTCTGACGGTCTTTCCAGACCTGACAGTTCGGCAGAACTTGGCCGCGGGAGCCCGGCCTGAAGGCTGGCGAGATCGCCTTCTTGACTTACATCGCCCCCCCCAGATTGCCGCACTGGCAGCTGCAGTTGAGACCTTTGGGCTCAACGGGATACTGGATCAACAGGCAGGAACACAACGTCCCGTGGTTCAGAGACTAATCATGATTGCACGCGCTCTTCGGGACGAGCCTTCCATGCTTATTCTTGATGAGCCAACCGCCAATCTTCCTGCAAGTGAGTCGTCGCTCCTCTTGCGTCTGGTTCGAGACCTGGCGGAAACAGGTGTTGGGGTCCTATTCATCTCGCATCGCCTTGATGAACTCCTGCTCGGGACTGAGCGCATCGTTGTCATGCGACAAGGCAGCGTGGTCCATGATGGGCCATCCAGGGACCTCGACAAGAGTTCTCTAGCGTCTCTGATTGTGGGCAGTGCAATTGAACAAGTCGGGTCTGAGGCTCCTGCGCATAAACATGGCGAGCAAGGAAAATCAGATCAAGTAGTCCTTGAAACCAACAATTTGTCAGCTGCACCTCGAGTTCAGGGCATTGACCTCAAGCTTCGATGCGGTGAAATCGTAGGGATCGCTGGTCTTGAGGGCTCGGGGAGGACGTCTCTCTTGCGAGCACTCTGGGGCGACCTTCGGGTCACAGATGGTGAAGTGAGAGTAAATGGTGTCAAACGATCATTCTCTTTTCCGAAGGATGCTCTGAAGGCCGGACTGGCATTCGTCCCAGAAGATAGACACCGGTCAGCGCTGTTTGATGGAATGTCGGTCGCAGCAAATGTGTCCATAAGTGTTCTTGCACGAATTGCGCAGTTGAAATTGTGGATTAGTACACCAGTAGAACGAAAGACCACGACGGATGCCCTGAGGACCGTTGACTTTCAGCCACTTCGAGATCCGATAGTGAATGGCATCTCTGGATACAGCGGTGGAAATCAACAAAAGGCTGTCTTTGCCCGAGGAGTGATGTCTCAACCCTTGATCTACCTCTTAGATGAACCGACTCAAGGTGTTGATGTAGGTGCCCGTGAACAGATCTACCACGTTATTGAGCAACTCGCCTTGAACGGCACCGCGGTGCTTCTGGCGTCCTCTGAGGAGGAGGAGCTAGTGCGATTGTGTTCCCGAGTCCTGATAATGAGGGATGGTCGCATAGTGCAAGAACTGATGGGATCTGAACTGACCGAGTCCCAAATCGCTCGAGCGTCGATAAGCGCCTAAATCCTTGCGTTGTTCTGTTGACGCGAACGTAATCTGCGGTGAGATCTAGGCTCTTCAGTTCGCAACTTGGGCCGCAGTGGATTCCGAAAGGATGAACCGCTGGAGCGCCCCAGACTATTGCAGCGATTGTCTGTGACTATGCGGGCAGCTTGAGCATTGTGCAGCAAAGTGTGTCAACTGCCTACTCGCGTTTCCGAGTTCCAGGCGGCGGTAGCTGGCATCGCCTTAGAGCGATAGCGGCCGCCTCCGACGGGTGCACAACATCCGTTCAAGTGACTCGCACCTTTGTGAGGGGAGAATCCGACTATGGGACGCGTTCAATGCTCAAATGCGCGGCCAGTTCCGGAGTTCTCCCGACTCTTGGGCGAGGAAACTCCGGAAAGTCTGGATATTCCACAATTCCAATCGCAGATGCAAGTCTCGAATCGATTTGCATTTATTGGCTTGAAATTCTGCGCAAGCGGAGCGTCACTAGGGCCCTGGACCTAGCCGGTCAGTTAGAGGTTCGCTGAGGGGGTGCC
>Ga0102945_1000540_pt1 | contig 11512 bp, 6 predicted proteins | sample SalPonred_H2O_MG_FD_78207 | JGI IMG/M metagenome (GOLD analysis project Ga0102945, IMG submission 78207) | Salt pond water microbial communities from South San Francisco under conditions of wetland restoration - Salt Pond MetaG R2_restored_H2O_MG ...
ATGTCCTCTATACGGCCCTGTCAAGGGCAATGGACCTCGCTGTCATCGTGGGAGAGCGGGACCAACTCGAAGGGGTCCTGGGGGAGAAACACTTGCGACGTATGGCAAGGCGACAAGCATGAGTGCTGCGGGACACCGTCAGAGTTAGCCGGAATCGCGAGAGAGGGTTAGGGAAGTGACGCCGTCTGAGTTGATGGATTTCGTAAAGAACCGAATGCGGATGAGCCATGTTTATCAGCCGTTTGTGATCGTTGAATTGCTTGAAGCCGGTGGGCAAGCCACTATCCGGCAACTTGCGCAGACCATGGCCGCCAAAGATGAAGCTCTGCTGTTGCAGTACGAAGAACGTATTGGCCGCTATCCAATGCGCGTGCTCAAACAGCACGGTGTCATCACCAAGGATAGGAACGGGCTGGTCTCCCTGAACGTGGAAGACATGACGTATGAGCAGCGCGCGGAATTGCGGGCAGAATGTGAGAAGAGGATTGGCCAGTTTCTTTCACAACGTGGCTTGAACACTTGGAACTACAGCTTCATCGAGACAGATCCTGTACCCAACACAATTCGGTACGAGGTGCTAAAACGTGACGGTAGTCGGTGTTTGCTTTGTGGAGTATCCGCAAGAGAAGCCGAACTGCATGTGGATCACATTGTCCCCCGGTCTAAAGGGGGATCGAATGCCATGGAGAATCTGCAGACTTTGTGTTGGCAGTGCAATAACGGCAAAGGCAATCACGATGACGAGGATTTTCGGAACATGAGCCTGTAGCGATTTTCTTTGGTTTCGCTGGTCATCGTTTGACGTCCTTCCAGAGCAAGTTGATTGGGGCTGCCGCACGCACCTCCTCCTGCCCGCACCAACGGGGGTCCTTAGACGATCTGATCGCAGTCAAAAATCCGAAGGGCACCTATAAGTGCTACGGCGAAGCGAATCGTTGGGCGGCCGGGATTCGAAGCCCTCTGAGAAGTTACTCGTCAACGGGGTCAGAGATCAAGAACGCCCTGGTGAAGCAATCGACGCACGACTACTTCGGTCAGTTGAGGTGGAACGGCGTTACCTATAATCGTCTCTAGTTGACTTCGAGACGCACCGGTATCAAGGACGAAGAAGTCCGGAAACCCCTGTAAACGTGCCGCTTCGTGGGGAGTGAGACAGCGTGCCCGGGACGGGTGCATGAATCGACCGCGACCCATGCTTCCAAAGCCTGACGTGATGGTCGGTGATGGCAACTCCCACCTGAGCCGACCGTACATTGCTCGATACGTGTGCTCCCTTTGGTGGCACTTGGGACGGAGTCTATTCGGTAGGTCGTATTCGTCATTGTCAAGCAGGTACTTCATGCGGCGTAAGTTTTCGGCGCTGGGCCGCGAAGCCTTGTCAAGAATGGATTCGGATACGTTGTCTACTAAATCACCGATAGCCCATCGGAGATCCCTTGTTTGCCGCGTTCCGTCGGCTAGGAAGTCAGTCGGATGTGCACCCATAGGAAGCGCCTCTTCCAGGATTCCGAGTAGGAGATGCCGTTTCCGTCGCTGCGCTACGCCAAAAGTGACAAGAGGAATCACGCGGTCACCTATAGCGTATCCCGCTCTCGCAAGCCGCTCACGGGCAATCTGCACGACGTTGTCCGAGTCGTGAAGCACGGCCGGCACGTTCTCAATCATCACAACAGAAGGCCGAAGCACCTCCGCAGCTCGTACCATCGTCAAGTAGAGCCGATTCTTTGGATCTCGTCGACGCGTGTGGTTGTTGAGATTGGAATGTCCTTGGCATGGAGGACCCCCCACGAGAATGTCGACATGACCGATTGCTTCTTGAAGTTCCCTCTGGCTAGCGGTTAGGCACCCTCCAGCCATCGGTTCGAAAAACTCTTCAACGCTTCGGCAGCTTGCGTTCGCCTTTGGGAAGTTCCCCTTATAGGAGGCAACAGCACTTGACTCGAAATCCAACGCCAAGCGGATGTCAGTCGCCAGGCCCGCCTCACGAGCGGCCATAGCAACGCCCAGGCTGAGACCACCTGTACCGGAGAAAAGGTCTACGAGAGTCAGCGCGTCGTCACCCAATTCGAAATCCGGGCGCTTCCTGCGCATCAGAGGGTTCCGACCGGACACTCGTCCTCCTTGGACTCCGTGTTGGGAAGTTGGCCAACTCAGGTGCAGATGGATTGTGGGTGTTAAGAATACTGGTCAGCACTGACACCCGGGTGCTGTTCGTGTGCTAGCCGGGGGGTTCCATGAGTCCACGTATGTGCCCAAGGACCTGGCCGACGTCGGCGTTGATCTCACATTCCCAGATGCGAATTGCGCGCCACCCGAGGTTCCGTGCGAGGCGGACTGCTCGAATATCGCGCTCCTGGTTCGCCTGGATCTTCCGGCGCCAAAGGTCTGAGTTTGGTCCGGCTGGCTCTCCCTGGTGTCCGTGACCATGCCACAAGCAGCCGTCAACCCAGACCGCGGTGCCGTACCTGGGGAGCACCAGGTCGGGATTGCATCCGCGGGCCAAAGAGGGGTGTAACCGGAACCTGAATCCCGCTGCGTGAAGGGCTCTTCGCAGTTTCAGTTCCGGAGCAGTGCTTCTGGATCGTCGTCCTCGCAGGTGCTGACTCGTCCCCGTCGATACCCAGTCACTCACGGGGCAATGGTTTCATGTTCTCCTCGTACAGCGGAGTGAACCCTCACGCAATCTCGTTCAGTTGCTCAGGACGTCGCCGCTGTCAGACGTAGCAAGTAGCCTGTGCCCAAGAACGTCGGGAGGGGGTCGATCTTGTGGCGATAGAGGTTAATCAGCATGTCACCAGGTTGCGCCGGTATCAGCCGTTCCACCCAGACTCAAGTGAGCTCATCTACGAGCAGTCGAATCCTGACGAAGCCACCTATGCAATGAAGGCTGAAAGGTTCCTTGACGAGTGCCTCGAGGATCCCTCTATCTCATTGATCGTACTGACCGGTGATGCCGGGCACGGGAAGACGAGTCTGTCGGCAGCCGCACTTAGGAACCTAGGTATGAGTGGCAAAGAAGCCGCGACGGCTGTGGAGAGCATGGGAGACGCTTCCGCTCCGATAGCCCGAACACCCAACGGCAGAGCACTGTGGCTCTTCAGTGATCTGAGCAACGTCAGTGTAGAAGAGGCCACGCAAGTCCTGCTGCGCCTCCTGGAACCGACTGACGGTGGTGTGGCGATCGTATGTGCGAATGAGGGAAGGCTTCGTGCAGCGGTGGCGAATGACAACTCCGGGCAATTGTCTGCCGTTACTCAGACGCTCGAAGACGGCATCAAGACAGGCTCGGTCACGAGTGCGGACCCTTCGATGGTCGTTCTCAATCTCAACTATCAGTCGGTGGCGCCCGACGATGGTGGCGGTCTGGTTGACTGGGCTCTCAAGACGTGGGTGACTGATAAGCGTAGGTGGAGCGTTTGCGCCAGGTGCGACGCGCGGAACGACTGTCCGATTCTTGCCAACCACCTCGCGCTGTCTGATGTGACCAAGGGGCCAAGGAGAGTATCCGCCTTTCGAGACCTTCTTGCCACAGTCGAAAAGTCAGGGCAAGTGATAACGACAAGACAAGCCCTCGCGCTGGTTGCGCATGCAATAACTGGAGGTATCTCTTGTCGCGACGTGCATCGAATGCATGCTCCCAATAGTGACGACAAGGGCTGGCAGTTTCCGTACCTTTATCACCAAGCCCTGTTTGGTGGGGATCTCACTCGTGAGCAACGTCGATCCGTCGCACCGTTCGCTGCGCTCAGAAGGCTTGACCCAGCGTTAGTCGCATTGCGATCCGTTGATGATCGACTTGATCCGGACTCTGTGGACGACACCTTTCTCCCGCCAGTACCGTCAAGCGATGGAGCCACGCCCCACTCGCGCAGAGACGCTCAACGTGAATCGAAGACTGTTAGAGGACTCATCGCCTATTTGCGCAGGAGCTCCTATTTCGACGCGCCGGAAAGTGAGCGTATGGAACGCATGGGACTTCGTGCTGGGCGCTGGTTCACGGAGATCTGCAAGAGAGCTGACGACGTTCCCGTCGGCATTAGGGATACGCTCCTGCGTGGTCTGGAAGCCGTTCAGGGAATCTACAGGCCGGCCAATGTTCCTGATTTCCTGATCCTTGATCCCGCCTTCTTCGCCAACCGAAGTCGGGCAGCTGTCATTGCGCGCCAGTTGAGAGGCCGAAACGTCAGGATCGTTTCCCAAGAGGAACAGTGGCGCATGGTTTCGGAGCATGCTCCGAGTCTGCCTCAAGCAGTGGACTGGTCGAATCGAAGCGTCGTCGCGCGAATCGATACGAACGATCAGGTGCTGAGCATGGACCTATCGCTGATGGCCTTCGAGTTACTCGTGCGTTGGGCTGAGGGCCTTAGTAGCCGAGTTCAGCACGAATCAGAGATCAGGCGAATCGCCGGCGTCCTCGCCGCCTTAGTACCAAGCGATGAGACTGACGAAGACATCAATGTCTTGGTCGGCGGGGAGAGACGGACGTTGACAATCGACATTGGTGATCTCATCCGGTCGGGAGGCGCGTGATGCCGAGCGCCGGTGAACGAATGGGAACACGCATCGTTCAGGATCTTTTCGGCACACCAATCCAATCGCAGGGTAGGGGCTTCTACGTAAGTCTGGAGTTCTTCGCAATAGTGCGTGGAGTCCTGGAGTCAAATCCGGAGAATCTGCTTTCGCCCGAGAAGAGCCCAATTGAATATCAGCAAATCTCTCACGACTTTGCGCGCAGGATTGCGACGAAGGGTCCGATTAGTGCGGAAACTCTCAGCGCAGCTGTCTCCGGTGACCAGACACTGGACATCCTGCACGCCTTGTTCTCCTCTTTGATCGTCGAGATTCCGGGAAGACGGAAGTCGCCCGAGTGGTTCGCGGCCCATCTGTACCCGTTCGTCGGCGAGCTGGTTCATTACGACGCCGTGAGGCGCCGGGGGGAACCGAAAATTGAGCGGTACCAGTTTCGCGACGGAGGAGGGTGGGCTTATCACGTTTTACGCACCGACTCCGACGCTGAACGACGAGAGAGTACGGCAGTTTTGTTGACGGCTCTACTAACTGACAGTAACTCTGCCCTCGGCCGTGTCGCGAAGGCGCTGCACGCGCATGACGCTGCCCCAGCATTAATTTTCGCTGACAACTCCGAGACCGAAACCGAGAATCACGAAGACCTGAGCCCTTGGCCCGAGCACCTTAGGCGTGGCGTCAACTGGATTTGCGGGCGGTCCTACTCACCGAAGGCCAAGAGAACCGAGCAACTCATGCACTGGATTCCCTATTGCCTTGCGCGACATGAGTTGGCGGTGGCTCGGGGCCACCTCCATCTTAATCGGGAGTACGTGACCATCGACGCGACAAGGAATTCAGCGAATCAGCTGCGCGCCAACTCTCAATCCTTAGTACGAGACTTCTCTTGGCAGATAACCCAGGCTCTCACCAGTCGAGCAAGGGAATTGAGGGCGGGAGACAACGCTGATGACGCTACTGATAGGTGGAGTCGATTCCTGGAGCCGAACGCCAATTTCACTCACTCCCCGAAGGCCTTCTTTCTGAGCACGATGGCCGCAGTCGGTGCACTCAATGCGGCTTCAGGTAAGCGGCACTTCACCTTCAAACCGCCCCTATTGGATGCGCTCGTCTGCGCATCGATTGAGCCTGGAGCAGAGGTTGAGTACAACGAGTTTCTGCGGCAGCTCTTCGACAAGTACGCGCTCGTGATCAGTCATCGAACTGCGAGCGACACAGGTTTGACACTAGACATTGACGCGGGGGTTTTTTCTGTCAACGCTGAGGCGTTCAGAAGCCGTCTTCAGCAGTCTGGACTTCTCACCCACTATTCAGATGCAACCCGGCTAGTACACGCGGAGATGAAGTGAACAAAGTCGCGAACGTCATTGGTGGGCTAGTTGCGAATGTCGCGTGGAGTCAGCTTCGCCCAGTTCCAGGTGGAGGGCGTCCATGGTTACGTGTCACGAACTTCTCTCGCGAGGAAATCAGATCAACCATCGATGCTCTTCAGGAATTGGAGAGTGAGCAGGGGGCGTTTGGTCTGGTGACCAAAGTAGGGACAAGTGAGGTTGACTCAGGAATACCCGACGGATACCGGCTAAGTCCCGGACAGACTCTCACACATTGGCGAAACGCTTCGGTCCCTGCGGTACTACTCATTGACTGGGACGTACAGGGCGACGAGGAAGGTCTCGCCGCCTCGTTTCGCCTTGATGACGTGAGTCTCTTGGGTGACTTGAATCCTGATGTGACTGAAGCAAGGCTGCGGATTCTTGACTCTGAAGCGTGGCGCGTTGCGGGTGGTGCTGGTGAGCCGCTACAGGCGTTCCACTTACGAATGCAAGGGCTGCGTTCGGACCTGCCGGACGTCGCGTTACGAAAGTGGGTCTCGTTCGTTGTTGGATGTGCTGAGGCTGTGGTGCTGCTCCAGCTAAAGACACCTGACGAAGTTGATCGAGTCATTGGCACTTCCCTGGCCGAATTGGGGCTCTTTCCCGACCCACTGCTGTTCCTGGCAGATGACCGCCCGAAGTCACGATTGACGCACAATATGAACTTTGTGCAGCAAAGGACTGCGGGCGGAGCCGATATTGATGACGATGACTTGATCGCTTTAATCGACACTGCAGACTTCACCTCGGTGACGTTGGACAGGCTCGGCATCTCTGACCCTCAACTTCGTGACTTGCTGCGACGGGTTGTACAGGGTTACGGCGATGAAGTGCGGGGATCGCTTGACCTTGAGGTCTGGTACGAGCTATTTGCTCGAAAGAACGAACCCACGGGCTTAGGTGCTCTCGTTCGAGAGAACCTTGAACAGGTCGCGTCGGAACGGGTTCCGGAATTCGATGCCCTTAACGTGCAAGCTGGATTAGACGAAGGGAAGCAACCAGACGCTGAGATCTTCGTTCGCGCTGAACCTGTGGAGGGCGCCACTCTTCTCGTTGACCTCCTTACGAGCAAACTCCGTCGACGAGTTGAGAAGTTGGCCTTTCCAGATGCGCGCCTCACGTCGGACCCGCTGCGCGCTCTATTGCATGAATTGCATCTCGTCGATGAGGAAAGCGAAGGAGCCGCGGTGCTCCTACTGGAGGATGCCGCTGAGTCCTCGCCTTGGAGCGTGTGGCTCTTTTCCCTACTCTTCGGTCCGACTTTGCTGAACATTGCTGAGAACTCAGGAACAGGACGTTTGGCGCTCAGCGTTGATGTGCGTCTTCTTGATAGTCCTCAGCCATCAATTCCTGAGCCGGAAGATGACTTTGAACCTTCGAATGGCTGGGGACCTCTGCGTCTCGCTTTGAGCAGCCCGAAAGGTGTCAAGCGACGTTTCAGGTGGAGTCCCATGGCGAATCCGGGACAAATCGCATTCGCGGCACTCCTGACGGTCAGTTGCCCCGAGCCAGGTGCTGCGTTGGAGGACTCAACCGAATCTCTCTTTGAGCGCTTCCTGGATCCTCGCGGCTGGAGCACATTCGCAGGCGATCTCCCTAGCGATGACGAACTTTCGAGTCGGATGCGCAGACTTCACAATCAGTGGGCGGCGGCGTCGTTGCGATCAGGGATTACAGCTGACTCGTTAGATGACTATGTCAATTCATGGTCCGAACAACTTCAAGACGCTCGTGTCAATCTTGTGCCCGCGAACTCCCCAGATCCCCAACTGGAAGACGTTGTCCTGACGCATGTACTTAGGTTGGAAAACGAACGCCTGTTGCTTCTGGCCACCCACCCACTGAGACTCCGGTGGTTCGCTCGCCATCTTCGGAATATGAGCCGCTACTTGCTCAAGACGTTGAGTGGTGGGTTGCAGTTGAATTCCGAAAATTCCGATCTCTTCTTCAGCTGGTTGGATGGAACTTCGCCACATGGCACACCACCACTTATCGTTGGTGGGGACGAACTCGTTGCCATAGCGGCACGTGAGTCTGGTTGGCATGAAGAGTATGTACCTGTCAGTAAGAACGGCAGTGAACGTCGCGACTGGCTCTCCGCCGTTGACGATGCGGCCGTGGACGAGTTGGTACGAGTGGTCGAGACGTACCTGAGCACATATCCGTACAAGAGCGATGGTCTCAAGTTACTGCTACTTGATCGAGACGGATCTTCGAGTCTTGCCCTAAGGCTCGCCAGACGCTTGACTGACCGGCAACCGGGCATACGTTTTCAGCTCCATCTCTTTGCGGACGCATCAAGTCATCACGGTATTGTGGAGGCTTTCGATAGAGCGTTCGCCGACGTCGAACTTGCTGAAGAGCAACTGCTTCCCAACGTGCAACTCGTCCTGACCCACTGGGCACCGGAAACGCCTCCGGATCTTGAGACTCTGTCCGACAAGATTGACCTTGCACTCGCACCCGCCGTTTTCGGCACCGTATCCAGTCTCAACTCGCGCACTCGGAACTCGGCGGCGGGCATATCGGGGGCGTACGATCCGTGGATACATGCTTCAAGCCACGACCTAGAAGATTCTGGTCAAAACGTCGTTCGCGTCATGCTTCCTAGCCAACGAGATCCTCTCCTGGAATCTTGGGCCACCCTGTGTGCGCGTGCTACAACGCATGCTGCTGTTTCACCGAGCCAGGAATTCAATACGGACTACTTCGAACTCACGGTCCGCTTTGATCGTCATCAACGCCTGTTCTCTCAATTGCATGCCGTCGCACATTGGGTCGTGACGCTTGATGCGTTTGTTGGGCGTGACCAGATCGATGCGCTTGACGATAAGCCTGACGTTATTCTCGTTCGTCCTGGGGTTGGTAAGAACGAGAGTTACACTCTGCTCGTTAGTTCTTCCACTGGACGCGAGTTCGTTGTCAACAGACTTGCTAGAAAACTTCGAAACGACCTGGGCTTTTCAGATCAAGACAGTGATGTCGACGCGACGGCCGCACGATTGTACGACGTTGGTCGCCACGTCGTACCGGGCGCTGTCCTTCGATCGCTCGGCCTTGGGCGAGCAGCCAACGAGGTACTCGGACTTGTCGCTAGCCGGTTCGTTGTTGAAGCTGTCGAATCAGTGAATCTGGACCGATCAGGCCTCGTTGTGTGGATCAGTTTCGACGAACAACAGGATTGGTTTGGGCAGGTTACGCGCACTAGAGCCGACATCGGTCGATTCGCTCTCTATCTCAACGAGGCCTCAGGCACTATCGATATCGACATCTTGGTGGTCGAGTCCAAGTACAGGACCCGGTTCGAAGTCGGTGCAGCCGAGACACAGCTTGATCGAACTACGACTCTTACGCGCGAAGCATTCAACTCAAGACTCGGTAACGACGACATTCGCTTTTGGCTGCAAGAGCTAGCTAGCGCCATAGAGCAAACGAGTGCTGCCGAAGCCGCGGCTTCGGATCTTCCGGCAAGGACAATAATTGGTCCGGAACGAGATTCCCTGGAAGAGACAATTCTTCAGATTCTGAGATCTGGCGAGGTCGACTCAGTTGATGTGAGCGGAGTGGCGGTTGCTATTGCATCAGGTGAGCTAGCTCAAGCACCGGATATCACGGCCCTCGGGGCACACCGGCTGATCCGTCTGAACAGACCCGAACTCGCGGCCGTGATTGATCAAATTGTTCATCATGTCGAACCTGGATATTCAAGCTTCGCCTACCTTGATGAGAAAGCCGCAGCCGGGGTGCCTGCAGAGCATGACTCGGAGTCGAACGGCGGAGGAGTAGCACGCGGTCGCCAAGCCCCGACGCATAACGGCTCGGAATCAGTGAGCCCGATCGTGAGTGAGCAAGTCACCTCAATCGAAGATCGTCGGGAGACTGAAGCCCGAGGTCTTGGAGAGGAGGTGCTACGAGAGCGATATGAACGACTCCTGGACGTCCTGGCTCAGCACAGTGTCAAGGTTGCAGCGCCAGCATCGGATCCGTGGCAGGAGGGTCCGGGCTTCTACGTTCTCAGGGTAATTCCGAAGACAGGCGTTACCGTTGATCGGGTCGTTTCGAGGGTTAACGAAATCGCTCTGGCACTCAGGCTTCCCGGTGGCAGTCAGATCCGCAGTGTTCTGGACCGCGGGTCCATAGTTTTTGAGATTCCGAAGGCCGACGAAGAGCGTTATTTCGTTCAAGCGTCGGAACTTTGGAACCGTTGTGCGGTTTCGCTCGACAGTTTGGTCGTACCGATAGGCGAGGACATCTCAGGGGAACCAATTCAACTGGAATTCTCATCACCGGATTCACCACACCTCTTGGTCGCCGGCACGACCGGCGCGGGAAAGTCCGGAGCCTTGGACACCATCATTCGAGGGCTCGCCCGGTACCCGGCTGAGAGCGTTCGGCTCTGGCTGGTTGACCCCAAGGGAACGGAGTTGAGTCATTTCGAAGATGCCGAACACGTGGACGGTCCAATTGGCTACGACGCGGCAGATGCTGTTGAGATGCTGGAGCGCGCTGTAGTCGAGATGGATCGGCGATACGCGCTAATGAAGCCCTTGAGAGTACGCTCGCTAGCTGAATACAACACGGCCACTGAGCCTGACGAGCAACTTCCCTGGGTGGTTTTGGTTTTAGATGAATACGCAGATCTCACAAGCGACCCCGGAGAAAAAACTGTCATTGAGGGTCTTCTGCGTAGGCTGACGCAGAAAGCTAGAGCTGCCGGAATACACGTCATCGCGGCAACCCAGCGCCCGAGTGCAGACGTGATCTCAACAACGATTCGATCTAACCTGCCGGCACAGCTCGCTCTCCGAGTGAAGACAGCAACCGACTCACGAATCATCATGGATGAGGCTGGTGCTGAGGCACTGGCGGGTCAAGGTGATGCATTCCTGAAGACAGCGCGAGGCGTTCACAGGATCCAAGTCGGTTGGAGTGGCTGAGCAAGCGAGACCTGTGGATCGGTATGCGGGCGTGCTTGACCGGAAGAGATCAAGAAGCGGATTCCCTCGACAAACACACACGGCTATTTCGACTTGTCTGGTGCGAGGCCTTTGAAATCGTGAGCAGGAAAGCGTTGCTCTGCGGCGCTCAATTTTTTGTGCGCGACATCGAGCAGATCAACATTCAGTATGTCGGAGAGCCGGACTAGATAAAGCAGTACGTCAGCGATTTCCTCTGATGCACGGCGATTGAGTTCGGAGTTGCTATCCGATGCTTCAGCAATCTGGGGGCCAGGCCATTGGAATAGTTCGGCGAGTTCCCCAACTTCCCCAACGAGGGCCAGAATCAAGGACCTGGGATCGTGAAATTGCTGCCAGTCTCGTTCATGGGTGAATTTCCGATATCGGAGGATCAAGTCATTGAGGTCTGACACGGATCCAGTCTTCCACGCGGCAGGGGGTTATCCCGTAGGGTTTCCATAAGCGGAATCGACGGGCTTCCTAGCGGATATGCCCCCACCGCACGTTTATTCGTGCTGCTTGGGGGATTGCCGATGGCATTGCTGCGGAGTTCCGTGGCTGGGATGGAATCCCAGTTGGCATCCGGGAGCGTTGTTGAGCAATTGATGTCTCGCTTGCTGGCCACCACGGGGCGCCACCCAGGAGAGGGTGAGG
>Ga0102945_1000544_pt1 | contig 11443 bp, 11 predicted proteins | sample SalPonred_H2O_MG_FD_78207 | JGI IMG/M metagenome (GOLD analysis project Ga0102945, IMG submission 78207) | Salt pond water microbial communities from South San Francisco under conditions of wetland restoration - Salt Pond MetaG R2_restored_H2O_MG ...
GCCTCAAAGACCGCGACATCGGCCGAACACCACCAGCCAACAAAACCGAATAACCAGCCAGGGGGGTCAATTTTCAATCGTCGCCAAGGGGTCCATTTTCAGTCGGCGTTGACATCCGACTCGTTCGTCAGCCTCCCCATTGTTCAGGCTAGCCCCGAGCAGTGCACCGAGACTCCGCCCCTGACGTTCCGGGTATCATTCCGGGCTAAGTGACGGGGAATGGGGATCACGCATTCGACGAGATGACCAAGAAACTGTTACTCAGTTCTTCGTATCACCATGAATTTGTGCCAGCCATGAGATAACAACATCACCGTCCGAGACGCTATCTGATCGATCCGCATTGGGCCAAGTCATCAAAATTTCCGGCACGCCGAGTGAGCCCGAGGTTCGGTGTTGGTCAAGAAATCCCAGCCGCTTGATGCCCCGTCATGTTCCTACAGGTAGGCCAACTCCGTAGCAACAGTGAGCATGCCTAGATTTGCATTTGACTATTGAGTAAACGGCCGCAAATACGATGGCCATTTGGTAAAGGCTGAGGTGAGCACAACTGCGGACCTAATTCGAAAGCACATCTGAAGCCACGACTTGCCAGAAGGACTGCTCTGGACTGCCCGGTTCCTTCACATAACGATGAATGTACTTTCTGTAGGCGCTCTCATTGACAATTCCAACGGGCCGCCCAAATGTCATGTTTCCGACATTGAGGACTTGGCAATCAAGTAATTTCTCAACCAGGCGGATCTCTTCACCGTGCAGGGGCGAATCCTGAAGAATTGGCGATCGGAGGAGGGTTATTGGACGCATAGCGAGTACAGCGAAATTTATGGCTGTGCTGTAATTCACCGCGAATACTCGCTCTGCATGCTGAACCACGTTCGCACTCGCGTCGAATATGACTTGGTGTCCTGCGAGGGCCTCCTCGAGGACACCGCGCCGAGTTCGAGGATGAGCAGCCACGACAACGGGTAAGTCGGAGATTCTTTCAATGCGTCGGAGCACCCTTCTGAGTTCGTCCAAGTACTCTTCAGACGAGGCGGTCCCGTGGATTCCGAACAGTTTTCGGTCCGGGTGACTAGGTCCAAGTGCATGGATTAACGCCAAGTACGGGGCCCTGACGAGAGCAGGCTGCCCCCGTTGCTCGATGAACCGGTCGTAGTCCAAGGCGTGCACATGCCGCACGCGTGTCTGACTCCCAATTAAACGCGGACGAATACTTAACGAGGTTGTTCCCACCCAAACCCAGTCGAGTCTGCGCGATCGCCTGACCATCTGTTCAACCGTGGACAGCAGTGCGCCGCTATAACGCGCGGTCTTGGTCTTCATGGTACCCGCAAAGCTTCTTGGCCACGAGATTCCAGGGTCGCGCAGAGGCTGAGCAAGTTGTCCGGCAGCAATCGTAGCCAGTTTCGCCTTCGTATTCGCGAAACACTCAAAAGCCGTGCCCCGATGACTGATGCGAGAACCAAACACTCCACTCAGCAACATTGCGGTTGTTGAGGATGTCAGTTCGTTAGCAGACTCAGCCAATTCGTCTCGCGTTTGTATGACCCGCGGGTTGACAGAGACTGGCAACTCCTCTTGGAGTGCATCCATCCGTGCTAGGTAAACACTAGATGCGTCCCACACGCGAACGTCAAGTCCTCGCTCAAGCAAAGTACGAATTCCGAATCTCTCCTCGTCACGCCGCGAGAAAGGTGACTCCGCTACGAATATGAGTTGACGGACAGTCACAGACGCAGGCTACCGGACGGGGCGCTGGCTCTACAAAGTCTTCCCAAATAGTCCCCGAATCTATCGGGTGCAGTCTACGGATCTGACCAACTAGTTCTTTGAACTAGGGACTGACTGAGCAAAGTCGCTTCGTCCAGCAAAATGCAGGCACAGGTTTGGTCGCTCAATATCCAACTGGGTAGAGATGCCACAGATAGGTCTGTCGAAGTACCAGGACTCAGACTTAAGCTCTTCCTTTTGCAGAGACCTATGTCATATTAGGTCGCGTACGGTCAGGCGGCCTCGTTGAAAGAATTAGCAAGCGTTGTGCAAAACTCGCAAATTGAACCGGATGCTTCGACTCCTTCAGACAACGATACTTCTGTACACGCGTCAGGCTTTTGCATCTCAACATTCACTGCCCTGTTTCATTCTTACCTTTACTCGTTCTAGAGTCCCTAGAACCCCCAGGTACTCAAGACGCTATTGCTACGCAACGAAGCCGAAAACCGAACAATGGTGGAGCATCTGCTCCGAGCCGCATGCTCATGAACTTGTATGGGAGAAGGCTCTTGCGGTGCGCCGTTGCCTAAAGAGAAGTTTCGCATTCCTATTCCGCAAATTGCTTCGGTGGATTCGAAATCTACCGAGCGGGTGGATGGGAGGTTAGATCAGTTCTCTGTAACTTAATTCATAAGGAGACGCAACGATTGAAAATCAAACAATCTCGGTCGGTGTGCCCCAGATTCGGGGTGAATTAAGCGTTGAGCAATACTGGCGTTACCACTTGAGATAGGCGCAGCCTAAAACCACGATCTCTTGAGCAGTCAGGTTTCAGGGAGTAGGTCGAGCGGCAACCCCCACCACAGTCACACCATCAGGCACATCACGAGTAACTATGGCACCAGCCCCAACTCGTGCACCCTCGCCTAGACAGACCCCTGGAAGAACCACCGCACCGCTTCCAACTTCCACTGCGGAAGCGATTCGAACCCCGCCAGAGATCAAAGCTCGAGGGTGCAAGACTGCATAGTCCCCCACCACGCTGTCGTGACCAACTTCAACGCTTCGATCAATGTGGGCATGAACCCCCACACTGACATTCGTGGTAAGTCGAGCTCCAGCGCAAACGACAGTTCCTTCTGACAGCGAAACGGTGCGTCCAACCTCAGCTGCTGGATGGACCAAGGTAGCGGCTGAGAGGCCCGCTCCATCGTAGAATTCCACAAGCCGCCTTCGCAGGTCAAAGTCAGAAATCGCGACTACATATCGTGACTGGGTGCCCGATGTAACAGCAACTTCGTCCGAACCTAGCCAAGGACAATTTAAGTGGCGGAGCAGATTCACGTTGACATTCGGGGACGCGCATCCCAGCAAATGCCAACGCTTTGAGGTTTCAGTGGACTCAGTCCACCACGCGATAATTTCGCGCGCGAAGCCGCCCGCTCCGACAATGATTAGATTCATCAACGCCCTAGCACCCTCTTTCCTAGTCGGGCCCGAAGTGACGATGCCCTCCTGATTCGATCACCAGAAAGTTCAAGGAGCACGCGCGCCAACTCATCGCGACCAGTCGGCTCTTCAAGACTACTGCCCGCATAGGGGCGCAATATTTCATCAGCATAAGCGCCTCGGGAGAACCGTTCACGATCACCAAAGCACGCTGGCACTTCCGCAAGTGAAACCCAGTCGTCTTCGAGCCGCTGCACGATCTGCCGTTGTAGTTCTTCGGGTAGAGGACTCAAACCATTGAGAGAACCGGGAGCCATTTGCTGCAGAACGCCTCGTAACAACTGGCGTTGAGTGCGAGAGATTGAAGTCGCGCCATTTAGAGCCCGCATAACTGAGACTTGGGATGCAGTGAGCGAAGTGTTCAGTCGAGGAGGCGACTTCCTGGCTGGAGGTTTCCCAAGTGCAACAGTCGAAAAGAAGTCCGCTACGACATCTCGGTCTGCTTGATAAGCACGGGCTACAAGGCGATCCGCTCCTGATTCCGATAGCAAGGCTTTGAGCAACTCATGCCAATGAACGTAAGGGGAATTAAGCATATTTGTCACTAGTTCCTCGGGAGTCTCTGTGCCCCCCTCCTGAACGTACTGGACGTATACGCTTTCAAACCACTGCAGGTGTGGTCGCAGGTACACAACCAGTGTGTATGGGATGCCAGCAAGCGCATCCGCCATCAGACGTACTCTCTCGGGCGCCGTCGCGTAACCATCAACCGGCGAGCCGAGCAGGCTTTCACTGCTGATTACTCGAGCACCCGCGGCAGCGCGTACAAGCCGCTCGAAGACAGCCTCGTCCTCCTGGCTATCGCCTTCTTGAGGCACTACTGCCGACATCTTCAGGGCGCGTCGAAGCGCGACCTGGATCGAAGTGCTGCCAGTCTTGTGTAGTCCGACGTGAACGGTCAGCATCTTGTCTAGGACCTAAGGGTGAACGTTCTAGGCGCCTCGCCCAGATCATTCAAGTACGTGCGAGCCCAGTCAATCATCTCCCGAATTCCTCTGCGGAGATCGATACTTGGCGCCCATCCAAGGTTGCTGGTGATCTTCGAACTATCTAGCAGATAGATCTGGTCCTCTGTAGATCTACCAGGAGCAAACTCAAGAAACTCGTCTACCGGGACACCTACCTCCTCAGCGATCAACTCAACGATTTGCCTAATCGACGTTGCCGCCGCAGGCCCAGCGTTGTAGATTTCGCCATTGGGTGCCTCGCAAATTATGCGGTGCACGGCTGCCGCTAGGTCAGTTGCGTGAAGCCACGACTTCTCAACGGTCCCGCCTCCTTCTAGTGGGAACCTCTCTCCGGTGAGCGCGCAAACGGCAGCTTTGGGCATTAGCCGGTACATCTGTTGACCGGGACCATATGCGTTTGACGGGCGGATCGTGTTCGTTGGAAATCCCTCGGCTGCGTAAGTCTTGAGGTGAAGATCTCCCGCAAGTTTGGAAACAGCGTATGGACTTGTGGGGTTGATCGGGCCGTCTTCCCGGCACGGACCGTTAACAGCCGATCCGTAAACCTCCGATGAGCCGATCTGCATCCAGTGACCGAAATAGGCTCGACCACGAAGATCTTCTGTGAGTCGGGCAAGGGCGACGACATTTGTGTCGTAGTAGCGATAGGAATCTACCCACGATGTGGCATACGCCAGTGCCGCGAAGTTGATGATGCATTCTGGCTCTTCCGCGTCCAGAATCCTCATTAAAATGTCATGTTCGTGAACCATATGCGCTTGATAGTAGGCAAAACGAGCATCACCGAGACCGACATCCAAGGAGTACATAGAAGGCTTTCGCTGATTCCGACCAATGCTCACAACGCGATCGGTGCTTGACAAGCCGAGGAGATACTTGACCATATGGATGCCAAAAACGCCATCACCGCCGAGCACCGCATACCTGGTAAAGGCACGATTCATACTTCGATCTCTCTCAATAATGGATCCTTGCGGAACACGACGGCCCTGGTTCGCTCAGACGCGATCATGTACGCATTCCCTCCTGGGATTCCAAGAAAGTAGCCGAGTACATCGTCGCTGACTGTGGCGCGCTGCTTTTGCTCAATGGCGATGGTCAGATCTCCAGGGGCCCCGAACCTGTCGAGAATAACTAGGCTTGACCGACACGCAGTGACGAGATCACTCAATATGCGTCCACGTAGGGCGATTGTTGATTCCGCACTGGACCCGAAGATCAACGAAAAGACGTGCGAAAGAATGATGTGATCGAATCCACTATCAAGTGCGGTAGAGCGAAGTTCATCATTGGTGAAGTCCGCGATTCTAACGTCCACCCGCGGGTTCACCTCAAACTCACGGACGAGGTTCACCGCATCGGCATTTACATCGAACCCCAAGATGCTTGAGCCTGGAAAGCGCTCAGCGAGCATCCGGATGTTCTGGCCCGTTCCACAGCCGAGGTCCAGAAAAGAATCGCCATCAGACATACCCAGAAAGTCCGAAAAACCATCAAGCAGGTCCTCTAATCGAGAACGTTGCTTCTCGTATCGATCTCTCCGTTCGCTCCGGCTACCCCCTGCGACATTTTGGTAGCCCCGACCGGAAGGTCCATAGTGCTGCTTATGGAGTCGCGCGTAGCGCTCGAAAAGACGATCCTGTCGGGCCGCGTGCAACCGACACCTAGCCTTCTCCCACGCGATGGCGACCGGCGATAGCGTCCGGGATGCAACAGTTGGTGGGAGTCCATGTCGTCTCACAAATCGAGCGTCAATAAAAGCGGACTCAACTGGAATCGAGAGGCTCGCCATTAGACCCAGCAGGCCGTTTAGGAAACTACGCAAGGGGTGGTCAGTCGATTCAGATGCCGACACCTGACCTCCTACTCACGCCGATGCCGGAGCTGACACCTACCTTCAGTGCAGGTCGAAGCCTAGCCAACTCAATATGCCGTCAGCCGAAAGGGTAGCATTCCGGATCACCATGAAACAAAATGCGAGCCAACAATTCGCCCATCCCACTGGACAGGACCAGAGTCCGTCCCTGCAGTTCAAAGTCATCAGAAATACTTATTTTATGGCTCCGCGGTGGTTGTTTGATGCTCTCGTGTCTGACGCGGACGTCGATGCCGTGCTAACAGCGCAGGAGCCACGACCCGGAAACCCTCATTCAACATCGGCGCCATCAAAGAGGGAGCGCGTCTTACGCAAACTGCGCCCGTGGTTCTGGCCTTCAATTGCCGATGCGGAACCCTGGGCTACTGCATCGGAGAAGACCTGGTATGCGCCATCCACCTACCTGATTGACAAGCCTGGAGGGGTCCTCGTTCGGCTACTGGAGACATCTGATCCGACCGAAAGCGTTATGGACATGGGCTGCAACTCGGGAGCAAATCTCAACCTACTCCACGAAGCTGGTTACAGGCGCCTTTTTGGAGTTGACGCCAGCAAGGGAGCCCTAGAACTCTTTGCGCGCACATTCCCTGAGACCTTCAAGGCTGCAGACGTTCGTCACGATCTCTTCCAGCGCTACTTGCGACATTGCCCATCTGGCATGGTAGACATCGTTCATTCCAACGGGGCCACTCTTGAGTTGGTGCACCCAAGTTTTCCGATCGTTGCTGAGATGTGCCGAGTCGCGCGTAGAGCTGTGTACGTTCATATCCAAGAGCGGGGGCACGCTTATCCTCGGGACTACATCTCACAGTTTCACCGGAACGGGTTCCAACTGGTGTACTGCCAGCGACCTGTGGACCTCGTCAACCGCAGCAGCAAATTGCATTTTGAGAGGGTTCGGTGATGACAAATCCAGACAGACAGCAATGCGCGGAATCCTCGCGTCGCCGCTGTCGACGACTCCGAAGACGCATACTGGAAGTCTCGCAGAAGGTAGAAGCTCTCCATGTGGCCCCGGCATTTTCCTGTCTCGAGATCGTAGACACGACCCTGAATACAGCAATGGATGCGCCCTATGGCGGCTCGGACTCATTTATTCTCTCCAAGGGCCATGGCGCGATGGCGCTTTACGTCGTGTTGGAAGAGGCCGGGATTCTTGATCCGGAAGAAGTTAACAATGTCTCGCAGTCGGGCTCTTCTATCGGTGGGCACCCGGATCGGGGGGTTCCTGGCGTGGTCGTTGCGAGTGGCTCTCTCGGTCATGGCTTGCCGATAGCGCTCGGAATTGCGCGGGGAAAGCGCGAAAACGGCGACCATGGCCGCGTGTACGTAGTTATGAGTGACGGAGAGCTCATGGAAGGCTCAGTGTGGGAGGGACTCTTGCTAGGTCCCTCACTGGGAATCTCTAACGTTACGATCATCATTGATCACAACGGTTCAATTTCTCGAGGTGAAATCGCGAACGTGCAGCCCAATCTCATCCCGATAGCACCCAAACTTGCGGCGTTTGGCTGGGACGTGCGCGAGGTGGACGGGCATGACCCGGCAGCACTAGCCCAAGTCCTTGAGTCAGCAACGCAAACTGCCCCGCTAGCGATCGTCGCCCGCACCGTCAAGGGCAAGGGCGTGAGTTACATGGAGAACCAGCCCATCTGGGCCTATCGATCCCCTACTCCAAGTGAGTATCAAAGAGCGCTCGCGGAACTAATCGATCCGGAGCCTCACGATGCGTGACGCCGTGGCTCGAGCAATCACGGAAGCGGCTCGAGGTCGTAGCGACGTCATACTGGTCGTCGCAGACATCTCCCCAGCGGCAGCGCTGAAGACATTCTTGGACGAAAACCCAACTCGTATCGTAGATGTAGGCGTTTCCGAGCAGGCCATGATCGGCATGGCTGCGGGACTCGCGATAACAGGCCTACGCCCATTCTGTTACACGATTGCACCGTTCTCGCTGTACCGTCCGCTCGAACAGATCCGGGTCGATCTCGCCTACCAGGACCTACCGGTCGTGGTAGTTGGTGTCGGTGCCGGGTTGTCTTACTCAGCACTTGGCGCTACTCACCATACGGCGGAAGACGTCGCCATTGCCTCGGCTATACCGAACATGACAGTTGTGGCCCCGTGTGACCCGGACGAGACCGAAGCAGCGATGATTTCATCGTTCCAACTTAGCGGACCTATGTATTTGAGGATTGGAAAATCCGGCGAGCCCACTCTTACTGGAGATGCCCGAGAGCCATTTGTTCTCGGTCGCATCCGCAAAATTCGCGAGGGTCAGGGAACGGCTATCATCGGATACGGTCCAGTCCTCGCCATGGCATGCACAGCCGCCGAGGAGTCCGAGAACGGCGCCGCAATCTACTCGGCCCACACACTAAAGCCACTAGATCTCGACAGAGTAGACTCTATTCTTGCCGATTACGCGCATGTAGTCGTCCTGGAGGAACACGTTGAGCAAGGTGGTCTTGGAATGCAGATACGTGCACGGGCTCAACTCTCGAAGGCGGCGACTCAAATCACTACCTTCTGCCTACCCGACGAGTTCCTGCATGAGTATGGATCCAAGGACGATCTTCTACAAACTGTAGGGATTACTCAAGATACTCTCGCACTCGCAATTCGTGGGGTCTAAGAAGTGGGCACTGAGATCGATCTGATGCGGCTTTATCCGAAGCCCAGGAATCGGATGGCGGAGCGACCGGAAATTACAGAGAAGGACCGTGAGATTTCGCGACGGTTCGACTTTGACTATTTCGATGGTGATCGTCGGCATGGTTATGGAGGTTTCTCCTACCACCCGCGATTTTGGACCGAAACAGTTGATCTCTTTTCCAAGTACTACGGACTTACCGGGAATTCCGCGATTCTCGATGTTGGCTGCGCCAAAGGATTCATGCTGAAGGATTTTTCGAAAAGACTTCCTGGTGCTCAACTCGCCGGAGTCGACATCGCCCCTTACGCCATTGAGAATGCAGAGCCTGAGGTCGCATCGCTCCTTAAGGTGGCTAGCGCCGAAAATCTTCCCTTTGAGGACAACTCATTTGACTTAGTGATATCTATCAACACCGTCCATAATCTCGAACGGGACGGATGCCTCCGCGCCTTCGCCGAGATCGAGCGAGTCTCTTCGGGAAGTGCATTCGTCATGGTGGACGGCTGGAAAAGTGCCCAGGAACGTGACTTACTCCAGAGTTGGGTCCTTACAGCCAAAACCATGTTGAGTGACGAGGAGTGGGTCGCTCTAATGAACGAGGCTGGCTACACAGGTGACTATGCATTTTGGAATCCCCTATGTTGAGTCGTGCGGAGTCAAGTGCACCTTCGGCGGTTGCCATAATCTCCAACACACGCTGCGGCAGCACATGGCTTGCAACCGCACTCGGAAACTGTCATCCGAACGTGTCCATTGACTATGAAGTCAAACTCGAGGATTACGAACGGTCGGCGGTGCACGCGCGCATCGGGTCAGTGAGTCCTGTTTCGAATCTAAAGCAGATCTATCGGCTAATCTGCGAAGAATCGGGCGACTCGCCTGCAGTTGTAGGCACGAAAATTACTATGGACGCGAGCGTTGAACCGCACCACAACGCAACAGTCACTCAGCGACTGCAGAAGTTGGCGGCGATCCATGGGGGATTTCCCGAATTGAGAGTCATTCACTTGACCCGCCGACTCTGTGGACAATCGGCCTCCCGAGGGGGGCATACGACGGTAGGAGGTTCTTCGACACCTGCAGCGCCAGCTAGGCAATCTCGGCTCACCAGGAATGCACACGCAGCCCAATACTCGAGATCAACGCCATCGACGGCCGGTAGCCAGCACGCTTGCGAGGTCCTACACACGCTGCACCGGTTGACTAATGATATTTGCGCGGCGCTCGTCTTCTCTGGATCGCCTCGATATCTGCAAGTGAACTACGAAGACCTCCACGAAGAGTGGCCGGCAACTCTTCGCTTTCTCGAGCTTGAAAGCGACATGAGCCTCATGCAGGCCTCTGTCACTCAACAAAACCGTCCTCCAGGGGTAGACGCCTCTTGCCCACTGGGGCAAGCGCTAACAGAGACCCGAGACGAGGTCCTCGCACTCATAGCCAGCGGGGGAGTTTCCCCTGCACTCCGTGACTCATTCTGTCTGTCGAGCGGACTCCTCATCGACAACGCACAGAGGGCATTCCATGGTGCTGCGCAAGATCCAAGTGAGGTTGCGGGGAGGGACTTGCTGGCAAGCCTTGGATCAAGACTCTTAACCCGTTTACGTTTGAATTCTTTGCGTCTCTAGCGACTCGCGAACGTAACGCGTCACAGCGCCGATCGTGGTCATGGACTCATAATCAAGTAGTGTGCGCGCGCGCGAATCATCAATCACGAATGAAGCAGGACCGTCATCGGAAATCAGGATCTTGGATTGAGACTGAGAGGCTGTTGCGACCGTTTCGACGACCTTGAGAACGGGGATAGGGTCTCTTGCGGCAAGGAGGAAAGTCCCTTTGCTCTCCTGTCCAAGCATGGGAAATCTAGCAATCAGTCCACACAAATCGCTTACGTGGAGTACGTTATTAAAGTCCGATAAGGGCTTTCGGACGCTCAAAGGTTCGCCGACTAGAGCGTCCCTGAGCAGCCGACTTAACCAAATCCTATGAGCACCGCGGCCAACAACACCAGGGAGCCGTAGCGTTACAACCCGACACACATCGGCCACTTCTCGAATGGCTTGTTCCCCAAGGAGTTTGGTTCTTCCGTACTCGTCAAGATCGCCAGAAGGGGTCGACTCATTGACGTGGCCCTGCACCGGTTGCCCATAAACTGACACTGACGAGAGGCCAATCAATGAATCACAGTTTCCCTGACGAGCCCAGGCTGCAAGCTCTTGACTTGCTATGACGTTGTCTCGAGTGAAGCCTGCGTCACCATCTGTTCCCAGCACTGACCTTGCGGCAGCATGAACAACAATCTCATGCGGAGCCAATTTTCTTAAGGCCCCTGGAATCGCAAGGTCGATCTGCTTCAGGTCAATCCCGAGGTGGCGACTCCATGCAACTAACTGATCGTTGGGCTGTCTAACTGTTGCCGTGACATCATGGCCTGAACGAACTAGAGCCTCTACTAGATGGCGGGCGATAAAGGAGCCTCCTCCAGTAACAAGGAAGTGCGTCAAAAAATGTCCCCTTTGCTAGCCCCGTGGCTCTGCAAGTGCAGAAGCATGATGATATTCGAATCCGACTGACAAATTCCGGACGGGTCGCGGGCCTTGCCCCTTGGTGTGGTGTAACTCGGCCCCGTGATTGTGCGCCGGTTCGTGTCGGTGCGGAGCATGAGGGGGCCATCGCGTGAGGCTTTGTGAGAACCCTGCAAGGAACTCACGAAGGAGAACA
>Ga0102945_1000546_pt1 | contig 11417 bp, 9 predicted proteins | sample SalPonred_H2O_MG_FD_78207 | JGI IMG/M metagenome (GOLD analysis project Ga0102945, IMG submission 78207) | Salt pond water microbial communities from South San Francisco under conditions of wetland restoration - Salt Pond MetaG R2_restored_H2O_MG ...
CCTTGGGCTTGAGCCACTCCAAATTGTCATGAAGATGGTGCGTTGTAACGGACAGCCTGTGGCCAAAGTATCAGATGCCCCTGAGAAGACCATGTGCGATGACCCAGCCTACCTGGCGTATTTGCGGCAGGTCTTTGAACTACCACCATTGCCCGAGATGCCCGCTGCGCCTTAGATCAGTCGTTGCCGGTCATCGGCAGACCGCCAAAGCTAAGAGAGCTTGCCGGCCCGAGACCTACGGATGTTGTCACGCCACGGGGGCAGGGACTTTGAGACTCTCGGCTAAAATCAGAGTCGGGTTGATGATACTTTTGCAGTTTTGTTTATCGTCCCGTCGAATTCACAACCCCGATGAACAGGAAACCAAATCATGAATGCCATCGAACGCTTTAACGTTGAGAAAAGACTTTCCGATATGGCCGTCCACAACGGTGTGGCATATATTGCAGGCCAAATTCCGGAGGATGCATCGCTTGATATGGTCGGTCAAACGGAGCAAGTGCTGGCGATCATTGACGGTCTTTTACAAAAAGCGGGTACCAATAAATCACGCATCTTGATGGCACAGATCTACATCGCCAACATGGCCGAATTTTCCGAAATGAACAAGGCGTGGGATGAGTGGGTTGCCGACGGTAACGCGCCGCCTAGAGCCACCGTTGAAGCTCGCTTGGCGAATCCTGACTTCAAAGTCGAGATTGTGGTGACCGCTGCGGTTTGATCGTTGCGGTTTGACCGCTCAGAAGCCGCGCTAAAAGTGGAGAGACGTTGACGCACCTACAAACCTCGGAGTGGCTAGCGCGTTGGCATGCCGATCTTGCCAAGCCTGATGCTGACTTCCTCGCCGATGTGGCGGGCTGGGTCGATGATCGCTATAAGGAAACACAGACGCCATTTGCTGAGCCACTCATCGAGCATTGCGCTCAAGTCGCCGCGATTTTGTCGGACATTCATACTGACGTGGCCACCCGAGCCGCTGCGCTGCTATTGGCGTTGCCTGCGCACAATGGACCTGAACCAGACCCGGTAGGGCGGCAATTTGGCCCTGAAATTGGCAAACTGGTTATGGGGACCCGCGCTTTGCTGAAGTTGGGCGATTTGGCGAGCGTGGTCAGTGGCGCAAGCGCCTCGGCTGACAAAGCTCAGCAAGACGCTCAAAAAGAGATGTTGCGCAAAATGCTCTTGGCCATGACGACTGATTTACGAATTGTCTTGGTGCGTCTCGCCTCTCGCTTACAAGCACTGCGTTGGCACGCCAAACAAAAAATGGCTTGCGACCCTCAGTTTGCCCGCGAAACCTTGGACTTGTATGCCTCCTTGGCCAACCGGCTGGGCATCTGGCAAATCAAGTGGGAAATGGAGGACCTATCGTTTCGCTTTTTGGAACCAGCCCAATACAAATCAATCGCCAAGCGCCTTGAGGACAAGCGCGCCGATCGCGAGCACTTCATTGACCGTACGATGCAACGGCTGCAGGCGCTTCTTAGAGAGGCTGAGATTGAGGCGAGCATCACGGGTCGACCCAAACACATCTACAGCATTTGGAACAAGATGCAAAAGAAAGACGTGGACTTCGATCATCTTTACGATTTGCTGGCATTGCGTGTTCTCGTTGCTGATGAAAGAGCGTGTTACGCCGTCTTGGGGTTGCTGCACGAGCACTGGTCACCGATTGGCGAAGAGTTTGACGATTACATCTCGCGTCCCAAACCGAATGGCTACCGTTCCTTGCACACCGTCCTAGCCGACGAGAATGGTCGTGCTTTCGAAGTGCAAATCCGTACCCAAGCGATGCATGACTTCGCTGAGCACGGTGTCGCCGCTCATTGGCGCTACAAAGAGGGCAGCCCGAGCCGCGCAGGCCGCCCAAGCCGTGCTGCTGACGCCTTAGACGATCGTCAACTGTCCTGGATGCGTCAATTGTTGGCCTGGCAGCGTGACGCGGGTGCCGCTGATCAAACCGAACAACCCACGCAGGATCAGAACGAGCGTATCTATGTCTTATCACCGCAGGCCAGGGTCATCGAGCTGCCGCGCAACGCGACACCGGTCGACTTTGCTTATCACCTACACACTGATTTAGGTCACCGCTGTCGTGGTGCACGCGTTGACGGTCAGTTGGTGTCGTTGCATACCAAATTGCAGACTGGTCAGACCGTTGAGATTGTCACCACCAAAGCGGGTGGCCCGTCGCGCGACTGGTTAAATCCTCAGCTGGGTTATCTGGTTAGTCCGAGGGCGCGGGCCAAGGTACGGGCGTGGTTTAACGCGATCGAACTGCAACAACGAATCACTCAAGGTCACGCCTTGGTTGAAAAAGAGCTGCAGCGGTTGGGTAAAACCGCTGTCAACCTTGAGCAGCTCGCCGACCAAGTCGGTTTTGCTAACGCCGATGATCTTTATGTGGCTGTGGCTAAGGAAGAATTTAGTCTGCGGCATATCGATGAAGTTTTTCATCCGAAGGCGGCGCCCGATGGGCTAGGAGCCGATACGCCGGCATTACCCACTCATGCACAACGAGAGGAGTCGACTCGCTCGGGTGTCTTGGTTCAGGGCGTAGGTGCCTTGATGAACCAGCTCGCGCGCTGTTGCCGACCTGCGCCACCTGACCCTATCGGGGGGTTTGTCACCCGAGGTCGCGGCGTTTCTGTGCACCGTTTAGACTGCCCAAGCTGGCAGCAGCTGCAACGCCGTCACCCTGAGCGCGTGCTTGAAGTGTCCTGGGGTGACACCCGTGATGCGCTTTATCCGGTGGACGTGGTGGTCCATGCCCATGATAGAGAAGCATTATTGAGAGATTTGTCGGAGGTCTTTGCTCGACTTCGGTTGAGTGTCATCGCGGTCAACACGCAAAGTAAAAAATCTTTAGCCCACATGGTTTTTACAGTCAAGGTCGCCGACGGAGAAGCCATGCGGCGAGGTCTTAAAGCACTGTCCGAAGTGCCCGGGGTCATCTCGGCAGGGCGACAGTGAAATCTCGACGTATTCAGCGCCAGACTGCTAGAATCAAAGTATTAAGATGTTAAACCGATCGCTGTTGTACTCATCACGCCCTCGAGGAGGCACAAGCCTTGAAACCCTATGATTTTCCTGATGCGACTGGTCACTTTGGGCCGTATGGCGGTGTTTTTGTTGCCGAAACACTGATGCACGCGCTCGCTGAATTGCGAGACGCTTACGCCAAGTACCAGAACGATCCTGACTTTTTGGCCGAATTTCACAGCGAACTCAAGCATTTTGTCGGACGGCCAACCCCTGTCTACCACGCCAGACGCTGGTCTGAGGAGCTCGGTGGGGCTCAGATTTGGTTCAAGCGCGAAGACCTCAACCATACGGGCGCGCACAAAATCAATAATAGTCTGGGACAAGCGCTGTTGGCACGCCGGATGGGTAAGAAGCGCATCATTGCCGAAACCGGCGCCGGGCAGCATGGGGTGGCAACAGCCACCGTGTGTGCGCGCTACGGCATGGAGTGCATCATTTACATGGGTAGCGAAGACGTCAAGCGGCAAGCACCAAACGTGTATCGCATGAAACTCTTGGGTGCAACCGTTGTTCCCGTTGAATCGGGTTCAAGAACGCTCAAAGACGCTTTAAATGAGGCATTGCGCGATTGGGTGACCAACGTCGAAGATACTTTCTACATCATTGGAACGGTTGCGGGACCACACCCGTATCCCATGCTAGTGCGTAATTTTCATTCCGTGATTGGCGAAGAGTCGATCGAACAGATGCCTAAGTACGCCGGTAAGCAACCCGACTACGTCGTCGCATGTGTGGGCGGTGGTTCGAATGCCATGGGTATTTTTCACCCGTATTTGGCTCACGAAGGGGTTAAGCTCGTTGGCGTCGAAGCCGCAGGACATGGTATCGACTCAGGGCAGCACGCCGCCTCCTTAGCGGCTGGTCAAGTCGGCGTCTTGCATGGTAATCGCACTTACGTCATTCAAAACAAGGACGGGCAGGTGCAAGAGACGCACTCCGTTTCTGCTGGTTTGGATTATCCAGGTGTGGGGCCTGAGCATGCATGGTTGAAAGACACAAACCGGGCAAGCTATGTTGGTATCAACGACGAGGAGGCACTCGAAGCTTTCCATACCTGCTGCCGAATAGAGGGTATCATTCCGGCACTTGAGACAGCGCACGCGTTGGCAGAGGCCGCACGCTTGGCGCCGACCTTGTCCAAAGACCAAATCATTTTGGTGAACCTGTCTGGTCGGGGTGACAAAGACATCAATACCGTGGCACAACAAGCCGGTATGGAACTGTAAAGGACTTCTTCGTGAATATTGACAGAATATCAGCTGCGTTTGACAAGGCGCGCGCTGCATCGAGATCAGCACTGATCCCTTATATTGCGGCCGGTAACCCCTTGCCCGAATCGACAGTGCCATTGATGCATGGTTTGGTCAAAGCAGGTGCCGATGTCATCGAGCTGGGTATTCCTTTTTCGGACCCGATGGCTGATGGGCCAATCATTCAAAAGGCGGCTGAGCATGCGATATCCCAGGGTATTGGTCTGAGCCATGTCCTAGAAATGGTCAAAACATTTCGCCAAACCGACACCGAAACACCCATCGTCTTGATGGGTTATGCAAATCCGATCGAGCGATTGGGTCAGCAAACGTTTGTTGAGCGAGCCGCCCAAGCAGGTGTTGATGGTGTGCTAGTGGTCGACTACCCCCCAGAAGAGGTCAAACCTTTTGGTGAGATGCTGGCCGCACATGACTTGGCACCCATTTTTTTACTGGCGCCGACCTCAACGGACGCCCGAATCGAAGCCGTTAGCCGAATCGCCAAGGGATATGTCTATTATGTATCTTTGCGTGGGGTAACAGGGGCGGGACACTTGGATACCAACGATGTCGCCGAGCAGTTAGCGCGGATTCGCGCACACGTGACATTACCTGTGGGGGTTGGGTTTGGCATTGGAGATGCCGCTACCGCGGTCAAGGTTGCCGAAGTGGCTGATGCCGTGGTTATCGGTAGCAAGCTCATCGACATCATGAATAAAGCCTATCAACCAGTTGAGAAAGCGCAACAGACCGAGGCCGCTATCACCGCCGGTTGTGAATGGCTAAACGAGATACGCGTGGCACTCGATCAAGCCGTTAAGCAACCCGCCTAAGACATCCTCAAGCAAAGGCCACAGGTTAAAAGATGAGCTGGTTAGAAAAATTATTACCACCGCGCATTAATAAGAGCGCGGATAACAATGCTCGTCGGGTTCCTGAAGGGCTCTGGGTCAAATGCCCCTCTTGCGAATCCGTTTTGTATAACGAGGATCTGGCGGCCAACCTACATGTTTGCCCGAAATGTGACCACCACATGCGGATTGGTGCCCGGGCACGCATCGAGTCTTTATTGGACGTAGAGGGACGCCATGAGATAGGGCAAACGACTCGATCGATGGATCCGCTTAAATTCCGAGATTCACGTAAGTATCCAGATCGCCTTCACGAAGCCGTGAAACAAACGGGTGAGACTGATGCACTTGTGATCACCAGCGGGTCTATAAACGGCGTTCCATGCGTGTTGTCGTGCTTTGAATTCGATTTTATGGGCGGATCCATGGGTTCCGTGGTCGGTGAACGATTCGCGTTAGGCGTCAAGGCAGCGATTGAACAGCGTACGCCTTTTATCTGTGTGGCTGCCTCTGGCGGGGCACGCATGCAGGAGAGTTTGTTTTCTTTGTTGCAGATGGCAAAAACCAACGCCGCGTTGACTCAGTTATCGGCACATCGGTTACCGTTTTTCAGCGTGCTGACCGATCCGACCATGGGTGGGGTATCGGCTAGTTTCGCGTTTGTAGGCGATGTTGTTATTGCCGAACCCAAAGCGCTGATTGGCTTTGCCGGTCCTCGAGTCATTGAACAAACGGTTCGAGAAAAATTGCCCGAAGGCTTTCAGCGAGCAGAGTTTTTGTTGCAAACGGGTGCCATTGATATGGTTGTGGATCGTCGTCAGTTACGTGATGAGCTCTCAGCCATGATGGGTCTTTTTATGAACCAAGCTGTTGAAATACCAACCTCAAAAACAGCTTGATGAGTGCCACCATGTTTGCTTTTCATTTGGTCTAGTGTTTGAGCGCTTGACCTCCAGACTTAGCCTAGAGCCATGGCAAGTGTCTTCTGAACCATTTAAATAACGTCTAATAAAAAAGCCCAACAGATTAAAACCCTGTTGGGCTTTTTGCCATCCTAGAACCCATAAGGGTTTTAGGATGGTGATCCGTCGTATTAAGCAGGCGGCTGGGTTTCTACCTGTACCAAGGGTTTTTGGTTAACCACAGTAGTGGTCTTTGGTTCGCGTCCTAGCTTGGCCGGCGTCTGTTCAAGGATGGTTGCCTGCGCTTCTTTGACCCGGGTCGTGTCACTTTCAACCCATTGCAAACCCGCTTGATTCACAAGTGTGCGCAGAGCGTCTTTGTCCGTCTCCGACATGGCAGAAGAAGCGGGAACAACCACCGGATCGGGTGAGTGGGTGTGCGCGGCCGCGATCGTTTCAGGCGTGGGCGCAGGTGTTGGCTCGGGTGCTAGCGCTGGCGTTTCAGTCGCAGCCGTTGTTTGAGCCTCTTGCGATGCTGTCGTTTCCTGCTTCTCTTGTGCTTCAGAAGCAGGCGTTACTTGCTGTACTTGTACAGCAGTAGGCGCCTCTTCTACTGCTGGTGCTTGAGAGGGGGTATCGACAACCACTGGCTCCGCTGCAGGCGCTGAGGACGCTGAGGGCGGCGTGGCTTGCGGTGCCGCTGTCGTGGGTTGAGTCGGCTCATTCGAATCCGTCGTTAAAGCGCTTTCTACACGATCAGTACCGTTGGCGCTATCCGATTCACTCGTGCTTGTTGTGATACCGCTGTTCTCACCTGAACGGCGACCACGACGGCCACGACGACTGCGACGACGTGGCTTATCCGATGATTCTTCAGTGGCGTTATCGCTAGTCGATCGGTCTGGCTGCGTGGCTTGCGATGCGTCTGTATCCGAATTGACGCTGGCGTCAGCTACCGTTGCTGTTGTGTCCGTCACGTCATTATCCTGACCAGTGGCTGTGGCGTCGCTTTGTGCTGCCTTAGACCGTCCACGACCGCGTCGGCTGCGGCGCGAGCGTTGACCTGTTTCGGAAACATTACCGTCTTGCTCGCCCGCTGTGATAGCCGGTTTGGGCCTATCAGTGGCTTTGTCGGTGGCTTTATCGTTGTTCTTGTCGTTACCCTTACTCGTTGCTTTGTCAGCAGACTTGTCTGCCAGGCCTGCGCTAGAAGCGCGGTCGCCACGGCGATTATCAGTGCGTCCCCGACGATTGCGTTGGCTATTACTGCTGCGGCTCTGGCGACGATTGTCCTCTTTACCAGCGGGCTCAGAAGCCGCTGGTTTCTCAGGTTCACTTTCAAACAGCTTGCTGATCCAGTTACTGATGGTTTTAAACAGGCCACCCGTTGAGTCAGCGAGCTGCTCGGCTGATTGCTTACCTGCCGCGACGACACGGGCAGGACTAGGTGCTGATATGGGTGCCGGTTGGGAAGGCGTAACGCCCTTAACCAACGCCTCGGGTTTGATCTTCGCGTCTAGTTCTTTGGGCGCCCAAGCGAAATTGCTCGGAGGTGCCTCGAGTAAGTCAAAGCTGGTCTTTGTGTCCTCTACTCGGGGATCATCATGTTTCAAGCGCTCAATAATGTGATGTGGCGTCTCAATGTGCTTGTTTGGTATCAGCATCAAGTTCACCTTCAGGCGCGCTTCCATTTTAGTGATGTCTGAGCGCTTCTCGTTGAGCAGGAAGGTGGCCACTTCGACAGGCACTTGCGCGTGAATAGCCGCCGTGTTGTCTTTCATGGACTCTTCTTGCAGCAATCGCAAAACATGCAGCGCGCTGGATTCGGCGTCTCGAATAACCCCGGTGCCGTTACAGCGTGGGCATGTGATGTGCGAGCCCTCGTTAAGCGCGGGACGCAAACGTTGGCGAGAGAGTTCAATCAGACCAAACCGGGAGATCTTACCCATTTGCACACGGGCACGATCAACATGCAACGCTTCCCGCAGACGGTTCTCAACCGAACGCTGATTGCGGTTGTCTTCCATGTCGATGAAGTCGATCACGATGAGACCACCCAGATCTCGCAATCGCAATTGACGCGCCGCTTCCTCTGCCGCCTCCAAGTTGGTTCTGTGTGCGGTTTCTTCGATATCTGCGCCGCGCGTGGAGCGCGCCGAGTTCACGTCAATGGCAACGAGTGCTTCCGTGTGGTCAATCACAATCGAACCACCGGAAGGCAGATCAACATGACGTGAATAAGCTGTCTCGATTTGGTGTTCTATCTGGAACCGGGAAAACAGGGGGATATCATCTTGGTAACGTTTGACCCGCTGCACATTATCGGGCATCACCACGCTCATAAAGGCCGTGGCTTGCTCAGCGATATCATCGGTATCAATCAAAATCTCACCAATATCGGGTGAGAAATAGTCGCGAATGGCCCTGATGACCAAGCTTGACTCAAGGTAAATCAAAATCGGTGCACTGTTGGCAGAAGCGGCACCGTCGATGGCATTCCACAATTGCAATAGATATGACAGATCCCACTGCAGTTCTTCAGCGGTGCGCCCAATACCGGCTGTTCTGGCGATGATGCTCATGCCTTGCGGCGTGTTCAGCTGATCCATCGCTTCGCGCAGCTCTTGGCGATCTTCACCTTCCACTCGACGGGAGACACCGCCGCCACGGGGGTTGTTGGGCATCAGTACCAGGTACCGACCAGCCAATGAGATGAAAGTTGTTAGCGCGGCGCCTTTATTGCCTCGCTCCTCCTTCTCTACTTGGATAATGAGTTCTTGACCCTCTTTTAGGGCATCTTGGATTCGGGCTGTGCGGACATCAACCCCCTCCTTGAAGTAACTGCGAGCCACTTCTTTAAACGGCAAGAAACCGTGCCGGTCTTCGCCGTAATTCACAAAGCAGGCTTCTAGGCCTGGCTCAACGCGGGTAATGACACCTTTGTAAATATTGCCTTTGCGTTGCTCCCTGCCAGCTGTTTCGATGTCCAGATCGACAAGCTTTTGCCCGTCAACGATGGCAACGCGCAATTCCTCTTGATGCGTTGCGTTAAATAACATGCGTTTCATTCAAATTCTCCGTAGGTTAGTGCGACCATGGATCGCACAGCCTTGGGAGACCGATCACGTTATCGTGAAGAAGAGAAACGTAAAAACGCGCACAAAGTCACCCACCGTCGGTGGGTGACTTGTTCGTTAGGCCAGCGTGGCACCATGAGGGCCGCTATCCTTGTCTCTTAGCCGGTAATCAATCAACACCAGAAATACCAGGTTAAACGCTGACAATATCAGGCAACTAAAACTGCCTAACATAAGAATTTTTGACAATTTCTTCTTTCGATTCGTTTCGTCGTTTGTGCTCGCGTCATTTCAAACCGAGCCTCGGTCACCCTTGATCTGAATGTGCTGTCGTTACAATGGCACTCATTAATGGAGAACTCCACATTTAAGGGGACTCAACATTAATACAAGTATTCAGACCTGTTCAGGCTGATTCGATTATATGCTTGTTTTTGAAATGCAGGAAACCCCTAGGGATTTGGCCATCAATACAATGAGAAAAGCAGATATCCCTCAAAAACCCGAGGTGCAGTGGCTTGAAGTCACATCAGCGCACGATGGCCAGCGCTTGGATAATTTTTTGCTCCGAGTCTGTAAGGGGGTGCCTAAGAGCCATCTCTACAAAGCCGTCAGAGGTGGGCAGGTGAGGGTCAATAAGGGTCGCACGGCCGTTGATTACCGCATCCAGGTGGGTGATTTGATCAGAATCCCGCCATTTCGCATGTCGGAACCGCGTGTCAACCGAGCCCCGGCAAAAAGCTTTTCGGTTGTTTATGAGGATGACGGCTTACTAGTCATAGACAAACCGGCGGGTGTCGCGGTGCACGGTGGCAGTGGTGTTTCATTTGGGTTGATTGAGTCTTTGCGCGCGGCTCGTCCAGAGGCCACCTTCTTGGAGTTGGTTCACCGACTCGATCGCGACACATCCGGATTACTGATGATCGCCAAACGTCGTCAGACGTTGCTCGGGCTGCATCGCATGATGCGTGACGGCCAGATTCGTAAGAATTACGTTGCTTTGGTGCAGGGGCGGGTATTAAATGACAGACAACACATCAAGTTAAGTTTAACGAAGTGGTTGACTGCGAGCGGTGAACGGCGGGTGAGGGTTGACTCGGCCGGTCGGGTGGCGCATACGGTCATGACTTGTTTGTCCCGATTTCTGCATTATTCTTTGGTGGGTGCGGAACTTCGCACCGGCCGTACTCATCAGATCAGGGTACATTTGGCATCAATCGGCCATCCTATCGTGGGCGATGATAAGTACGGTGATGACGCGACGCGCGCTTGGTTTAAAGAGAAAGGATTGAATCGTATGTTCTTGCACGCCAAATCACTGTTTTTTGTGCATCCGGTGACCAATGAAACGTTGTCGCTAGAGGCAGCCTTGCCTAGCAGTTTTATTGAGGCACAAACGCTCATTGAGGCGCAAGTCGGCAAAGAGGCCTTGTCATGAGCCAGTATTCGTTAGTGGTTTTTGACTGGGACGGCACCTTGATGGATTCCACGGTCGATATTGTTAAAGCCATGCAGGGCGCCTGCGCAGACCTAGATTTGCCCATACCGACGGATGAGCAGGCCAGTTGGGTCATCGGTCTTTCCCTTGATGAGGCGCTAGACCATGTTGTGCCCGACTTGACCGCGCAACAACGACCTGAGTTTTTAGCTCGCTATCGGGTTCACTACTTAAGTCGTGACCCTCAGCTCGTGTTGTTTGACGGCGTGCAGGCCATGCTGGAGTCCTTGAGAGACCAAGGCGTGGCGATGGCCGTGGCGACGGGTAAAAGTCGCGTAGGACTGATCCGAGCCTTTGAAACCACTGGGATTGGTGACTTCTTCGTGAGCACGCGTTGCGCCGATGAAACATTCGGCAAGCCCCATCCAGGAATGTTGCTGGAAATCATGAGCGAGACGGGCTCTGATCCGGAGACAGTCTTGATGGTCGGCGACACATCCCACGATTTGAGAATGGCTGCCAACGCAGGCATACACGGTTTAGGCGTCACTTACGGCGCCCACCCAGAGCGGGAACTTCGACGACACCCTCACCAAGACGTCTTGCACTCTGTTGACCACATGGATCAATGGCTAAACCAGCGGACCCGCCGTTGGGCACCTTTGGAGATATTAGATGACACGCATGAAATACCCACAGCCAAAGAGTAGTGAAATCACACCTGAGCGTGTCTGGCGGCAGCGTCGTCAGTTGCTCACGGCCGGTGCCTGGCTTGGTGCAGGCGCCACGCTACCGTTGATGAGCGGGTTAGCGCATGGCAACACGCAGGACCAGTGGGCCCCGCTCGAAGCCAC
>Ga0102945_1000547_pt1 | contig 11405 bp, 12 predicted proteins | sample SalPonred_H2O_MG_FD_78207 | JGI IMG/M metagenome (GOLD analysis project Ga0102945, IMG submission 78207) | Salt pond water microbial communities from South San Francisco under conditions of wetland restoration - Salt Pond MetaG R2_restored_H2O_MG ...
GAACCCGTGCGTAACGGACTTCCTTCCTCCAGGCACACCCGCGGCTAGGACCTGGACACGAGCATCCGAATTAGCCGAAGGGCCATACGTAACCCTGCTGTGCCAGGACGACGTGCTCCACCCCCACGCCTTGGAATCCCAGGTAGCGGCCATCCACTGCTTCTCCAAGGCATCCATGGTTTCGGCGAAGCGCGACATCATCGACAGCTCCGGGCGAATCCTTAAGCACTCACGAGGAGCCCAGGGAATCGCTCCTGGAATCCATCCCGGCCGATCGCTCATCCGCGTGGCCTTCCAACGAGCAACGAACGTCTTCGGTGAACCGCTGTCCGTCCTCTTCCGCAAGGATGCGCTCCTCGCGCATTTGCCCTGGGATGACACCCACCCGTTCATGTTGGACCTGGACATGTACCGCCGCGTACTGAACACCTCCTACGGAGTCGTTTCCCACGACACCGTTGGCGCCTTCCGGGTTAGCGCCTCGTCCTGGTCGACCCGCCTAGCGAAGAGCCAGGAACAGCAATTCCGTGCATGGCTGGATGCCACGGCCGCGACGATGAATCCACCACCTACCCGCCAGGAGACGCGACAATCGAGATTCCACCTGCGTGAGCAATCAATGGTTCGACGATTGGCCTACACCGTCCTCTGGGCACGGAGTCGGATGTGAAGATCCGGGGTCCCTGGCTTGACGATGCAAGCCGCAACACCATCAATCGGGAATCTCTAGACCTCGCATTGTCGGCATTTCCTGCAATGAAGCCGAGTATCTGGTTCGTGGGCGAAGAGCCAGCTCGGCTTTGTTCGGTCGTGCCCGCTGGGCTTGGACAACTACGAGTCTTAGTCACACGCGTTAATCCGATCGACGACCTGAACAATGCAGCGGAGCGATTAGGACGTCCCAACATCATCGTGCTTTTGGGCAGTTTGGATCGATTTCGAAGGATCCTGCTGCCACTTGACTACAGGAATCTCCTCGTCTGGCTACGGGACAATTCCGACGTCACCATATTTTCGGCACCACGGGATCCGATCTCCCCCGGATTCATCGAATTTGGCCCCTACGACGTCGCAGAGATCATGATGACTTTTCCGTATGTGATGGAGTACACCTCTTCCACAACTCAAAGGTCGCTCACGCCACCCCGTCTCATTGCAGGTAGTCAGTGGTTATGGGCATCCGACTCATGGCAGAGGATGGACGAAAAACCAGACTGGCACCAAATTCGCCTGACAGGTCGCAAGACCATCGAACTTCACACGAGCGTTATTCTCAAGCAAGACGCAGTCAGCACGGATTATAACCAAGTATCTGATGTTGTCCGTGAAGCACGATTTCTCTCGTCTGTCTCTCAGGAACAACGCGATGATCTGAGACTGCCCAAGCTATTGAGCTTTCGGCCCGGTCGGTGCATCAATACGCTTACCCGACAGAAGATGCCCGGAGAAGTGGTCACCAACTTCCCTGAGCCGCCAGCCGATCAGGTAGTTTCACAACTCCTACAACTCGCTGCCCATTACGCACGAGCTGGCCTCTTCCACAACGACATTCGTCCGTGGAACGTGCTGTGGGACGGGAACAGTATCGCCTTCATTGATTTCGCCGGGGTTACTGATTTCGAAGACGATACCGAGGGTCTGCCACAAGTTCTCGCCCTAGCGGCTACTTTGGCGTCACTGCTCTTCCCTTCCGAGGCCGCTCGAATCCCCTTCACCGAATATGCATGGAGCCTGTGGAGGTCGTCCGAGGTAGCTCAGCGTCATGGCATCGCGGAACTCATGGGTCGACCCTGGACGCAGCTCGGCATCGCTGCTCCAGCGACACACGACCGAACCTGTGGCGCCAACTTCACGGAAGCTTTCTTGGCTTCCCTGCTGACCTCGCACAATTCAGTGAACCGCTCATGAGAGTTATCGGAACGGAAACACAAAGCTTCGAGCGACAACTGCACCTGACGGGGGTTCAACGCGTTGTCAGCGAACTGAATAGCGGGCTTCTCGACGAGCTGAGGCACTTGGGCAGTGATCTCTACCCCATGCACACCTGGCAAGACAGGCCCGTAGCGTCACACAATCGACCGGAGTTCATTTTGCACGATCGAGTGCTGCGCCGTCCCCATCTTGATCCTGAGAGCACGGATGCGTGTGTGTTCTTAGACATTAGCCACGTGAACTTTCCTCGCCTTTTCGCTCCCCGTATGCGGCGGATTCCGAAAGTCTTTTTCGTTCACGATGTCCTACCAGTCACGCACCCGGAGTGGTTTCCACCAGGCGCGCCGCGCGGGTATCGGCTCTACCTTCAGCAAGTACTCAAGGTCGCCGATCACCTGGTCTTCTCAAGCCACAAAGTCCGCAACGACCTCCGGAACCTGGGCTGGAAGTTCGAGGCGAAATGCCACGTGCTGCCTCTTGGGAGCCATCTGGGACCAAGCGTCACGGAGTATCACACAAAAGACCAACTTTCCCTCATGTATGTGAGCACAGTCGAACCGCGCAAGGGCCACGAGCTACTACTCGATGTTTTCGATTGCTTGCTAGCGAAGGGGTTGGACGTGGATCTGACTCTGATCGGTAAACACGGCTGGGACGTTCAAGGCGGATGGGATGTTGTCAAACTGGTTGACCGGATTCGCCATCATCCACACTTCGGGGCGCGTCTCCGCTGGATGACGAATGCGAGTGACCACGAAGTCCGATCCGTGGCGAGTCAAGCTGCCGTTGCGGTTGTTCCCCCGCTGGACGAGGGCTTCGGACTCTTCTTCGAGGAATCCCTATCGATGGGACTTAAAGTGGTTGCATCGGATATCCCCGTCTTTCGTGAGCGACCACACCCCAACGCCTACCTAGCAGCACGAAATGTGGACTCTTTTGTCGAGATGGTCATCAAGGCACACGGCCAACCTCTACACGATCTAGAGGTATACCCTGTGAGAAGCATTCAGCAAGCGGCCTTGGAACTAGCCGATCTTCTCACCAGGATCATCGAGTGACGATCAGACCTTGGCATATTGAGCGCCGCCTCGCCCGGGACATGGCTCTTCTCCTGCGGGAGTGCGAGAGTGCGGCTGGAGCTGCACAAGCGATCACAGTCATGGATGCCACCGTGCAAATGTCCTTCGCAATCAACCTGCCATCACAGGAACTGATTGAAACAGCCTTCTTCGCTGCGGAGGACCCACAAACTCGCTCGCAAGTCGGCTGGACGTTACACATTACTGACAGGGAATCCCTGTGTCGTATTCCCGACTTGAGTTGGCTTCCACTCCAACCCGTCCTGCAGCGGAATATTGATTCTTCGGGTCTGGAATGGTGGATCCATTCGGATGTTGGCAGCGGCGTGACCACTGTGATTTTCCCGGAGCACAGAAAGATCGTTCTTCTCCTCAGATGCACTGCGGAACTAGATCCACGAGCCTTAATTACCCCCTTTCGAATTGCTTGCGCTTGGATCGTCAGGCACATGAATGGGACTCTTCTACACGCGGCCGCAATGGTTTACGGCACACATGTGATCGCACTGGCAGGTCCATCAGGATCCGGAAAGTCAACCTTGGCTCAAGCCTTATATGAGACCGGATGGCAACCCATCGCTGACGACGCTGTCGCATACCGAGAGGGCTTCGTGCATCCCATTTACCGTCGCCTCAAGTGGCACATCCCCAGCGAACCGTCGATGGAGCGCCTGGTGCGCGGAAAAGCGTTTATGAGCATGGAAGACGGAGGAACTGCGAGACGTCGACCTCATGAACTAACCGCGCTGGTGTTTCCAACCATTTCATCTCGATTCGGCATGAGCGTGCTCCATCCTCATGAGGCCCGAGACGCGTTGTCCACCTCGAGCCTTCCTGAGTTGGCTGGCGGTTTCGGGGGCGAGGAGGTCATCTACTCCGAGGCCTGTGCCCGCGTTCCAACACTTCAACTCTCGCTGGGGCCCAACCATCGGCAGAATGCGTACCAGCTACGAGAGTTCCTGTAGTGGACAAAATGGAACTCGATCAGCAAGTAGAGGCGCGCTTGGCGCTTCAAGCCGCCACCTTGGATGTTGATGTTGCCTTGGCCGCATGGCAGGACCTCATGCAGTCAACACAATTCGACCAGCTTGGACCAGCCACCCAAAGGATTGCACCAGCTATCTTCCACAACCTGTGCTCGGAGTCTGATTTCTTAGAACGCTTCCGATTGCGGGGAACATTCAAGTACGCGTGGGTGCGAAACCAACAACTCATTCATCCGTTTCTACCCATCGTGTCCGATTTGGCAGCCCATCAGGTCCGATTCTGTTTGACAAAGGGGGCAGCACTCATCGCGTTAGGTACCCCTTATGGATGTCGCATCATGAGCGACATAGATATCGTCGTGCGCTCCGGCGATCTCCACGTCGTAGAGCAAGTAATGGCACGTCACGGCTTCCGGATGAACGATGCCTCAGCCTGCCCCCGTCATCCAGCCGAAGCACACGGTGGCTCAATCAATTTCAACTCAGCCAGCTGTCGAGTCGACGTTCATGTTGCGGACATGCGGGACCCGACTCACCTTTTCGAGGAAATGCTGGCCAACCCGCTGTGGGTACCGGGACTAAAAGGGACCTCGGCACCTATTGCCCGCCCTGAACTCCTCATGCTCCACACCATGCACCACGGACTTCGCGGACGAGGTGAAACTGACCTACTTCAAGCGGCCGTCGATGAACACCTCCTAAGACCCTTTGTCGAAGAGACGCAGTTCATGCGAGACATGGATCGACTGGCCCAGAGAAGTCTGGTTCGGGTGTTCTACGAACAACGCGGGCAGGTCACTGGGCAGCACACGATGATCGCTCGATCCTGGCGCGAAGACTCTCGCCGTTTAAACCATGCGCTTCGCGCACTCGTCCAGACAAGCATGCCTTCCATCGGGCGCCGTATCTCGGCAGCTATTCAGCGGGGAATGCCATTGAATGAGACGAGAGATGTCGATCTCACCTCCTTGACCCACCCGAAGCTCTATCGATGGTGGCTGCGGGCCGGTCGTCTTGCATCACTCGAGAGGTGGGCCACCCGAGCCGTGGGTGGGTTTCTCACGAAACCGGAGCACTACCTAGAGGCGGAAAAATTCGAGTATGACTTCACCAGCAGCCGGGGCGGATTCCAGGCAAACACAGGGGCTTCGGCGCGATGCTTCGACTGGCGATGGAAAGTCACTCATGGCTTTGCATCTGTTGACTGCATCATCGAGTTTCGTCATGAATCCTTCGATCATCTAGACGCTCACGTGTACGTGAATGGACATCATCTGGCGAAGATTTTTGGAGGAGACGCTAAATCGCGAATCTTGTATATCCGAGATATGCCGCGTGAATCCGAATTCTCTCTTAGACCGATGTCCACGGTATGCGCAGACTGCTACACAAGTTTGGACAACATGATCATCAGCATGGAACTTACTAATGCCATTTCGTGACGGGTACACAGCTCAGCCAAGCGAGATTAGAGTCTGCAATGAGATCACTGCTTCGATACAGGACCAGACCCCGTACGCGCTTAGCGCTCTGGGATTTTCCGGACAGGCTTTGCTACTACTTCCAGGGCTGTCAAGAGGCAAGACCGACGCATTCGAGCGCGCGGTGGAACTCACTCTGCTTCAACACACTGAGCGCCAGTCGGGGCTATTCTTCACCTCAAGGGATGCACTTAGAAGGTACGCATCCAGTTTCCAGGCAAGTATCCGATCCATGGATGCCCTCGCAGTGGCTCCGGGCACCTGGGTCGAGCAGCTGACCCCTTCGCTGGCCGCTCATTCAGTGGTGTGCCCACTGGATGCCATCGACAGTCGCGGAGTGGGTGCACACCACCCACTGCAATCCATACTCGATTCCCTTGCTGATCAACGAGTGCTGCTCGTTTCTACGCCAGCGACTTTTCTCGCGGGGCGAGCCAATAGCCAGACCTTCGAAGGCGTGTGGGCTAGTTGTGGCCGTAAATGGTTCAATCCCGCTTCGATCCGTGCACAGAACATACCCAATACGTACGCGGCGGCAGTACGCGAGCAATTCACCGACTCAAACCACTTACTACGCCACGTTATCGACTCAATTCCCGAAGATGAGTTCGATGTAGCACTTATTGGTGCGGCTCTATATGGGCCACCACTTGCCGCACACATCCGTTCGATGGGAAAGGTCGCGATTTCCCTAGGGAGTCAACTCCAGTTGCTGTTTGGTGTCTACGGGCGACGCTGGACGAAATGGCCGGATTTCGTAGCCGAGACCTTGAATGAGTCCTGGACTTTGTTCCCGTCCACGTACGCCCCGCCAGATGACCTTTACGGTGGTGATGACCGTTCGTACTGGGGCTGATCTAGCGAATCCTTCTGCGCAGCATCGCCAAGAGTTCTCGGGAATACTCAGAGGCCCCTAACGTCGGCTGTGCACGCATCATCGAGACGCTCGAAGCTCTCACCGTCTTGAACAGAACTACATTGGAATTCAACTCGACGTGTTGGGATCGCCGTAGTCGCTCGAGCCAGTCGATATCGCTCACCACACCGAATTCCTCCCTGAATTCCCCAACAGCTCGCGCAACGCTTCGGTAAACCAACGTCGTGCCAGGCATCCATCCCACGTGAGCACTACCCAGCAGCTCCTTTCGAAATCCTCTGGGCGGCTCGGGTCCTTCAAGGAGGTACTCCACGCTTCCAGTGATGGCGCGAACTGCAGTGCCAAGACGTGCAGATGCAGCCGATATCGCGGAAGCATGCGACCGAAGAGCATCCGAACTCCACCAGTCATCACTGTCGAGAAATCCGATCCAGTCACCGCTAGCTGCTTGCACACCGGCGTTCCAAGCCTGCGTCAAGGAATAGTGCCTGTCATCAATAACTCTCACAAGCCCGTATGCTCGAGCGCACAGCAGCGTCGCGTCCGTCGACCCACCATCAATCACCAGGATTTCGCGGACATGCTGCCCCTGAGCCAGGACACTCTTCAGGCATCGATCCAATGTTGCCTCGGAGTTGTAAGTCGGGATCACGACGCTGACATTCAGCGAACGGGCGCTCACGGGTCTTCACTTCGCTGAAGGCAACTCATCAGTCCCACAATCTCGAGGGACGCTCCAACACGGTCGATTGAGCTCGGGGTTCCCCATGCATCGATTTCAGCTCTTCCGTCTTCACTGAGTGAGATTGTCAAGGAATCCCGGTGCCTCAGTTGACGAGGCAGATGCACAACCTGCAAACGCCGAAACGTGGACCACTCATCCCAGAGTTGAATCCGCATATCACGTTGGCTACCTACAACATGGATTGCCCCACTTGATGGTCCAACTACAGCCACGAGTCCAAGAATGGTGGCTGGAGAACGCTCAATCCGGATAATCTCTCGTCCAGCGAATCGACGAGTTGGAACCAGCAGTCGAAACGATCCCTGCTGTCCGTCGGTGCAGTTCCAGCCACCCTCCGCGCAGGTACGCAGTTCTATCGATGAGCGGTGAATCCTCAGTTCAGTATCCGAACTCGGCATAGCGATCATTTCCCGAATGGGCTTGAGAAGCAACCCTGCAACGCGCTGCGCACCGGATTCGGTCAGGTGTACGCCATCATGCGTGTCTGCAGCAGACAGATCGAATCGTAGGTTCAATGCGGTAACGCCGCGCCTAGCACAAATCCGATCTTGGATAGCAGTCACCGCAGTCAACTGCTTCTCGCTGAGATCGAAACGAGGAAGATGCACTACAAGTGGGGTCAGGCCATAGGAAAGCACGATGTCCAATAGCTCGTTGAAGATCACTGAGAGATCACCGAGAGGTGTCGCACCGGCAGCATCCGAAGCGCTCGTCTCAACTATCGCCACCCCAGGCAGACCGGGGCGAAGGAAGAACCTGCTGAGGGCGGTGATGCCCATCGTTCCAACTCCACCGACGCTCGCGTTCTCGAAGAGCAAGTCTCCTTGGTCGGACAGTTCGGTGCATATTCGTGGAAAGAAGCCCGCCTTTTGTGCAGAGATACTGTTTCCAAAGGCCACCAATCGCCGTGCGCAAGTGGGTGCTTCCATTTCAACGAGCTTCTGGCCATCCAGCTTCATCAGAGTCATGCACCGGATCCAGGAGGAGTATGTCCTGGAGATCGCGATGCACGTTAATTGTCAAAGGACCATATGGTGCGCCTGACATGACGGGTAGGTTATCGATTGATGAATCGGGGATAGCGCTGGCTTCGACGGGCTCTATCAGGTCATGCGCGAGCAAATCCTTCACGAACGCATAGATCTCATTGCTGGAGTAAGGGCTGCGTTCAGCTGCCAGCTCAATGATCGTCCCTACCGGCTGACCGCTGACGATGGCGATCCAAAGCCAGGCCGACTGCTGGAATAGTGAAAAGTAGGTCCCAGACTCGAGATTTACAGCCACGACCTCGTTGTCCACGATGTCGGCCACCACATTGGGCGAGCGCATGCTGAAACGCTGGGGGTCTTGGATCTGAGACGTCTCCACTGGCCCACCGTACGCATCGCTCGACTCACCACCGGGACTCAGGGTCCATGTTCTGGTCTCATAATGGCCACATGGAAGGACTAAGTGTCGTGATCCCGGTTTATCAGCACTCTGGCTTCCTGGGTCAAGCGTTGCGGTCTGTAGCGCAAGGTTCAACCGAGCCAGTGGAAGTGATCGTGATTGACGATGGCTCACATCCTCCGATACAGGAGGCTCTGATTCGGCAGGCACCGTTGGATGTTCGACTCATTCATCAAGTCAATTCCGGCGCCGGCGCTGCTCGGAACAGAGGTATAAGTGAGGCACGATTCGACCTGCTGATGTTCCTTGACGCCGACGACCTCTGGGCACCACACAAAGTCGACAGGCAGCTTGAGGGATTTCGGGGTTACCCGGGGGCGATACATTTCGCATGGGTTCAGGAGTTTCTTGACGACAACCTCGCACTCCAGACCTCTAGGCTCCCGGAGGTGCGCCGCCTAACTGCTCCAAGTTCCATCACCCTGTGCTGTTCGCGGGACCTGTTCGATGAACACGGTGGCTTCGATGAAGGTCTGCGTACGGGCGAGTTCATTGAATGGTTCTTGCGGCTCCAACGGGCGGGAGTTCCGGCAAGGATGTTTCATGAGGTTCTCGCATACAGACGAGTTCACCATGGCAATCGAGATCGCCGACTAAGAAAAGACAACTCCGATTACGCGAAGATCCTGCGGAGCCATCTATCCCTCAAGGCGAACGTCGGCGATTGATGTGACGGCGAATACCTTCGACATATTCGCGGTGCAGGCTCACATGATCAAGCGAGGCATTGTGCGCTCCGATGTGGCGCTGAACGAAAATCTCACTAATGAACTGAACCGTGAGCCCCTTTGATCGGGCCCGCAGAACAAAGTCCCAATCATCAATGAGCTCAACGGTTTCATCGAAACCACCGAGGGTTTCCCACACGCATCGGGATAGAAGCATTGTGCCCAGGTGAACTGCCTGATGGCGATCGCGCACACCCTTCCACTTTCCAGGGTCGAAATGCGCCATGCCGACCACATTTTGGTTGCCGATATAGATGCATCGACTATCGAGGGTTGAGCGATTCTCACGAAACCACCGCAGGCGCCCATGATCCAACTCATCATCCATGTCGAGAAGGGTGATGTACGGAGCTGTCGTCTGTTTCACGGCCTCGTTGCGGGCGGCGCCAATTCCGCGGGCTTGGCCTACGGTGTACTTCAGGCTCACCCCCTTGAGTCTTGTCCAACGACTCAGTAGTGCTTCAAGTTCGTCATCGGGCCCGTCCAGCGCAATCGAAACTTCGAGGTGTAACGAACCTTTGGCACGTCTTATTGACGCTAGGCAGCGGTGGAGCAGGTGGGCCGAACCCTGCACCGGAATTGCCACGGCCAATTCACAGCTGTGCTTCTGACCTGTCACAGGTGCCTCTGACGATTAACCTCACGGACTCGCGTCAAGAGATCGGCACGCGACGCCTCTCGATGCTTAATCGTCTGATTTTCTCCATGGATAGATCGATACAAAATGGTACGTTCATCTTCGGCGACGGCGATCTTTCCGTTGGCTCTGCCCCACCATTCGACTATCTCATGAATATGCCGATCCTCCCGAAGAGGGCCTACTACATCGAAAGTTCGTGCTTTGAACAGGCACGCGCCGAAGAGTCTTGCTGGGCCCACATAACGCTGCTCTATGGTGTTGTCTCGGTGCAGCGTCACATTAGTGACTCCGCCCACCACCACATCGCAGTCATTGTTGTTCATCACTTGACTCTGCCGTGCGAGCTTATCCGTGGCCCAGAAGTCATCGTGATCCAAGAAAGCTAGGTACGGAAAGCGTGCGATGCTAATCCCCAAATTCAGCGCGCTGCCCTGGCCACCATTCCGCTTTGGAACGTACTTGATAGATGACCCGTAGGCTTGAACAATCCTTGCCGTTTCATCAGTGGATCCATCATCGACCACGATGATCTCCGAGGGAGGTCGGGTCTGCTGAAGGACGCTGGCCACGGCAGTTGCTAGGTGCGCCGCTCCATTAAATGAGACAACGATAGCCGAGACGTTCATGCGACGCAGGGTCTCATCGAGGTAACTCCTGGCTATCAACCTCAATCACGGTGCGGCCACCCCTCCTGGGATACGTCATGAATGGGGTCGACCAGTATCAGATCCTGTAGATCCTCGAAGAGCTCTATGACCGGAGGCGTCCACGGACCGCGGTTGTAGTCAGCAGGGAGAACAGGGGGCGTTTGCATTCTGGTGTCCGCCTCATCGCAAATTTGTACGAGTCGATTGTCAACCAACGATTGGATAAACGTATCGATGTCAGCTGAAGGTACGGGTGACGTGAACTCCACCTCGAGGGCTGAGACCCACGCATCAACGGGAACACCACCAGAAGCCAATGACCATAGGTCAGCGGCTGACCCGGTCATGCTGTAGTACAGACCCGTTTGCAGATCAATGACGATGACCTCACCGTCGAGCCGCTCATGCGTGAGGTTCTCGGACAGGACGCGCAGCAATTTCGGCATTTCTTGAGTCTATGGACACTTAGCGCCACGAGGTCCTTCATTGTGAGTACCACGGCACACAGGGAACCGCCGTTCGCCAGCATCGATCATCGGGGCCGACCGTCCGCGCTAGACCGTCAATGATCTCCACATCGGCCACCGGCAGGGGAACCACAGCCACGGGCGACCCAACGTACTGCCGGTCCAGCCACCATCCCGAATCCCGGACAACGGCGAAGGCGAAGCTCACGAGGACAAGCACCAGGGGAATCCACACCAGCCATCCGCCACGGTCGACTACCGCCTGGCGCAGTCCAGAACCAGCGGCCCCAGCCACCGCTAGTCCACCCAGTGCAAGCAGGGGCCCCCATCCGAACCGTGGGTCGGGCGCGGCGTAGAACCAGACTGCGAGGGCC
>Ga0102945_1000548_pt1 | contig 11387 bp, 11 predicted proteins | sample SalPonred_H2O_MG_FD_78207 | JGI IMG/M metagenome (GOLD analysis project Ga0102945, IMG submission 78207) | Salt pond water microbial communities from South San Francisco under conditions of wetland restoration - Salt Pond MetaG R2_restored_H2O_MG ...
CAATGCCGTTGATGGCGGCCCACGATCCGTTCACCCCACGCGATCGTCACGTTCTGCAGGTCAGCGCTCACCTGCACGCGCCGGCCGATCGCGATTGGGTCGACCGAGTAGTCATTCGATCCCACGCGCACGTAGTGATCCCGTGGCAACCGGATCGATGACACCCACCCTCGATGCGCGGTGATCGGTGGGAGGTCCAGCCTCGCGGCTTTGTCAGCCGCGAGGCGATCTATCGGCCGGCAGCCCAACGTGCGATGAGTGCGCAGCATCGCCTTGCTAGTGATCCATGCATGAACTTGGTCATTGAAGTCCTGCGGGGATTAGAAACGCCGCCCGGGCAGGAAAGACGTGCCCGAATAGCCGTTGAACCGTTCAACCAGGTCTTTAGCTTCAGGGTCCCCGGGTTTGCAGATGACCACCTTCACCCCGAGCGTCCCTCGCAACGGCTCAAACTCCTGCGACAGTTTCACTTTCCCACCCCGGCGTCAACTCAACGCCGCTTCCCCATCCCAAACCAGCGTCCTGGGGACCGCTTGCCAGGACGTGAAGATGTCCCCATGCCCACTGATCAAGTCCTCAACCTGACGCGAAGGGATCATCAACGCCGCCGGCAGCCGCGAATACCCCGACGTCATGGTCAACACCGGCAACCGAGCGACCTGACCAAAACCCACCGGGATATCCACCGGCGGAAACCACAAATCACACTGCACCATCTCACCAGCGGCATACGTCGTCCGTGATGCCGGATCCGTCGGCGCGAAAAACGGACGCAACTGCGCCACCCGCGTCCGAAACACCGAGATCGACCGCGTCCAACCCACCCGCTCGGCGATCACCGTCGCCGGCATATCCGGGAACTCAGCCAACAACGCCCGGATCGCCGGCTCAAACGCATCCACCGCCGAGCCCTTGGCCGCCCGCTGGTACCTCGGAGGCTCATCCGAAGCCAACGCAGGCTTCACCGTGTTCCGCGAAATCCCTAACCGGCGAGAAATCGCCTTGATCGGCAAGCCCTCACCACGATGCAACCGACGAATCTCTGCCCAGTTCTCCACACTGATCACTCCCCAATCGTTGAGGAGGGGTCAAAATTCAATCCTCGACGCGTGGTCAGTATTCAGCGAGCGTCGACATCGGATATGAAGAATATGTGCCATATGGTCTGGTGATGGTGGAAGCAACCTGAATGCATTGCGCATTGACGAGGTGAAGGCAAGAGAGGTTGCGAGCACGTGTGAACATTCGAAATTCCGGAGAAGCAGATAGGAGATGGCGGAGGGCGCGCCGCTCAATTCCTCAGGTACAAAGGGTAGGTGCCAATTATTCATCTGGAACGCTGTGGCGCTCAGTAGATGAACGTCTATAGAGTTGTCTTCGCACGAATCGCGATAATAGTTCTATGAAGGGAGGAAGTCATTTTGGGCATGACTTTTCGTGCCTCATCGGCCACGTTGCGCGATGCCATGGAAGCCATTCAGGAAGGATCCGTTCATGCAGCCTTTGCGCTGACGGATACGGGAGTTCTGCTAGGGATGGTCACCGATGGCGATCTCCGGCGAGCACTCCTAGGTGGAGCGACGCTGGAGGATCCAGTAGCTCCCTTCGTCCGGGAAAATCCGGTCGTGGCAGGTGAAGATGAGTCTCGAGCGTCAGTCCTTGACTTGATGCAGGCTCGCGACGTTCCACAGGTTCCGATCGTCAATGACAGCGGTCAAATGGTCGGAATTCATTTACTCAGCGAAATGCTTGGCCGTTCGGATCGACCGAATACAGCCCTCATTCTAGCTGGAGGAAAAGGCTCTCGACTCCTACCGATAACGTCCGAAGTCCCAAAGCCGATGATCAAGGTTGCTGGACGTCCCATCCTAGAGAGACTCGTGAATCATCTCGTTGGGTACGGAATAAGGCGGATTGTTTTGTCTGTTGGTCACTTGGCCGACACAATCGAAAATCACTTTCAGAATGGATCGAAGTTCGGTTGCGTCATTTCGTATGTGCGCGATGACCCGGAAAGACCTTTGGGAACCGCCGGCCCGCTAGCTTTCCTGCCGCCGATATTGCGTGGCTCAGCAGATCCCGTTCTTGTCGCCAACGGTGATCTCATCACAGACATAGATATTGCTGCGCTCCTCGACTGGCACATGGGTCGCAACGCGTCCATGACCGTTGGCGCCCTCCCGTTTTCGTTCGAAGTTCCGTTCGGGGTCTTGAATACCGATGAACGAGGCAAGATCACATCAATCGTTGAAAAGCCGATGCGGCATTACCTTGTGAGCGCGGGAATTTACGTCATTAGTCCTTCGTTGCTGGATTTGGTGCCTGTCGGCACGATGTATCCGATGAATGATTTTATTCAAGACGTGATTGCACGCGGAGAATCGGTTGCCGCATGGAATTGTTCCAGCGATTGGATTGATGTTGGGCGACCAGCGGATCTTGCTCGCGCGTTGGGGTCCGTATGAATAGCTTGCGCGGAAAGCGAATCCTCGTCACTGGCGCAGATGGCTTCATAGGAAGCCATCTGGTCGAAAGATTGGTGAGAGAGGGCTGCCGAGTGCGAGCAATGGCGCTCTATAACTCGTGGGGCTCCTCTGGTTGGCTGGATGCTCTACCCCGTGACGTCTTGAACTTCGTTGATGTGCAGCATGCGGATGTGCGCGACTCGAGTCGCACCTCTACTCTAACTGACGGTTGTGACCTTGTAATACACCTCGCTGCACTGGTTGCGATCCCTTACAGCTACATAGCAGCGGAATCTTTCGTCCAAACAAATGTAATTGGAACTTTGAATGTACTGGAGGCAGCGCGTTCAGCCAACGTTCAGAAGGTAATCGTCGCGTCAACTAGCGAAGTGTATGGAACACCGGAAACAACGCCTATTTTAGAAGCGCACCCATTGAAGGCGCAATCTCCATACGCGGCGACAAAGATTGCCGCCGACCAACTCGCAATGTCCTTTTCTGCATCCTTTGGACTGAACGTTGCCATCGTTCGGCCGTTCAATACCTATGGACCGCGGCAGTCGCTGAGAGCCGTAATTCCAACGGTCCTCGCTCAAATGATTGCTGGAAAAGAAGAGGTCTCTTTGGGGTCTTTACACACATTGCGGGATTTCGTTTTTGTGGCTGACACCGTGGATGGATTCGTTCGAATGGCAGTCACGGATACGGCACCCGGGGAGGTTGTGCAGCTGGGCACCGGAAAAGCCGTGTCAATTGCCGATGTCGTGAAGTTATGCCGGGATATCACGGACTCAAATGCCTCGATAGTGGAAAGCGCTGAGCGTATTCGACCAGAGGCAAGCGAGGTGCAAGTCTTGTTGGCGGATCCGGCTAAAGCTAGCCTGTTGTTAGATTGGGAGCCCAGAGTTGATCTGCAAGTTGGCTTGAAAGCGACTGCTGACTGGATTCGAGAGAAGCCGTATGCAGTTGACCCAGCACGCTTCTATCGATAATGCAAGTGGACGCTATGTGGGAAATTTCGAATCAGGACGCAGAGCCTTCGCGGCCTCGCCGAATCTGTATCATTCTCGGTTCGCGAGCGGAGTACGGGTTACTGAAGTGGGTTATTCACGATTTACAGAACGACGTACGAGTGGACGCCATGGTCGTTCTGACTGCCACGCTCGCGGACGATGGCTTCGCCTCCTTTGGTGAGGTCCGTGACGATCACCTGCGGGTAGCTTCTGTAGTCGAGCTGGACTGGGAGAATGGAACATCCCCCCCAAGTGAGTGGTTGGGTCAGTTGTTGACAGAGTTAGGTCGGGAATTTTTGCGGCTTGACCCGGATTTGGTTCTTGTAGTCGGGGATCGAATGGAGACCCTGGTCGCCGCTCAAACAGCGATTGTGCAGTCGATACCAGTTGCACATATCCATGGAGGTGAGTTAAGCGAGGGATCCTTTGACGACTCCTTTCGTCATGCCCTGACGAAACTTGCCAGCCTGCACTTTCCAACCTCTGAGAGCTATGCCCGGCGAATCCAGCAGCTAGGCGAACGTCCTGAGAGTATCTTTACTGTTGGAACGCCGGGAACGTCGTCGATTCTAAGGGGAGAAGTTGCCCCGCTTAGTGAGGTAGAAAATCGAACGGGTCTCGACCTTTCCCGACCGTACTTACTGGTCACGTATCATCCGGTCACCGTGGATCGAGCTGAGTCCATTGCGGGGGCGAAAGCACTAGTTCAAGCGTTGTTGGAACTGAGTGAGTTCCAGATTATCCTCACGGGCACGAATGTTGATCCTGGAGCAGGAGAGGTAGGAAAAATCCTTTCAAACCTGAGACTCGGCCGTCGAACTGGGATCGCGTTCGTGGAATCTCTTGGCCACCGGCAGTATTTGTCGGCCCTGGCCCACGCGGCTGCGTGTGTGGGTAACTCGTCCAGTGGGCTGATTGAGGCGCCAGTGGTTGGCACCCCCACTATCAACATCGGAACTCGTCAGGGCGGCCGTGACCGAGCTCGAACTGTCATTGATGTTCCGGCAAACGCGACAGCCATCGTGAATGCGATACGGGCTTCTTCTGGGAAACGAAGCCCTGTTGATGTAACAGATGCACTTGCGGAGCCACACTCACTTGATCCGTCTCGTCAGATAGCCCAGATTGTGAGCAGCGTGCCCCTGACGGGCCTAAGGAGAAAGACTTTTGTAGACTGTGGCCCTTCATGCTCGTCATGGAGCCGAGAGGATTTAGTCCGTGAATGATCGGACGTACGTTATTGCTGAGGCGGGCGTGAATCACGGTGGGCACCTTGACCTTGCCGAAAGACTTGTAGATGCTGCCGCATATGCAGGAGCCGATGCGGTCAAGTTTCAGATATTCAAATCCTCACTCCTTGCAACAAGAAAAGCGGAGCTCGCCCCGTATCAAAGCGCACGCGGAGATGGCGAGTCTCTTCAAGTTGACATGCTGCAGTCACTCGAACTTTCGGATAGAGACTTTAGGTCGCTCCACGCCCGAGCATCAAATTTGGGAATTGAGTTCCTAGCCTCTGCTTTTGACTCGACAAGCCTTCAATTCATCATTGAGACATTGCAGGTGCCACAAATTAAGGTACCGTCGGGAGAGCTCTTGAACCTACCTCTTCTCCTTGAGTGTGCACGTTCGGGACTTCCCCTGATCGTCTCGACCGGAATGAGTACTCTTCACGATGTTTCGCTAGCCCTGGACGCAGTAGCCTTCGGTTTCACTACATCGTCTGTACCCAGCGGGCTCCGAGATATTGAAGGACTGCATCTGCGGAAAGGAGTATCGGATTTGCTTCATGAGCAAGTCACTCTCTTGCAGTGCACAACTGCGTATCCAGCGCCGATTCAGGACGCGAACCTGCGTTCAATGATTACGATGCGTGACACTTTCGGAGTTCAGGTCGGCTTTTCAGATCACACCATTGGTAAAGATGCCTCCCTTGCAGCAGTCGCTCTTGGTGCTAGGGTCATTGAGAAGCACTTGACGCTTGATCGAAATTTGCCTGGCCCCGATCATTTTGCATCTCTTCTACCTGAGGAGTTCGCGGAATTGGTGAAAGGAATTAGGAATGTGGAAGCTGCGCTAGGCAGCGGTGAGAAAAAGCTTTCAGACGCGGAACTCATTAATCGAGAACACGCCCAACGGTCTCTTGTTGCAGCCCGCCGAATAGAGAAGGGACAAACGATTAAAGCCTTGGATTTAACGTCCAAGAGGCCAGGCGGTGGGATATCACCGTCGCTATTCTGGGACGCCGTAGGCTCCATCGCTGATCGGGACTTTGATGTGGATGAGATGATCCAGTGGGGACCTTAAAGCCTAGACTCGCAGCCCGCGTGGTAGGCATGGGAAGCATAGGAACACGATACGCGCGCGTTATGGCGAAAATGGATATGGACGTTCGGGCCATGCCCTTGTCTAGTCGTCAACGGTCCCTGACACTACCTTCTAATGTGCAGATTGAAGTCGAAGGCGATGAAGCATTGCCGCACGTCGAATTCACGGTTATTGCATCTCAAACAAAAAGACATATTCGAGATGCAGTAACTTTTGGCCATCGGAGTTCGCGAACTCTCGTAGAGAAGCCGATCGCTACGAACTTTGCTGAACTCGGTTCAATTGATGCTGGTCTGCAAAGTAGCATCTTTGTTTCGGCACCGCTAAAGGCTATGGAAGGCTTTGCAACAGCGAGGGACCTAATTGACGGGCTCGGCCTTGTTAGGTCGGTACGAATTCAAAGTCATTCATGGCTTCCAGACTGGCGTCCGGATCAGAATTTTCGAACTTCTTACTCGGTAGATCCGACTCAGGGAGGAGTTCTCCGGGATTTGATCCATGAAATTGACTATGCGGTAACGCTCTTCGGTATTCCATCGTCAATCAAGGCAAATCTTACGACGAATCCCGACCTAGGTCTCTCGGTTGAGACGCGTGCCGAGATGGAATGGCGCTACTCTGATTTCTCGCTTGAGATGTCCCTCGATTTTGGCTCGCGAAGCCAGCAGCGATTTTTGTTGGTGGTTGGCTCCGATGGTGTCCTTCTGTGGGATGTACTTGCTACTTTGGTTGAGGTTAGAGATGTAGATGGGAAACGTCGATTTGTAAGATGGCATCCGCAAGACATGGTTCGAGATGACGTTGTTCGTCGCCAATTGTCCCTTGTGTTTCAACCAGCGCGGGACTTCAGGACAACGGATGTGAATCAAGGAGCGATGCACGTGCTGTTATGTGATCTTGCACGGACTTCGAGTGATGCAGGAGGAGTGCCCATTACGGTACCATCAGACGGCGGCCTGACGTGATCCTTGATGTTGTTGTGCCGGCGCGTGCAGGATCGGAGGGGCTCCCGGGTAAGAATGCTCGAATTCTTGTTGATCGACCACTGATCCTGCACAGCGTTGCCTGCGGTCAAATGGTTTCCGGAGTTCGTTCAGTGCTTGTGTCGACAGATGACTGCGAGCTTGCCTCACTCGCTCGAGCGAGCGGAGCGCTAGTTCCCGAATTACGGCCCACCGAATTAGCGACTTCCTCTACGCCGATGGCGGACGTCATCCGCCACGCCTCAAGGTTACTGACATCGGAATCTCGGACAGCGCCGGACTTCATCGCGCTACTAGATCCCACTAGCCCGCTGCGGGAACCCACATGGCTGGAGAGCGCTGTGAGTCTGTTGAGTGCTCGTGATGATGCCGTTGGTGTGGTTGGAGTGTCTACGCCCTCTTTCAACCCGCTTTGGGTTGGAGTTGACGTCAATGTATCTGGAGAGTTGTCTCGGAGTGACTTTTCGCGTATAAGTTATCGCCGCCGCCAAGACGTTCCTCCGTTTAAGCGCATAACTGGTGGGCTCTACTTGTGGCGCTTTGGATTTGCGGCATCCCTTACTCCCTCGTGGCTGGAGCAGGGTACTCATTTGGCTCTTGAAACGCCAGACCTCATGAGTCATTCCATCGATACACTTGAGGATTTTCAACTAGTTGCATTGCTACTCGAGTCAGGGACGGTGAGGCTTCCGTGGATGAGACGAGTTTGAGCCCAGACTTCCAGGGGCGTACGGGCGTCGTAACGGGAGGATGTGGATTCGTAGGGTGGGAACTAACCTTGCGACTCGCGTCACTGGGAGCTAAAGTCATAGCTCTAGATACTCCCAGTGCCACTGCTAAGAGGCAGTCAGATGGATTGCCCGAGGGCGTCGATGTGCACCCTTGTGATCTTTCCGTCATCGAAGAAATTGATGAGGCGTGTTCGACTTGGGTAGATGAGGGTCTGGATTTCCTCGTCAATAACGCAGCTTTAGCAGGTGACGCGGGAACGGCCGGATACGCGGTTCCATTTGCAGACCAAGATGTTGGTGCGTTCGATCTTGCCTTGAGGATCAACCTACTGGCACCCTTTGCCATTGCACAGCGCCTGTCCACCCAACTGGCAATGGATGGTGGAGGAAGCATTGTGAATGTGAGTTCCATATACGGTCTGGTTGGCCCAGATATGTCCCTGTATGCAGGTACATCCATGGGCAACCCCGCGGGTTATGCGGCAAGCAAGGGTGGGCTCGTGCAACTTACCCGCTATCTGGCAACGGTATTGGCGCCTGAAGTTCGAGTCAACTGTGTGGCTCCCGGAGGAATCTACCGCGGACAAGATTTGGAGTTTATACACAGGTACGAAAAGCGGGTTCCCTTGGGCCGAATGGCGAATGAGAGTGACGTAGCCGAAGCGATTACTTGGCTGTTGAGTTCACGATCAGGCTATGTTACTGGTCAGATATTGGCCGTAGATGGCGGGTGGACGAGCTGGTAGATAGTAGCGGTCACCACTGCAGCTGGTTCCGGCTCTGAATCTCGGAAGGAAGCGCGGAGACGGGAATCCAAGAAGGTAATTGAATTCCGGACTCGGCAATCGTATCGCGCGCCAGACGTAGAGCATCACCAACGAAGTTGAGTAAATTGGCCGTAGCGACAGCGTTCACGCGGGGAGTTGTAAGCGCTTCAACGAGATGAGCAGGTGTCCCAATACCTCCCATAATGATGATGGGCCTATCGAAATTTGTTGGAACCGCCTCAACTACCTCCAGGTCAATGCCATTCCCGGTACCATCGCGGTCTATTCCGTTTAGCAATAGTTCACCAACGATGTCTCCGATAGCCGTGAGAACTTCGGTCAGGGAGCCCACTTCGGTCCTACCGGAATCGATGAATGCGGAGAATCGGTGTCTTGCGCTGTGACGCCAGTCCACTGAAGCAACGACGCTCTGCTTACCGATAGCAGCAGCTATGTGCTTCACACTGTTGGCGTCTCTCACGAGTTGACTGTTGATGAGGATCTTGTCCGCGCCTGACTCGAGAAGACGCTCAGCCTTAGAGAGCGTAGTGACTCCCCCACCCACCCCAATCGGAATGAAGAGAGATTGAGCGAGTCGGCTTACATCCGCCAGAAACGGAGGGCTCAACCGTGGACCGGTACTCACATCAAGCAACAGCAATTCGTCAATGCATGAGGTCACAGAGTGGAAGTCGTAGGTCTCCATAAGCCATGACAGGTCACCGACACGCTGTAGTCGAAAGTTGCGACTCAGGCAAAATTGACCAGAATCCCATAGAAGAGCAAAAATTAAGCGCTTTTTCAACACGACGCCGTCACAAAGTTCCAGAGAAGTCTTCGCCCATTGGTCTGACTTAACTCAGGGTGGAACTGCACACCGAAGACGGTACTCTTATATTCCAACGAGGCAACGAACGGACCGCCGTAATTTGCAGTACTGAGTAGTAAGGGTTGGCTGCGCTCCGATAAAGGCACACGATGTGAGTGAGCAAAGTAGAAGTCGGCACCCGGAGTTATGCCCTGGAAGAGAATGGATTCCTCGGGGGCAGTTACGTTGTTGAATCCGATGTGTGGCACGGGCAGTGACTCACTCGGTTCTGGAGTGAATCTTGAAACAGATCCTGAAAGGACCCCGAGTCCAAGTTGCCCCCCGTCTTCATCGCTGTCCGCAAAGAGTAGTTGCATGCCCAGGCAGATACCTAAGATATAGCGCCCGCTCGCGACCGCTTCGATGAGTGGAGGAATCATCCCTGATGCACGAAGGCGACGCATCGCGCTCCCAAAGGAACCGACACCAGGGATCACCACACTTTCGAAATCCATGACGTGCTCTGGCTTAGATATTCGAGCAACGTCAGCTCCGACAGATTCCAGGGCCCCAACGATTGAGGCAATGTTTCCAGCACCATAGTCAATGACACCGACAGGAGGGTACTTCACAAAGAGAGCTTAGTGTCCGGTAACTTCAGCGGCAGACCACGCCTCCCAAGTTGCCTCCGCAGTCCTACGAATATCAATCGAAACGCTTGAGAGCACATCAGTTGCGGTGTTGACTTGCGTATTCTTAATTGTGGAAACGACAGAATTCGTTCTTGGTCCCGGCTTAAGTCCCAGTTTAGCTTCTAACCACTCAGCGGCTTCCTCAGGATTCGAGACTAGGCGTTGGTACGACAAGAGATGAATACCTTGATATTGCAGTGCCTGGTCGTGCATGGCGATGTAGTAAATGGCTGCCCGATCGAGAGGGCTCGCTACCGAGAATCGTTCACCCAAATTAGGGTCAAGCCAAAACGGTAGTCCAGTTAGCACATCGCCTTGGCGAGGATTAGTGTGGCGAGCTTCGTTTTCAAACCATCCCTTGAGTGCCACCGACCGAATCACCGCGGACGGATCGCGCCCCGTCACAACCACTCTTATTTGCGGGTACGCCGTGAACAGGCAAGCCAATCTACTCACAACATCTGGGATCTTTATGAGCGGTACGACTAATGCCAACGTACTAATTAGGTCATGGATAGATGCCGAACGACTAAGCCGGGAACGTATCTCACCTGGCTCCATGTACGAAAAAGCGCTACTCTCATCATGGTGGTTGAGGTTTAGGCCCCGCCCGGCGAGAGCATCAATGGACAATTGCTGTGTGACGTAGGTCGACCAGAGGAATCGGAAGTGGTCGCGGCTGAGGCTCGGCCCAATCGCGAGGAGAGCCGTCAAGATCGGGGGCTCGTAGTCGTACACCACGTTGCGCGAACTTGCGAGTACACGCCCCAGAACGCTGGTGCCGGTCCGACCGCATCCTGTCAGTAAGACACCACGGTTAGCTACCTCATGAGCACCATCCACACCACAAACTAAAGCATTTGTGCTCTCGGGAGAATTGCTCACGGAATAGCTCCCCATTTACGAAACGGTGAATAGGGGACGCCAGCGCCCCGAGACGTTCTCGAAGAGTGACCGATTCGCCCACTTGTCGAGAATTGCGAAAAATTCTTCGTGGGTCATGTCAAAATACTTCAGGTACGTTGGCAGGTATTGGTCTGGGAAGCGACCATCGTATATGCGCACTAGATTTAGCCCCTGCTCTCTAGTCATGCTCCCACGTCGAATCTCAATCCCGGCATCCTGAGTTGCGCGCCCAAATCCAAACTTGAGATACATTAAGTATGTATGCAGTGAGTACAGCGCTTGGTCGTTTTGAGCAAAGTTAGTAAAGGTACCTGGTGAACCCGTCTCCGCTTCTTGCAGGCCACAGTGCTCTTTGGCCACCAGATAATTTCGATACGGATCCCAATCCTCGAAGTACGACCAGTGTGCGATTTGCAGCCCACTTGCCGCTAGTTCGTCGGCGCTGGGAAAGCGAAAAAACGAAAGGCGACTTTCATCAAGCCCAGACGCATCAAGCACCCTTTCGTAGCCTCCTTCTAGGTAGACCTCCTGCATGTATGAAATGTCATAAAGGGGTTTGGAGCCTGTTCTTGTTGATCCTCCATATTCAACCTCTCCGTCTTCTCCGTAGAAGATCAACTCGATTCCAAACTGGTGGGCCGATCGTACAACTGCAGCCTGTATCGCAATGAGCCATCCGAAATACGGAAATCCCATC
>Ga0102945_1000549_pt1 | contig 11385 bp, 9 predicted proteins | sample SalPonred_H2O_MG_FD_78207 | JGI IMG/M metagenome (GOLD analysis project Ga0102945, IMG submission 78207) | Salt pond water microbial communities from South San Francisco under conditions of wetland restoration - Salt Pond MetaG R2_restored_H2O_MG ...
CACAGATTCGCGCCTGGAACCGCCTCACACCCATCCTGCTGTTGTTGTTCCTGCTCGGCGCCGCGGCAGCCCTGCACCGCACCAAAGTGGCCACAAGACCCGCGGTCGCCATCCCGATCGCCGCAGCCGTCCTCGCGCTCACAGCGCTGGACTCGGTGCTTCCCTTCCGCAGTGCGTACGCCGACAATGCGAAAGACGCAGCCGAGATCACTAAAGCGGCTAACGAGTACGCCGTAGCCACCAACCAAGCAATCCCAGACAACTGCGGCGTCCTGCAACTTCCTTACATGACCTATCCCGAATTCGGCGTGGTCCGCGGAGTCAACGATTACGACCACTTTTGGACCTCCATCACCAACCCCGGCAAGCGCTGGAGTTACGGCGCAGTCAAGAACACCGACGCTGGAATCTGGTCGGGCCAGATTCCCGAACTGCCCACCGACGAACAAGTTGCTGCCATGCGCGCCGGTAGCTTCTGCGCGATCCACCTGGACACCCGCGGCTACATCGCCGAGCAACTTCCCGCCATCACCGACAACCTGAAGTCACGCTTCGGCGAACCCGTGGCAACGGGCTTCGAGGGCGAATGGTTGCTCTACGACATCACCGGTATCAGCCCGTCATCCCCCGAACAAGCCGAGGCCTTCATCCACCAACCGATGATCACCGCCGATCCGGAAACCACCCAACCGAAGGAAACCGACCTTGAGCGCTCCTGGTGGTGGATGAAAGACCAACGCTCGGTCTTCACCTTCACCAGCACTCGACCCGAATCCCCCATCACCACCGTTCGCGGATACGCTCAAGCCCCCGAATGCGGCACCCGGCCAGTCACACTCATCCTTGCCGCGAACGGAGTAGAAGACCGAACAACGGTGCTCGCCGAACCGGATTCACCCGTCCCCTTCGAACTCACGCTGCCCACACCGAGCCCCACCATCGCAACTCTCGAGGTGCAAGCACCAGGGCCGGATTGCCAAGGCACAGACTTCGACTGGAAGCGCTACGCGCAGATCCTCAACCTGCAGGCGTACTAGGGCCCGTACGCTGACGCATATGTCCACGGGCAGCGAACTTTGGGGCAAGGCCAAGCACCTCATTCCAGGTGGCTCCATGTTGTTGTCGAAGCGTTCGGAGATGTATCTGCCCGAAGGCTGGCCCGCCTACTTCGATCGCACCGAGGGCTGCGCGGTCTGGGATCTGGACGGCAACAAGTTTCTTGACCTTGGCTTCATGGGCGTGGGAACCAACATCCTGGGTTACTCACATCCCAAGGTGGACGAGGCTGTTCGCAAGGTCATCGATAAAGGCAACCTCTCCACACTCAACGCCCCCGAGGAGGTCTACCTCGCTGAGGCCCTGATCGAACTGCACCCGTGGGCCGACATGGCTCGTTTCGCACGATCAGGTGGAGAAGCCTGCGCCATCGCCGTGAGAATCGGTCGAGCGGCATCAGGCAAAGACAAGGTTGCGTTCTGTGGCTATCACGGCTGGCACGACTGGTATCTCTCTGCGAATTTGGGGGATGACGATTCACTCGACGGCCACCTGATCCCCGGGTTGGAACCCAATGGCGTTCCCCGTGCCCTCAAGGGCACTTCACTGCCGTTTCAATACAACGATCTCGAAGGCCTCACCGAACTGCTCGATGACAACCCCGACGTAGGCGTCATCTACATGGAGCCGCAGCGCTCCACTCCACCTGAGCCAGGATTCCTGGAAGGTGTTCGCCAACTCGCTATCGACCGCAACATCGTTCTCATCTTCGACGAATGCACCTCAGGTTTCCGCCGGTCTCTTGGCGGCCTGCACCTGCACTACGGCGTTGAGCCAGACATCGCGACCCTGGGAAAGACGCTCGGCAACGGCTATGCGATCACCGCGGTGATCGGCCGCGAAGAGGTGATGCAAGCAGCGCAGAGCACATTCATCTCCAGCACCTTCTGGACCGAACGCATCGGACCCACTGCAGCGCTCGCGGCGCTCGAAGTGATGCGCGAAGAAGACGCACCCCGGCGGGTACATGAGATCGGCACAGACGTCCAGGAGCGCTGGCAGCAACTAGCCAACGCCAACAACATAACCATCACCACCGGCGGCCTCCCAGCCCTGGCCAACTTCACGATGGTCGGACTTGATCCGATCGCAGTCAAGACTTACGTGACGCAACAGATGCTGGACAAGGGTTACTTGGCTGGCGTGAATCTCTATGCGAGCTTGGCGCACACGCCAGAGATCCTGGATAGCTATTTTGAAGCGATCTCTCCCGTATTCGCTGCCCTATCGCAGATGAAGGACGAGGAATTGAAGCGACAGCTGCCTGCGGGTCCGGCGCAGTCAGGATTTCGACGGCTCACCTGACACCACGTGGGTGGGTGGTAGACCTCGATTACCCAGTCCGGTATCGATTCGCCGCCAAAAATCGCTCGTGATGATTTCCTTGGCCTTCGCTTGGGCGAGATGGGCACCCTCAACTCGCTGCGATTCATTTTCGAGCCATTGGGCAGCAACGCTAGCCAATTGTCCGGGTCCCTCGAAGTATCCGTACTCCACCTCGGGTTCGAAATACAAACGTGTTCGATCGCGATCATCCGTGAGAAGGAACGTGCCTGCGACGGTGGCCTCGATAACGCGAGTCTTCAGTTGTTCCCAGGCGCCGGCACTTGATCGAGAGAAGTTCACGGTCATCTTGCTGCCTGCAAGTCCGGCCATGTAATCGAGCCACCCCGGCTGGTTGGTCCTGCTGGAAGTGAAATCCGTGGTGACATCCCGGCGGTGCGGATTCACCGCGACGTCAAGACCTCCAGCACGCAGATATTCGATGAGTTGGACCCGGTAGGGATAGAGGGCACCGATGAAGGAAATATCGTGCTCGATGGGAACGCCTGCTAATCGCTCCTCCACCAAATGCATCGACTCATCCGACATCGGCATCGTGACCGGACCTACTTCCGGTCGATTCCGGATGAGCACTCCGTCAGCAGACATGCAGATATCAACGGCCACAAAGTTGCGTGACATTCGAGCCAATCGTCGAGTCTTCATCGTGACAAGATCGAATGCCGAGTCGAACATCACGCCCAGCAAGACGCCATCCCATGTGGGGGCGAGATGGTTCCATGCCTCATCCCAGGTCCAACTATCGGGATTACCCGGATCATGCTCGGCATGCGTGACGATGTGGGTGATGTGACGGTCGTGAACTGCTTCCATAAGTGCCTGGTGCCACACCTCAGGTCGCTCTCCAGGCGCTACATCGAGGAAACTCACACGATCGGAACCCAATCGCTCACGGGCCGATTGGAAAGCTTCGTAGTAGAAGTTCCGGTGTCCAGGACCCCATTCAGGAAACTGTGGGCCTTCAATGGGGACCACCAGAACTCGGGATTCACGATCCAGGAACGGGGCTGGTTCGTATCCGCGCCGAGGTGCCTTCGATCCTGGAACGCTCTTGTTGCGATCACGGTTGAACGCGAAGTCGCCCGCTCCAGGAACGAGTCCGCCAAGCCGGGTGCGCAGATTCGACTTGTTCGTCACGGGAGCCACCGGAAGACCGTGGTGCACGGCAAGTTCGGGTGAGTGGGCTCGTTCAAACCATCGCCCCAATTGGGCGGCCAGAAAGGAGAGAAGATCGGACGATCCACAAACGCCGGGTCCGCGAGGCACTTTGCTTCCACCCGCGCCACCTCAGCTGTCCACTCGGGAGCCGGAGTGCTTCGGTACTCACTCGCTGGGATTGCCGGCCACCACACCGCAGCAACAAGCGCGGTCATCCCGGCAAGCACCCACGGGCGGGTACGGCGAATCACTGGGTCGAGCCACACAAGACCAGCCGCCCCCCACAGCAGCAGCGGCACCACGAAGTATCGATTGTTCGCATACCCAATCGCGGACGGGATGAGCCCGAGTGCCAGGCCGGAGAGCAGCAACAATCCAATGGAAGAGTTGTTGGTCTCAAGACTGCGCCATCCCAGGATCAATCGCCACACGCCCAGGACGAGGATCAACGCAACGATCACCCACCCGGTCCCTGGCAAAGGGGCGAGGGTGAAATTCGTGAAGAACGAGTACTCGCCCAACGACAACCCCGGCCAGTACGTCAGGATCGAGGTCGGCACCGAATCAGCCCATGCGTTGAGTGACTCAGCTGTGAGTTGGAGGGGACGGCGCGTGGTTGCGGTCAGGGCAACCGCTGCCTGCGCGGCAAGACCAATAACGAGGGCAGTTCCCCAGACCAGGCCGGTCTTCTTCGTGACGGCTCCGCGAAGAAGTTGAACGCCGAGGACCATCAGCACCACAACTGTCGACGGGATCGTCAACGCGGTGACAAGCAAGACCACGGCGATGACGGCTGTCCAACCCGGTCCACGATCCGGTCTGAACAGGACAGCCAGAGTTGCAGCGAACAGCAAGAGCATGTAGCTGCTGCCGATGGAGTTCAGCGCTTCGAGCCCGGCCATCGGCGTGATGACCGGAAGCAGCGCAATCGCTACCGACACAAACCAGCCAAGGTGTGCACCTCGTGCGATGACGAGTACGAGAGCCGCCATTAACCCCGCCAGGGCCGCCGCCAGCACGTTGGCCACCAGTGCCCACGATTCCCAGGAAGTGACAGAAACCGGCCACGCGAGCACTCGTGGAAGGAACAACAGGTACCCGGCAAAAGGATCGCTCACGCAGGTGACGAAGTCCGCCTTGTGAATGCACAACGGGAAAAGGCCGTCCTCGGCCCAGAGGGTCTCCGTGATGGCACGCGGGTTTCCCAGCCACAGACGCATCAAGGAGATTCCGGCCGCAAGAACGCCCACCACGAGTGCTCCCAGGGCTTGGTGAGAACGAATTCGTGCCACGCGCCACACCCTAGGCGGGCATAGGGGCCGTCTTCCGGCTCTGACCCCTCAACACCGCCCGGGCGATCATTCCCATGCCAGCGCCCAGACCGAATCCCGCGACAATCAGTCCTGCACTTGTGACCAGGACGGTGTTCCACACCACCACGCTCTGAACGCCGATCAAGAGCACGATCGCCAGACTCGAACTCGCCACGACTCGCTGGGAGGCCCCCACCATCACGCTCGCCAAGGGCACCACGAGCAAAAGGAAGGCGGCCTTGTAGCCGTATCCGAATCCGGCCACGAGCACACTCGCGAGATACAGCGCGCTTCCTCCTACCGCTAGAGCTCCAAGGTCAGATCGCACGTGGCGCACTGAGCAGGCAATCAAGGCGCCCCACGCGATGGCCGCAACCGTCACGGCGATCAGAACGCCATCTCCCAGGTGAGGTCCCCCGCCAGCAACATCGGTGCCCCACATCCGCGCAACAACCGGTATCCGACCGAGCACAACGAAGTCACCGAAATCGATCATGGCGCTGTTGGACGAGGAGCTGAATCGGAAGTTGGACCAGGTGAGCGCCACGAAACCGAGGGCGGCAACAAGGTACCCGACGATCACCGTCCATCCGCGGTGCAGACGCAACGCCGGCAGAAGCATGAGACCTAGAACGAATGGGTAGTACTTCCACGTGCCCACCAGCCAGATTGCGGCGGCCGCGAGCCACCAGGCCCACAACGCATTCCAACGCCGGGTCACCAGGACCACTCCCGCTGCGACCCACAGCACAACGGCATCGATGTTTGCGCGCTCGAGCAGTAGAAGCCACGGCGCGCCGACTGCTGCGACCAAGAGCGCGACTCGACCGAGTCCACTTGATTGACGTGCCAGCCACACCAGGACCAGCGACGAGATAGCGATCATCGCCACACCAAGCAGACCTACGTTGCTGCGGGAGAACAATCCGAAGGGCACGTACTGCAGCCACACCATGCCTGGTCCGTAGATGGACGCGTCTTGCATGCAGCCGTTGTTGTCTTGGTAGATGTCGAAGCCAAAGCGTGCGCAATCCACACTCAGCATCACCAGGTCCAGATCCCAAAACTGCACGATGCCTTGCGGAACCTTGAGTCCTCGGTAGATCAGCACACCGAGATCGGTGTTGCCTCCTGCCAATCCCCACCACGGGACGAAGGAAAAGAGAAACGACACGGCGCCCACAAACCACGGGAAGCCAGAGGCGGAACGCAGTCGCACGCGTGTGATGAGGGCGCTGGTGAGGGCAACCGCGACTAGTACCGCAAGGGCCACGTAACCCAAGTGGACGTAACCCTGGGCTGCCGTATTCGCCGGATCGGCCACGCTCACCAGGACCAGCAGGACAGCCACCAGAATGAGGCTCCAGGTGGCTCCCGCCGCGACGGCAGCCAGGCGCGCCGCAGTGGTTGGCTTCACGATTCGCGATACTAACGAGCGTGCAGCCTTTGGTATCGGTGGTCGTGCCGGTCTTCAACGGGCTTTCTCACCTACCTGCCCTCGTGGCGGGCCTGCTGAACCAGACCTATCCGAATCTGGAGATCGTCTTCTCCGAGGGTGGTGGATCAGACGGGAGCCTCGATTACCTTCGATCCGTCACTGACCCACGAGTGAAGATCATTGAACTGCCACCGGGAACATCCGCGGCCGCGAACTGGACGGCAGCCAGCGAGGCTGCAACCGGTGAATTCACCAAACTGATCTGTCAGGACGACGTTCTCTATCCGCAGGCCATCGAAGAGCAAGTCCATGACCTCACCCGCAACCCGGGTGCCGTGATGGCAACTGCCGTGCGCGACATCGTCGATGCACATGGGCGCCCGATCTTTCGTGGGCGTGGACTAAGTGGACTCACCGATGACGTGATCCCCGGCGATCGTGTGATCTATGAGTGCTTCCGCCAAGGCACCAATGTGATCGGTGAACCACTCGCGGTCTTGTTCCGTACCGAGGCCCTACAGACGAACCAACCTTGGTTGGACGACAACCCATTGATGTTGGATCTCTCGATGTACTCCAAGGTGGCACCTTCGGGCGACGTGGTGGTGCGACGCAATTCGGTGGGGGCCTTCCGCGTGAGCAACGCCTCGTGGTCCACCCGTCTGGCGAAGGAGCAGATCGAGCAGACTCATCGGTGGCAGCAGGGATACGCGAATACCCATTCGCTGTCAGCGATCGACAAGGCCCGCGGGTTCCTTGGCCGCCATCTCCAGACGAACCTGCGGCGAGCGGCCTACGCGTACCTATCGGCACGCGGTCGCCTGGAATCCTCATGAGCACCCGCGAATTCGTCGGATCGATTTCCTTCACGGTGATGCCGCTGCACGAGGCGATAACCGTCATTCTCAACGAGGCAAACCAATCCTGCGAGTCAGGTAATAGCCGAGGCGTTGCCGTTCACTTCTGCAACGCCTACAACGTGGCTCTGGCGCGATCGGATCACGAGTATCGGAACTTGATCGCGCGTGGGGACTACGTGTTCAGCGACGGGGTACCTATCACCTGGGTTGGCAAGCGAGCGGTCCCCAAAAAGGCACACGATTGGGAACGCGTCTACGGACCCGATGTCATGGAAGGTGTGTTCGCGAGGTCAACGGTCACGAATCCGCGCCACTACCTACTCGGCTCCTCACCTGCTGTTCTCGCCACATTGCAAGAACGGCTCCTTGAGCGCTTCCCAGATGCGCAGATAGTCGGGTCTGAGAGTCCGCCCTTCCGGCCCGCCACCGAAGACGAACTGATGGAACGTGATCAGCGCATCCGCGACGCTGGTGCCACCATCGTGTGGGTCGGTTTAGGAACTCCAAAACAGGACGTTGAAGTGGCGCGACTCGCGGCATCTCTGCCCATCGTGGCCATTGCAATAGGCGCGGCATTTGATTTCCTCGCCGGAACCAAGCCTCAGGCCCCGATCTGGATGCAGAAGTCCGGCACGGAATGGCTCTTCCGATTCGCCAGCGAACCTCGACGCTTGGCCAAGCGCTACATCTGGGGTAACTCGGTCTTCCTCGCCGAAGCGATCCGGACTCTCCGATCCCAGCACTGACCACCAACACCGGCTCGACTCCTACGATGACCGAATGGGCGACTTCTCGATAGGCACCAGGCGCGTGGGCCCCGATCAACCCACGTACTTCATCGCGGACATCGCCGCGAATCACGACGGTGATCTCAATCGCGCCAAGACGTTGATGACCCTCGCCAAGGAAGCTGGCGCCGGCTGCGCGAAGTTCCAGCATTTTCGAGCACCCCACATCGTCTCGGACTACGGCTTCACGGCACTCGGTGGTCAGCAATCGCACCAGGCCTCGTGGAAGAAGTCAGTCTTCGAGGTCTACGCCGATGCAAGCCTTCCGTGGGACTGGACCGCTGAACTTGCCGAGCATGCGCGCGACATCGATATCGAATTCATGTCCGCTCCCTACGACCTCGAGGCGGTCGATCACCTGAACCCGTTCGTCAACGCGTTCAAGGTGGGCTCGGGTGACGTGAATTGGATTGAGGAGCTGCGGTACATCGCAGCAAAGGGCAAGCCTGTTCTTCTGGCTACCGGAGCAGCAACTCTCGAGGACGTCGATCGGGCGATGGCAGTGCTCACGGACGCGGGCGTGGACATCGTGTTGATGCAATGCAATACGAATTACGAGGGTTCCATCGACAACATCCGGCACGTGAACTTAGATGTCCTGCGTTTGTACGCGGAGCGATTCCCGAATGTCACCTTGGGACTCTCCGATCACACGCCAGGTCACGTGACCGTGCTCGGCGCAGTGGCGCTGGGAGCTCGAGCAGTCGAAAAGCACTTCACCGATGACACCTCACGTGTAGGACCAGACCACGGTTTCTCTATGGACCCAATCACCTGGCGGGCCATGGTCGAGGACACCCGCATGCTTGAGGCTGCCCTCGGCTCCGGGGTGAAGGAGATCGAGACCAACGAAACCCAAACGGTGGTCCTGCAGCGCCGGTGCGTACGTGCAGCGCGGGACCTGGAAGCAGGAACAGTGGTGATTCGTGAGGATCTCGAGGTGCTCAGGCCAGCACCGGCCGATGCCCTACCGGCTCACTTGATCGATGTTGCTGTCGGACGCACACTCAACCGATCTCTGAAGTTCGGTGAGCACGTAAGCGAAAGCGACCTGTCCTGAGGTGCTTGCATGAGTGAGCCGTGTGCATACGTATCCCAGACCTGGGGTGTGCACGATCACCGTTGGGTTGAAGCGCTGCTGGACAGCGGTTACGAAGTCCAGGTCTTCAGTTGCGATAGGGATGGGTTGACGATCGAGCAGATTCGAAGTCAGCTCGCGCACAGCCAGAGTCCAGTTCTGGCAGGTCCTCTCACATCAATCACACGCCCCCTCGTCGGTATTTCACGACCGCTCGTCGGCCTGTCCTGGGGCTTTGATCTATTTCACCTTCAATCCGACGGCACGGCCATGTCGTGGTTGCAGCAATTGGACGCACTCATCGTCGATTCCACTGCTACCCGTGACATCGCGCTCGCATCAGGCTTGGAAGCAACAAGAATCCACTCGATCCCGTGGGGCATAGACATCGACACGTTCACCTCTGAAGGTCCCGCATTGGATCTTCATGAGTGGGGCGTTTCAGCATCTGACACCACCATCGTTTCCCTGCGGGCCCTGGAACCTCTCTACCGAGTGGTCGACATCGTCGATGCCTTCGCGCTTATTGCAAGCGACGATTCGGCGGTTCACCTGCTCATCGGTAATGATGGAAGCTTGCGGCAGCAACTGACCGAACACGTGCAGGCTCGAGGAATAAGCGATAGGACGACTTTCATGGGCAAGCTGCCCGAGGCTGAACTCCCTGAACTCCTGCGCGCATCGACGGTGTACGTGACCGCTAGTGAGGTAGATGGCTCATCTGTGACCTTGCTTCAGGCCATGTCATGTGCGGTCCCCGTCGTCGCCTCCGCAACTCCTGGAAACGCCGAGTGGGTGATCCCCGGAGAGACCGGCCACCTCTTCACCACGGGCTCACCACACGAGATGGCTGCTGCCTTGTCAGACGCACTACATGACTCCGCTCACGGAGATCCGCAGGGATTGACCACCAATGCGCGCGACCTGGTGAAGGAACGGGCCGACTGGAATCGCAATCGGCGGGCATTAGGCACGATCATGCGTACCGCCCAGCGCGGGGACCACTGACTCATCAGCAGCGGCTTCTAGACTGCCGCGGTGAGCACCGTGCGACTGAGTGTCGTCATTCCCGTGTATCAGGGTGAGGAGACGCTCCCGGCGCTGATGACCGAGCTTGAGGCCTACACCTCCCCACAACGCACCCCGCAGGGGCGGGAGTTCGTCATTGAGGAAGTGCTCCTGGTCTGGGACCGGGGGCCAGGGCGATCGGATTCCTCGCTGAGGGAACTCGCGGACAAGTACTCGTGGGTCCGGCCGCTGTGGTTGAGCCGCAACTTCGGTCAGCACGCCGCAACGCTCGCCGGTATGACCTCTTCCGGTGGCGACTGGATTGTCACGATGGACGAGGACGGACAGCAGAATCCGGCGTTCATTCCCACGATGCTCGACACTGCCTATGGCCAGGAAGCTCAACTGGTCTACGGAACTCCGAGCAACCCACCACCGCACTCCGCCTTGCGCAACACCGCTTCCAAAGCTGTGAAGAAGTTGTTTGCCGGAGCATTGGCTGATGGTGGCTTCGCCGAGTTCAACAGTTACCGACTGGTTCTCGGTGAGATCGGCCGAAGCGTCGCCGCTTACACCGGTACGGGTGTGTACCTCGACGTTGCCTTGAGTTGGGTCGTCGCAGACGTGGCCACCTGTCCGGTGGTGGCCCGTCGCGAAGGACGCGAGGCGAGTAACTACACATATCGGCGCTTGTTCGGCCACTTCGGTCGATTGATCGTGTCCAGTGGCACCCGCCCACTGTTCTTCGTTTCCTGGCTTGGCGTGCTGTTCGTGTTGATGGGGGCCGCAGTGAGTGTCTGGGTGCTGTATCAGCGCATCGTTGGCGAAATCATCATCGCCGGTTGGGCCTCGACCTTCATTGCCTTGATGCTTATCGGCGGCGCGATGTTGCTCAGCCTAGGCATCATCGCCCAATACGTTGGAGCCTCGACGAATATGAGTCTGGGCAAGCCGCTCTACGTGGTGGTGCGGGACCCTGCGAACACCTTTGATCAGGAACCCAGCAAGGAAGACCCTGCGAATCCGTGATCGTCTGGGTGGTAGGTGCCGGTGGCCTGCTCGGATCGGCCGTCGTTAGCGCCGGCCGGGAGCGCGGGGATACCGTGCTCGTTAGCTCCGACGTCCCCTGGTCGGATGCATCGGGCACCGTCGAGGCGATTCGGGCAGACGCCCGCCATCTTGCACAGTGCATCAGCAGCGAATCTGACCAGAGGTGGGGCATCGTCTGGGCTGCTGGACACGCAACGACGGCTAGCGATCAGCAACAGCTCGGCAGCGAACTGTCAACCTTTCAATCGTGCATCCAGGCATTGAACGCTGAGCTCGGCCACGTTCCGGAGGG
>Ga0102945_1000551_pt1 | contig 11365 bp, 9 predicted proteins | sample SalPonred_H2O_MG_FD_78207 | JGI IMG/M metagenome (GOLD analysis project Ga0102945, IMG submission 78207) | Salt pond water microbial communities from South San Francisco under conditions of wetland restoration - Salt Pond MetaG R2_restored_H2O_MG ...
ATTGATGTTACCGCTGGAGTTGACATGAAACCAGTCTGGATCGTAGACGATGATCAGGGCATTAGGTGGGTGCTAGAAAAAGCACTCAATCGCGCTGGCATCGAGACCATGAGTTTCGCTAATGCGGCTGACGTACAACAGGCGCTCACGGCCGCAGTGCCGGCCGCGCTGATCTCTGATATTCGCATGCCAGGTAAAGATGGTTTGACGCTGCTTAATGAGGTCAAGCAAGATCACCCAAAGCTGCCCATCATCATCATGACCGCCTATGGCGACTTGGACAGCACGGTCTCTGCCTTTCAGGGTGGCGCTTTTGACTTCTTGCCTAAACCGTTTGATGTCAACGAAGCGGTGACTTTGATCACTAGGGCACTGCAAGAATCCGCCTCCCAGCAAACAAGCAAGACACTAGCCGCAGCCGCCGCGACGCCCACGAACAGTGGTAAGTCAGCGAAAGCGATGCTTACGCAGTCGAGTTCGCCAGCCATGCAGGAAGTATTTCGCGCCATTGGCCGCTTGGCTCAATCAAGCGTGACTGTCTTGATTACGGGTGAATCCGGCACGGGTAAAGAGCTGGTAGCGCGTGCCCTACACGAGCACGGTTCACGCTCTCGGGGTCCTTTTGTGGCGCTCAATACCGCGGCCATTCCCCGCGATTTGTTAGAAGCCGAACTATTTGGTCACGAACGTGGGGCTTTTACTGGCGCCAACGCCAACCGGCGGGGTCGATTCGAAGAGTCGTCTGGTGGCACCTTGTTTCTTGACGAGATTGGCGACATGCCATTCGAGTTGCAGACCCGACTCTTGCGGGTCTTGTCTGATGGCACCTTCTATCGCGTCGGTGGCTCACAGCCTATACACGTCGACGTTCGTATTGTGGCCGCGACCCATCAGCCCTTAGAGGACCGGGTCCGCGAAGGTCGGTTTCGAGAGGACTTGTTTCACCGCTTGAATGTCATTCGACTGCGTTTGCCGCCTTTGCGTGAGCGGCGCGAGGACGTTCCCGAGTTAACCCGATATTTTTTAGATATCAGTGCACAATCGCTTGGTGTCGCCGTCAAAACCTTGTCACCTGAAGCCATGCAGGCTTTTCAGCAGTTCGACTTTCCCGGCAATGTGCGCCAGTTAGAGAACTTTTGCCATTGGTTAACGGTAATGGCGCCGGGTAACCGGGTTAACGCCAACGACCTACCACCAGAAATCCATCAAAACCTCTCGCCAGCCGCCATCCCTGCGCATGCAACCACAGCCTCATCCGCACCTGCAACCGCATACGCATCCGCATCCGCAACCCCGACCGCACCCACGCCGACGTCAGCGATGCCGTTTGGTGAAGACGTCGGCACAGCTCATGCGACGAGTACAACGGCACAGACATCTACACAGACACCCATCGTCAATCACGTGGTTTGGTCTCAATTGCTTGCCCAAGACGCCGCCGAACGATTGCAACGTGCTGAGCCACAGGTTTGGGGTCACCTGACCCGTGAGTTTGAAAAGGCCATGCTCGAAGCAGCCCTGCAAGTCTGTCGGGGTCGAAGGGTAGAAGCCGCTGCCCGTTTGGGGATGGGCAGAAACACCATCACACGCAAGCTTCGCGAACTTGGGATGGATAGCAGTCAGTGAACCCTGGCTCTTACATCGGGCTCTTGCATCGGGCTCTTATACTGGGATCTTACGCTGGCTCTAAGTTGGAGACACCGGGCCGTAGCGAGGCTGGCAATCAAACAAAGAATCAATCTAACAGGACATATACCTGACCACCCGGAAATGAGTGTTCAGATTTGTCCGACTTTGTTTACCTGAATAATGGTTATCTATTAATATTACGTAGTCGATAGCAGTCGACCTAGCATGGCCCCAGTTACAGCACCCCATTTACAGCACCCCACTTACGGCACCCCATTTTCCGGAGCACACCCCATGAGTAAAAAAATCATTCACACCAGCGCGGCCCCGGCTGCTGTGGGTCCCTACTCCCAGGCTGTCAGTACGGGTGCCACACGAACGGTATTTTTGTCAGGCCAAATCGGTCTCTCACCGGCAACGGGCGAGTTGGTCGAGGAATCGTTTGAGGCACAGGTCAAACAGGCCTTTGAAAACATGAAGGCGGTGATTGAAGCCGCGGATGCTAACTTAAATGATATTGTTAAGTTAACGCTATATCTTACTGATTTAAAAAGTTTTTCTACAGTAAATGAAATGATGGCAAGTGTTATTCCCGAGCCATTTCCTGCCCGTTCTACGGTTCAAGTCAGTGGTTTGCCCAAAGGCGCTGCGTTTGAAGTCGAAGCCATCCTCGCCCTCTAAGAAGCGGCCCAAGTCTGGGCAGGTTTCGACGCCTTTCGAAAAACTCGGTCTGGTCACACCGACTGATTTTTTGTTGCACTTTCCGCTTCGCTATGAGGACGAGACGTGTTTGCAGCCACTCGCTCAGGCCCGTCCGTACATGTCCATCAATGCCGAGGGCGTCGTGACGCAGGCCGATGTCACTTATCGGCCGCGTAAATACCTCACCGCGACACTCCAGGACGACAGCGGTGAGATTCACTTGCGTTGGTTGAATTTCTACCCCAGCCAATTGCAGCAAATGCAGGTTGGCAAGCGTTGGCGGGTGAGGGGAGAAGTGCGACCCGGTTTCCACGGTTTGGAGCTGATCCACCCTAGGGTCACCAAAGCGGGCGCGCCATTACCAAACACGCTAACCCCCGTCTATCCAACAACTGAAGGTTTGACACAAAAGGCGATCCGCGGCCGCATTGAAGGTGCCTTTCAAATCACCGACATCGATGACACCTTACCGGACGCCGTGCGTGAGACTTTTGATCTGCTGCCTTTTAAAGAGGCTATTCGCACTTTGCATTGGCCCGAGCCTCACGACAGCGTCGACGCGCTAGAGTCACGCACACACCCGGCTTGGATCAGGGTCAAGTTCGATGAACTGTTGGCGCAGCAGCTCAGCCTGTCTGATGCGCGCCAGGCGCGCCGCCAAAAAGAGGCCGTGCCACTGCCTGAGAATGTCCTAGAGCGTTCGCTGGTTAAGCAACTGTTGGGGGCATTGCCGTTTGCCTTAACCGATGCACAACGACGCGTGGTCAGCGAGATCAACGATGACATGACACAAGCGTTTCCGATGCATCGCTTGTTGCAAGGCGATGTCGGCAGCGGTAAAACCATCGTGGCTGCACTCGCTGCCCTGAGAGCAGTTGCTCACGGTAAGCAGGCCGCCGTCATGGCGCCCACGGAGATTCTTGCCGAACAACATTACTTGAAGTTCAGTGCTTGGGCCGAGGCGCTTGGTCTGCAATGTGTCTGGCTGAGTTCGGGACTATCGGCACCCATTAAGCGACAAAGCTTGGCTGACATCGCCTCTGGTAAAGCCCAGTTGATTGTTGGTACGCAAGCGTTGATTCAGCAAGGGGTGACCTTTCACGACTTGGGTTTGGCCATTGTCGATGAACAGCACCGTTTTGGAGTGTCGCAGCGCCTGGCCCTCGGTCACAAAGGTGTACAAACCGACACCCCGGCGATCTATCCTCACCAATTGACCATGAGCGCAACGCCTATTCCACGTACGCTGGCGATGACGTTTTTTGCGGATTTGGATGTTTCGGTTATTGATCAACGGCCGCCAGGCCGCACGCCCGTTAAAACCAAATTGGTGAGCGCTGCGCGCCGCGGCGAAGTGGTTCAAGGCATACGCGCGGCAATCACCAATGGCGGCCAAGTCTATTGGGTCTGTCCGTTGGTGGAAGAAAGCGAAGCGTTACAACTGCAAACGGCAACAGACACGCACGTGGCCCTAACCGAAGCGTTGCCGGACGTTTCTATCGGGTTGGTGCACGGGCGTTTAAGCGCCCAAGAAAAAGCAGCGGTCATGCAGGCGTTCAGTGCGGGGCACTTGTCGGTTTTGGTGGCAACCACGGTCATCGAGGTGGGCGTAGACGTTCCCAATGCGAGCCTCATGGTCATTGAGCACGCCGAACGTTTTGGCTTGGCACAGTTGCATCAACTAAGGGGCAGGGTGGGGCGTGGCGCACGCGAATCGATTTGTTTGCTGCTCTATGAAAAGCCCCTGTCGCCTGAGGCGCAAACGCGGTTACGGGCAATGTATGAAACAGATGATGGATTTGAAATTGCACAAAGAGACTTGCAGCTAAGGGGACCGGGTGAGTTTTTAGGGGCTCGCCAGTCGGGCTTGGCCTTGCTAAGATTTGCCGATTTTGAGGCTGATGCCCTATGGGTTGAGCGGGCTCAGCGGTTGGCTGCCGAACTCAAGGCCCATCGCCCCGAGGTGGCGCAGCGCCATAAAAAGCGCTGGATGCAAGACAGGGAAGCCTATTTGTATGGTTAGCGGCTCATGGACACTGAAATGTCCAGGGTAAAACAGGCCGCGGCGCCTTGGTTGTGAGCATAAGGAAATCTCAACATGACTTTGACTGAATTGAAGTACATCGTTGCTGTCGCACGGGAAAGACACTTTGGTCGAGCGGCCGAGAGCTGCTTTGTGAGCCAGCCCACTTTGTCGGTGGCGATACGCAAACTCGAGGACGAGCTTGGCGTGACTTTATTTGAACGTGGGGGGTCAGAGATTGGCATCACCCCCATCGGTGAGCGACTCATCGCGCAAGCCCACAAAGTACTGCAAGAAAGCGCTGCCATGAAGCAAATTGCTCGCATGGGTCATGACCCTTTGGCCGGTCCATTGCGTGTCGGTGTGATTCACACCATTGGGCCTTATCTCTTGCCGCGGTTGATTCCGGTTCAAGTCAAGCGCACCCCGCAAATGCCCCTGATTTTGCAAGAAAACTTCACGGTGAAACTTATCGATTTGCTGCGCAATGGCGAAATTGATTGCGCTATCATGGCGTTGCCTCTGCCAGACACGGGGCTGGTGAGCATGCCGCTCTATGACGAGCCCTTTATGGTGGCGATGCCTGCTGCCCACCCTTGGGCTAAGCGCGACAGCATCGCTGCAGAAGATTTGAAGCGACAAACCATGCTGTTGCTTGGCAGTGGACACTGTTTCCGAGACCACGTCTTGGGTGTCTGTCCGGAGCTATCGAGATTCTCTGATCAGACCGAAGGGATTCAGCGAACGTTTGAAGGCTCTTCACTTGAGACCATCCGCCACATGGTGGCCGCCGGTATTGGCTTAACCGTGATGCCAGTGACTTCCTTGATGGGCAATGAGAACCCTGAGTCAGCGTTACTGAAATACGTGCCGTTCAAGGCCCCCGCACCAGACCGTCGCGTGGTTCTTGCTTGGCGTAAAAGTTTTCCGCGGATGGCCGCTGTCCATGCCTTGGCCCAAGCCATTGAACAAACCGACATGCCGGGTGTCACCAAGCGACCGATTGCTGATTCCTTGTTCGACGCTAACCTGACTCAGGTGGTATCCTGAATTGTTGATAAATACGTCCGGTTGACGCTCGTTGCGGTGGCGAAGGGGTCAATCAATGAGCCATCTTTAAAAGGACTTTCTCATGACGAAATCTGCTTCAAAAGCCCCCCCAATCAATATTGGCATCTCTGTAAAAGACCGGGCCTCCGTGGCCGCCGAGCTTTCAAAAATGCTGGCGGATTCCTACACGCTCTACCTCATGACCCACAACTTTCACTGGAACGTCACGGGACCCATGTTCAACACGTTACACGACATGTTCATGACGCAATACACGGAAGAGTGGACGGCGCTCGACCAAGTTGCTGAGCGTATTCGGGCACTTGGACACTATGCGCCAGGTACTTATACCGAATATGCCAAGCTGTCCTCGATCAAAGAACCCAAATCGGTTCCTGTCGCCGAAGAAATGATTCGCCTATTGGTGGCAGGCAACGAGTCAGTGGCGCAAACCGCCCGTGCGGCGTTCAAACGTGCAGACGCTGCCAACGATCAGCCCACCGCCGACTTGCTGACTCAGCGCCTTGATGTGCATGAGAAAAATGCTTGGATGCTGCGCAGCCTGCTGCAGTAATGAGTGATCTGGCTTTAACGCACCGGCTTGGGCTGTATGCCCGACTGGTGCGCATTGACAAACCGATTGGCACGCTGTTGTTGCTTTGGCCCACACTTTGGGCGTTGTGGGCGGCGAGTGAAGGGCGCCCGACAATCAGCGTATTATTGATCTTCGTTGCTGGCACATTCTTGATGCGGGCAGCGGGATGCGCCATCAATGATTATTTCGACCGTGATATTGACCGGTTTGTTGAGCGCACGCAGGCCCGTGTGCTCACCACCGGCCAGATCAAACCGGCGGAGGCCCTATGGGTCGCCGCTGGACTTGCTTTATGTGCTTTCGCACTGGTCTTGACGCTTAACTGGTTAACGATTCAGCTTTCGTTGTTAGCGGTGGTTCTCGCATCGACCTATCCCTTGATGAAGCGGTTTTTTGGCGTGCCACAAGCGTATTTGGGGCTTGCATTCGGGTTCGGCATGCCGATGGCGTTCGCTGCCGTCACGGGACAGGTGCCTGCGGTGGCTTGGTTGATGTTGGTGGCCAACTTGTTTTGGACGATTGCGTACGATACCGAATATGCAATGGTTGATCGCGAAGACGACTTGCGGTTGGGTCTTAAGACAGCCGCCATCACATTTGGACGTTTCGACGTGGCAGCGATTGCGGCCTGTTATGCGGTATCCACCGGGTTGTTGGCTTGGGTCGGTGTCTTGATGGGTTGGCAGTGGCCTTACTTTGTTGGTCTGTTTATCGCCGGTTTGATTGCTGTTCAGCACCTTGTCTGGATCAAAGACCGCGACAGGGCCGCCTGCTTTCGGGCGTTCCGACACAACACTTGGTTTGGTGCCGCCGTGTTCGGCGGGGTTGTGGTGCAGTATCTCATTGGCGTATAACCGACGATTTGAATCGAGCGTGAGTGAGCGCTCGATATCCGGTTGTTTTCTTTAGGCGGTGTTTTCAGGATCGGTATGACAATTGTTGATCAGCGTATGAAGATGGCTTTTATCGGCGGTGGCAATATGGCCGGTGCCATCATGGAAGGTTTGTTAGAGCAGGGGGTGCCTGCTGCTGACCTGCATGTCGTGGATCAACACGCGCCCACGCTCGAACGCTGGCAAGCCAAAGGTTTATCGGTTAGCCAGTCGTGTGACGCGACACTTGCCCACTGTCAGGTCTGGGTGCTGGCGGTCAAGCCACAGCAATTGGCTGCGGTGGTGGCTCAGTGCAAAGCATTTTCATCAACCGATCCCTTAGTCGTTAGCGTGGCAGCTGGCATCAGTCTGGCGACCCTTGGCCGTTGGCTCGGCGACACTGATAAGCCTTACGCCAAGCTGGTACGTGCCATGCCCAACACGCCGGCTTTGGTACAAAAAGGCATGACCGGGCTTGTTGCCAGTGAGACGCTGTCTGCGAGCGATAAGCAGTGCGTACAAGAAATTTTATCGGCTGTCGGTCAGGTCGCGTGGGTCGAATCTGATGCCAAAATTGATGGGGTGACGGCTTTGTCAGGCAGTGGGCCCGCTTATGTCTTTCGATTTATCGAAGCCCTGATCGAGGGTGGCGAGCGACTGGGGCTAACCCCTTCACAAGCCAAACAGATGGCTTTGGCCACCTTGGCCGGTGCCACCGAACTCGCGACTCAGGCTGAGGAACCTATTTCGGTTTTACGCGAAAAGGTCACTTCAAAAGGTGGCACCACGGCAGCGGCACTGCAGGTGCTGGAGAACGAAGGATTCGCGCAAACCATCTCACAAGCCATGCAAGCCGCTTATGATCGGGCAGGGACGTTGTCTCAAACGCTTGGGCAAGACGGTGACGCTCAATTTAAAGCAGAGAACAACACATAACGACACACGAGTCAGTCATCCTTTACCTTTAACAAAAACTTTATAAGCGCTGGAGAAATTAGACATGAAGCACCCATTTCGTATCGCCGTGTTACCGGGAGATGGCATTGGCAAAGAGGTCATGCCAGAGGGGCTTAAAGTCCTGGAGGCTGCCGCTCAAAAGTTCGATTTGAACTTGTCGTTTGAACATCACGATTGGGCTTCGTGCGACTACTACGCCAAGCACGGCGACATGATGCCGCAAGATTGGAAGCAACAAATCGGCGACTGCGATGCCTTGTATTTTGGTGCGGTGGGATGGCCCGATACAGTGCCAGATCACGTGTCCTTGTGGGGTTCGTTGTTGAAGTTCCGCCGTGAATTCGATCAGTACATCAACTTGCGTCCAGTGCGTTTGTTTGACGGCGTGCCCTGTCCACTGGCCAATCGCAAAGCAGGCGATATTGATTTCTTTGTGGTTCGTGAGAACACCGAAGGCGAATACACAGCACTCGGCGGCACGATGTTTACCGGCACTGATCGTGAAATCGTGATTCAAGAGTCCGTCTTTAGCCGAATCGGTACTGACCGCGTTTTGAAGTACGCGTTTGAACTCGCTTCCCAACGCGACCGCAAGCACTTAACGATTGCCACCAAATCCAACGGTATCGCCATCAGCATGCCTTATTGGGATGGTCGTGCTGCAGAAATGGGTAAGCAATACCCCAATGTGACCACTGACAAACAGCATATCGACATCTTATCGGCGCGCTTTGTTCTGCAACCTGATCGCTTTGACGTGGTAGTTGCTTCGAACTTGTTCGGTGATATTTTGTCGGATTTGGGCCCTGCTTGTACTGGCACCATTGGTTTGGCGCCATCGGCGAACTTGAATCCTGATCGTTTGTTCCCATCGTTATTTGAGCCTGTCCATGGTTCAGCACCAGACATCTACGGCAAAAACATCGCGAATCCGATTGCCATGATTTGGTCGGGTGCGTTAATGCTGGACTACCTGGGTCGTGGCCTCGAGGGTCAAGAGCAAGCCCGTTACTTGCAAGCACACGACAGTGTCCTCAAGGCGATTGAGACGGTACTCGCCGATGGCCCACGCACCGGTGATCTTGGTGGACAAGCCAAAACAAACGAAATCGGTGATGCGGTCAAGTCGTTGGTGTTGGCCGCCTGATGACAATTGTGGGTAATGCTTTTAAAAAGCGCCTATTGGCGGGAGAGTCACAAATTGGTTTGTGGCTCTCTATCCCGAGTGCTTTTACCGCCGAGATCTGCGCCACGGCCGGTTTTGATTGGTTGCTCTTGGATGGCGAGCACACACCAAGCACGATCCAAACCGTCCTATCACAGTTGCAAGCCCTTGGTGGCTACCCAAACAATCATCCGATCGTCAGACCGGCCATTGGTGATCCTGTCCTGATCAAGCAATTGCTCGACGTTGGCGTACAAACGTTGTTGGTTCCCATGGTGGATGACGCCAAGCAAGCGGCTGAACTGGTTCGTGCGACACGTTATCCTCCACATGGGTTTCGCGGGGTGGGTTACGGCACGGCACGCGTTTCACGTTGGGACTTGCGCACGGATTACCCAAAGGTGGCTAACGAGGAGGTCTGTTTGCTAGTGCAAGCCGAAACCAAAACCGCCATTGAGAATCTCGATGAAATTTGTGCCGTACCCGGTGTTGACGGCGTCTTTTTAGGGCCGGCAGACCTCGCTGCAGCCTACGGCCACTTGGGTAATCCGGCTCACCCGGACGTTCAAGCGGTGATCGAGCAGGGCATTGCGACGATTTTGAAGCACGGCAAAGCCCCGGGTATTCTGACAACCGATGAAACCTTGGCTAAGCGCTATTTGTCGCTTGGCGCGAAGTTCGTGGCCGTTGGTTTAGAAGCCAGGGTGTTGGCAAGAGGGGTAAGGGAACTGCGCGACCGGTTTTCGGCCTAAGTGCAATGCCTTTGCCCATCAAACGACGCCATCTAACAATCGCGATATCTCTGCTTGTTTTAGTCACTGCTGTGGCGGTGGCTTGGCTCGTGACAAAGCCAGAGAGAGGTAAGACATCACACACTCACTCGCGTGTGGCCGGCGAGCCTTTTTTCATTAAACCAGCGACCGGGGCAACCTTAATACACGGCAAAGAGCGATACGTCATGTTCTGTGCGAGCTGCCATGGCGCCGAGGGAGAGGGTGAGCCTAACTGGCGACAGCGCATGGCCAATGGTCGTTTACCGGCACCGCCACACGATGTCAGTGGTCACACATGGCACCACCCCGATGAGCAGTTAGTCAGTATGGTGAGAGATGGCTTTGTGCCAGGCGTGACAGCCCCGGTGGGTTATGAGAGCAACATGCCCGCTTTTGGTCACGTGCTGTCGGATGCTGAAATTGAAAGTATCTTGGCGTACATCAAAACCTTCTGGCCAGAAGCTGTGGTGCAAGCGCAGCGGGAGATATCCCTGCAGTGATGGCGAAAGTGTTTGGTCGCTTTCCCAAGTACCGTTGCTAAGTACCATCTATCATTTACTTTACATAATATACATTATACGTTTAACAGATCGGACCATGTGATTGGATCACCCGCGCGTGGGCACCACCAACATCGGCGGATGGCTGTCTAAATACGTCATTGTGTAATCGAGCTCACCTTGGGCCTGGGCGTGAAGCACAAACAACGGATCACCTGATTGCACCCGATCGCCCAAGCGCACCTTCAAATCGATGCCTGCGGTTTGTGCGAGTGGCGCGCCGGCGAGCTTAGCGATGCGAGACAGTCGGCGGTTGTCAATTGACTTCACGATACCCGTTTGTGTGGTTTTGATGGTGTGCGTGAGTTTCGAGCTTGAAGGCTCGGTAAACCCGCCTTGGGCTTCGCAAATGGCCTGAAACTTCTGCCACGCGCGACCGGAGTCAATGGCTTCAGTGGCAAACGCTTGACCCTGTCCCGGTGCCACCTTGCCGCAGAGTTCCACCAGTGCGCCAGCGAGGTCAATGGCACGTTGACGCAAGTCCTGTGGCGCTTGGGGCTCGTTGCGCAAGACCTGTAAGACGTCCCTCGCTTCGAGTGCGGGACCAATGCCGCGCCCCACGGGTTGTGTGCCATCGGTACGAACGATCATCAGGTTGAGACCATTGGCAAAGGCCACGCGGGTCAAAAGATGCTCAAGGTGGTCAGCTTGGTCGCTGCTACGCACCTTGGCGGTCGGCCCCACGGGTAGGTCGATGACCGCATGTGTGGCGCCTGCCGCTATTTTTTTAGACAAAACCGAGGCCACCAACTGTGCATCACTGTCGATTTCCAGCAGCCGAGCCACTTTAATCAGCAAATCATCGGCCGGGCTTAACGCCAGTGCTCCTCCCCACACAAAACAAGCCCCCTCTTTTTCTACGATTTCGCGCATCTGGGTCAAACCATGCGTCACTGCGGTCATGACTTCCATCACATCAGCTGATCCAGCGGGCGACGTGATGGCGCGAGAGGAAGTTTTGGGCATCACAAGCCCTGCACAGGCCGCGATGGCGACAACAATCGGTGTGGTGCGATTACCGGGCAGTCCACCCACACAG
>Ga0102945_1000555_pt1 | contig 11295 bp, 14 predicted proteins | sample SalPonred_H2O_MG_FD_78207 | JGI IMG/M metagenome (GOLD analysis project Ga0102945, IMG submission 78207) | Salt pond water microbial communities from South San Francisco under conditions of wetland restoration - Salt Pond MetaG R2_restored_H2O_MG ...
CAAGATCTGGAAGATTTTAATAAATATTCGTAACAGTTAAAGAGGATTAAAATTATGGCATTAGTTTCCCCAGGGGTAGAGGTTAGCGTAGTTGACCAAAGTCAATACCTACCTGCACCAACGAATTCAGTTCCGTATATCTTGATTGCAACAGCACAAGATAAGACAAGCGGAACATCAACAGCGACAGCATCAGGCACAACAGCGGCCAATGCTAACAAGATTAACTTGGTAACAAGCCAGAGAGAATTGGTTACATTATATGGTAATCCAACTTTCTACAACACCAGTGCTGGCACACCGATCAATGGCTACGAGTTAAATGAATATGGTCTATTAGCGGCCTACTCAGTGTTGGGTATTTCCAACAGAGCCTATGTCCAACGTATTGATGTGGACTTAGCTGAACTTTCAGCAAGCCTCTCTCGTCCAACAGGCGAGATGGACAACGGTAGCTTCTGGTTAGATACAGCGAACTCCACATGGGGCATACATGAGTGGAATGCAACAACTGGTGTATTCACTAACAAAGTTCCAACAGTTATCACATCAACAGATGACTTAACAGCAGGTATACCAAAAACATCTATTGGTGCTATTGGTGACTATGCGGTAGTAGCAACAAATGCCAATAATCCAGTCTACTACAAAAACAGAGATAATGCTTGGGTATTAGTTGGATCAGACGACTGGCACAACAGCCACCCAACAATACAAGGAACGGTAGCAAGTCCTTCTTTAACATCAGGCCATAGCATTGTGTTAAATGGCACAACTGTTACACACAGTGGCACAACTGTTACATCATTAGCAAGTGCGATCAACTCAGCTTCGATAGCTGGCGTTACAGCGGCAGTGGTAAGCAATAAGTTAGAGATATATGCGGACGGTGATGTTTCAGCAGACGGTTCATCATTGGAAGGTGTGTTAACACTGGCCAATGGAACAGGAACTATCCTAACCGACGCTGGCTTAACAGCAAACACATACTACTATCCAAGATTACAACAATCTCAACACTATGACAATCCACGTTGGAAGTCAACAGACACTGCTCCTCGTCCTACAGGTTCTGTATGGATCAAGACTACAGCAGTCAACCAAGGTTCTGAGATCGTTGTTAAAACATATAACTCATCAACAGACCAATGGTCAACAGTGAGTGCTCCGTTGTATGAAAACGATCAGACAGCACTTAAAAACATTGACCCAGTTGGTGGCGGTATTAACGTTGCGTCTAACTCATTATATGTTCAGTATGATTCCACTGAAGCAGATAATGCAACATACAAAATTTACAAGAGATATACAACAGGTGCTACAACAGTAACTTCTGAAGATACTGCACCAACATTCACAGCAAGTGAAACATTTACTATCCAAGCAAGTGCTAAGAACTCTGAAACATTAACTACAGCGGTTACTGTTACAACGAGTGGCACAACAGCGGCAGACTTCGTAAGTGATTTCAATGGTGCTAACGTTGCTAACACCTTAGCAAGTGTTACATCAGACGGCGCTGTGCAGATCCAACACACACAGGGCGGTGTTATCGTGTTGAAAGACACATCAGGAACACCGGTAGCAGATGCAGGTATCACTACAGCATTGGACAATGTTAGAGCAGGTAATGACTCAGACGTCATTCTTTCTAACTACGTTGCGTTGACATATACTGCTTCAGCAACTGCTCCAAGCCAAGATCCAGCAGAGGGAACATACTGGTATAACTCATCAACAGATGTTGACATCATGGTATTAGACAGTGGTGCTTGGAAGGGTTACCAATCAGTGTCAAATGATGCACGTGGCATGGACTTATCAAACACATCACCAAATGGTGTTATTGTTTCAGCAAGTGCACCAACACTACAGAGTGACTCAACAGCACTTGTATATGGTGACTTATGGTTAGACTCAAGCGACTTAGAAAACTATCCTAAACTTTATCGTTGGGAAGCAGTGAGTGGCGTTGATAAATGGGTCCTAATTGACAACACAGATCAAACAACAGAAAACGGTATCTTGTTTGCAGATGCACGCTGGGCAGGTAACGGAACGACAGATCCGATTACAGATGATGTTCCAACAACTAAATCATTGCTAACAAGTAACTACACAGATATTGATGCACCGGATGCTACATTGTATCCAGAGGGCATGTTGTTATTCAACACAAGACGTTCAGGATATAACGTCAAGCAGTTCCAAGTTGATTACTTCAACGCAACTGACTTCCCAGATGACACATTACCAACACAGAAAGATGCGTGGGTAACAGCATCAGGTAATAAGGCAGACGGTTCACCTTACATGGGCAGGAAAGCACAGCGTAAGATCATCGTTGGTCAGATGCAGGCAGGCATTGATGCTAACACATCAATTCGTGAGGAACAGAAACAGTTTAACTTGTTAGCGGCACCTGGTTATCCAGAACTACTATCTAACATGGTAGCACTGAACAATGACAGAAACAACACTGGCTTTGTTGTTGGTGACACACCATTTAGATTAGATGACTCATCAGCGTCCATACTTGATTGGGCAACAGATGCTAACGGTGCAGGTGTAGACGGAGAAGATGGTTTATCCACAGCAGATCCATATGCGGCTACATTCTACCCAAGTGGTAGGACTAATGACTTATCAGGTAACACAGTGGTTGTTCCACCAAGCCACATGATCTTGAGAACATTGGTTAGAGCAGACGAAATTGGTTATCCATGGTTAGCACCAGCAGGTGGACTACGTGGAACAGTTGATAATGCGTCAGCACTAGGTTACGTTAATTCATCAACAGGTGAATTTACACAGATCAACGTGAGAGAATCACTACGTGATACACTATACGAGAACCAAGTTAACCCGATCACATTCATACCTGGAACAGGTATCGTGAACTACGGTAACAAGACGCTTGCTTCATTACCATCAGCACTTGATAGAGTGAACGTGGCAAGACTGGTTGCTTACCTACGTGATAGATTAGAAGCATTGGGCAGAGCTTATATCTTTGAACCAAATGACACTACTACACGTAACGAAGTTAAACAGGCATGTGAACAGTTATTAAATGACATCACTGCTAAACGTGGTATCTACGATTACCTAGTGGTATGTGACGACACAAACAACACACCAGAGCGTATCGATAGAAACGAATTATACGTTGACATCGCAATTGAGCCTACGAAATCTGTGGAATACATTTACATTCCGTTAAGAATTAAAAACACAGGCGACATTGAGGCAGGTAATTTATAGTATATAATAATATACGCAGATAATGGCACTTTGGTGCCATTTTTTGTGAGTCTAGGTCGATAAATACGATACATAAGAAATAAGGAGAAATACACATGGCAGTTTCATCATTAAGCAAAATGACAGTGCCTTTGGCGTCAGACCAATCTGCAAATAGCCAAGGCTTGTTAATGCCTAAATTAAAATACCGATTCAGAACGGTATTTGAGAACCTTGGAGTTTCAACACCAAGAACAGAATTAACAAAACAGGTAATGACATTTACTAGACCAAGCGTATCATTTGATGATATGACTATTGACTTATACAACTCACGTATGAGATTGGCAGGTAAGCATACTTGGGACGACGTTACAGTTGAATTACGTGACGATGCTTCAGGTGCGGTTGCTAAACTAGTTGGTGAGCAATTACAGAAACAATTAGACTTCATGGAGCAATCATCAGCTTCATCGGGTATTGACTACAAGTTCATCACACGTTGTGAAGTGTTAGACGGCGGCAACGGTGCTAACGAACCAAACGTGTTAGAGACATGGGAACTTTATGGTTGCTACCTAACAACAGTTAATTACAACGACTTAACATACGCTGACAGTGCACCAGCAACAGTGTCATTGACTATTAGATTTGACAATGCTGTCCAAACACCACTAGGTTCTGGCGTAGGCACAGCAGTTGGTAGAACACTGGGCGACGTAATTACAGGTTAATATAGATGGCAGGCTTCTTTGACCAGGTCCTTAAGGGATTCCTGGGAAGTGACTATCTAAAAGACTACAGACATGCCAGTAAGACCTTTAGGTCAGCTGGAATGGATCTGCACCCGCGACACAAGTTTTTATTTCATGTGTATTTTAACTTGAATGTCACGGAGTTGCCAGGATTGAGGAGTGCTTTTAGTGTGGACGACCAGGCCCGCGTTAGCCTATTGGTCAAGAACATACAACTGCCCAACTATTCGATAGACGTTGACACGTTAAATCAATATAATCGCAAACGTCTAGTCCAATCAAAGATCAATTACGATCCAGTAACAGTTGAGTTCCACGATGATGGTGCTGACCTGGTTCGTAACCTCTGGTTCAAATATTACAGTTATTACTATAAAGATCCTAGCCAACCATATGGCTCTGCAACAGCAAACAACGCCCTGGTCAACTTTGCTCCAGGAACCAAGTCAGACTACAATCGCAGAGATACCTACGATCAAAATCGTGCAGGCAATGATTGGGGATACATAGCAGAGGACGGAGCGAATACTCCGGCTTATGCACAAGGATCAAAACCAAGTTTCTTCAAAGACATTACCGTATACGGATTCAATCAACACCAGTTCGTGAACTACACACTGATCAATCCTGTGATCACGGAATTTAGACACGACACTTACGATTATTCCAATGGTAGTGATCCAATGAATAATCAAATGACCATTAGATATGAGACTGTCAAGTATGGTGCAGGAGCACTCAACGGGGAGACAGGTTCACCCATCCCAGGCTTTGCTGACCCAGCATACTACGACAAGGAACCAAGTGCATTGAGTCGTCCAGGATCAAGGGCAACTGTATTTGGCCAAGGCGGCCTGTTAGATGCAGGTGTTGGAATATTTGAAGACCTGGCAACGGGGGATGTGCTAGGAGCGGCTAAGAAAGCAGGTCGTGTGTATGACGTCATTGAGAATGGTGACATCAATGGCGAAGATGTCAAGGAAGAGGTCCTGACTGGAGTGATCAGGGAGGGTCTACCAGCAGTAACATCAACGGTGTTCAACTTTGCCACACCAACGGCGCCGACCACAACGAATACAGCAACACTGGCAACATCAGCAGACACAACACCAACAAATACCCTAGTGTCCAGTAACGGACAAAATGTGGGCACCTCGGAATAGAGGTTAAATACTAATATGAGTTCAGTTAACGTAACCAAAAACAATACGGACAAGACAGTATTAATATTTGATCAATTCTACGAAAAAGAATTAGTCATAGACCAAGGTGACTATGACATCGTCAACAGTTTCTTCAGGAAATACTATTCAGACTCTGACATAGCAGACGACTTCACATCAGTTTTCTTCCAGATTGTAAATGGTTATAAAATTACAGTAGAGGAGTTACTGGCCAAATTCAGAGAAGCGGATAATCCAATCCAGATAGATCAAACCACAGCATACTATCTCAATGGATTAAGATCCAAGGCAACTCTGGTTGGAGTCAATGTCGTTCAGAATCCAAGTTTCTACGCGGCCCGTAACGTATTGCCATAATGGCAGGCAAGTGGGCAAAAGGCAAATTTACAATAATGAATCCTGACAAGTATGTGGGCAAGTCATTGCCTACCTATCGTTCTGGTTGGGAACACGCATTCATGAAGTTTTGTGACACACACCCAAGCGTGGTCAAGTGGGCAAGTGAATCAGTTAAGATTCCATACAAAGATCCATTCACAGGCAAGAACCGTAACTACATACCTGACTTTTTAGTCCAATACCAGAACAAACATGGTAAATTAGTTACAGAGCTGGTGGAAATCAAACCCAAGGACCAGAGCATAATTGAAAGCAAGAACAAGAATCGCAAACTGCGTGAAACGGTTGCCCTCAATCATGCCAAATGGGAACAAGCCGCCAAGTGGTGTAAGGCCAATGGCATAACATTCCGTGTGGTAACAGAAGAAGATATTTTTAGAAGTGGTGCGAGATAATGACGAAAAAACTAGAAGAACTATTTGACCTTGATCCTATAGAACCTGTTGAAGAGGAAGACAAGGATGAGCTCAAGGAACCAATAAAACAGGCAGAAGCATCAGTGCCAACAGAGGCCTTTGACAATATAGACAAGATAGAATCAGCACTGCCAGCGGTCAAGGGATTGGAAGCCAGTGATCAGGAGATGGATGACTTGGCAGAGTTGGCCAAGGGCAGTTACCAGGACCTCATGGATCTTGGATTCAACGTGGATTCACGCTTCGCCAGTGAGATATTCAGCGTGGCCAACAGCATGTTGGGACATGCCATATCAGCCAAGACGGCAAAGATCAATAAGAAACTAAAAATGATTGACCTACAGTTGAAGAAGGCCGCACAGGATCAGAAGAAGAGCAAGGATGAGCCTATGGAGACAGGCGAGGGATACGTTCTGGATAGGAACGAGATGCTGGAAAAACTGTTGAAAAATAAAGACTCAAAAGATTAAAACTGTATAAATACTGTCAAGGTAGGGAAAAAACTATGACAAAAACATATTATCAATATTTACTAGAGTCTGAACAGACTTACAAATACAGAGTTAAAGTGGCCGGTGGTTGCGATAACGAATGTCTAAAAGAATTAGAGACCAAGTTGGCAAAATTTGATCTCATCAACATGAGCTCTCCAAAGACCACACCAGTCATGGAAGATCCATTGGACTTTCCAGGTGTCAAGAACATGGAAGTCTGCATGTTTGAGGTTGAGATCGCTTATCCTGCAGGACAGGACGCACTCTACGACATGATCGAGAGTTGCACACGCAGACCTAAGTCACAGATCAAGATCGTTAGTGATCATTTTGCCCAGTCATATGAGGAAAATGAGGGTGCTGAACCAGAAGAGGCACCAATCCTAGAGAAAGACTATGACGAGCAGTCAAAAGAAGCAGGTGAGGCCTATGCTGATCCAGCAAAGGTGGTTCCAGAGACACCAACGAGATTTAAGATTGCTGGAGGTGACACACCAAAAGCAGAAACAACGAATGATTTACCGATGGGTGATAAGTCAGCCATGGGTAGCGTGAAACCAAAACTACCAAACGTTAAGTCGTTTGCTAGATAGGAGACATAGACCATGGAAATGTATGACGTATTATCAAAATTAAAAGCAATTGAAAACCCAAATGAGGATCAGGCGAGAGCTATTGAGAACGCGGAGAAGATGAACAACCCTACCAATCCATCTGCAACAAACGCTCTAATGCCAGAGACCAACACAGTTTCAGCAACAGGACAAGAAGTATATCAACCTGTGGCGCAAGAAACTCCCACAGAATACGCTAAACTAGCAGGTGTTCAGACATTGAACGTTCAAACAGACGCTCCTGAATCAACTAACGAATCAGTTGAAGTAGAAGAAGCGGCCAAACCGGACTTCTTAGACTTGGACAAGGACGGCGACAAGGAAGAGCCAATGAAGAAAGCGGCCAAGGACAAGGAAGATATGAAAGAAGAAGACACTACTCCAGAGCAGTATGAAAAAAACGAAAAAGTTTCTGAAGAAGATGTGAACGAGGAAGAAGAGATCATCGAAGAAGTAGAAGAAATTGAATTGGACGAAGCATATGATCCTGCCCATGTTAAAGGTATCGTTGACAAACACGAGAAGGAAGGACACAAGGTCCAAATGGATCGTCCAGAAGGTGATGCACAGGGCTTCACAGTTACATTCAAGGACGGCAAGCGTAGACACTACAAATATACCAAGACAGGAACAAAGGTCCAAACACTAGAACCAACAGATCCATTGGTAGATCCAGATGCTCCTAAGAGAGGCAAGGGTCGTCCTAAGAAAGAATCAGAGGAACTTAACCTAGATTCAATGATGGAAGACTTTGAGAAGAAATACAGTGAACAATTAAATGAAGGACTACAGGTAACGCAGTCCATCGATGATGAGGGCAAGGAAACTATCAATATCAATGCTAACAATGCACATGCTGATATGGTCAAGGACCTAATGAAACTATCAGGTATGCGTTCAGATGGTTATAAAGAGTATGAAGGTGATCCAGAAGCAGTAGAAGAAGAACGTGATCCAGAATACACCAACAGTCCACGTGAAAAAACAACATCAGTTGACGCACAGTTAAAAGACATGTCAGGCGGTGTAAACGGTCCTAAGGACAAGTCAGCGTTGAAATCAAATTCAAATCCATTGCACACAGAGTCAAAGAATGAGATAGCAGAGAACATGATGAATCTCTACGCAAAATACAAGGGCAACTAAAATGAGTTTTAAGGATTATCTAGCAGAAGCAGAGAGAGCCAGGGCAAATCCAGTCACTGATGATCATGTTGACTTCATAGTTGACATGGACACCGTGATCGAATCAATAGTTGAATCACATGACAGTGAATCAATGACATTGATCATGGATGAAGAGTGCCAGAAGATCCTGGAACACTGTGGATGCGAGTTTGATGATGGTGTTGAGTTTGCCGTGTTTGACGAGGCAGAATATCAAGGCAAGAAGGTCAAGCTCAATGATCCGATCAGGACATCTGAGAATCCAAAGAAAAAATTCAAGGTATACGTTAAGGATCCCAAGTCAGGCAACGTGAAAGTCGTCCGCTTTGGTGATCCTAACCTATCAATCAAGAGAGACGATCCAAAGAGACGTAAGAGCTTCCGTGCTAGACATGGTTGTGACAAGGCGTCTGCAAAAGATAAGACAAAAGCCAAATACTGGTCATGTGCGATGTGGCGCAGAGGCAAAAAAGTTAGTGATTTGGATTAATGAAACACATCATCTACAAAACCACTAACAAAGTCAATGGCAGATATTATATTGGCAGGCATTCTACAGATAATCTAAATGACGGGTATTTAGGTAGCGGCCAGGGCATAAAAAATGCCATTAACAAATACGGTAAAGAAAATTTCACAAGAGAAATAATTGCAACTGCAGAAACGACAGATGATCTTTGGGAACTTGAAAAAGAAATAGTTAATGAAGAGATTGTAAAAGATCCAAAGAGTTATAATCAAGCATATGGCGGTGGCAATTGGCTACATGAACTAAAAAAACAAGACCCAGATGCACATATAGCACATCAACGTCGAGCAGGATTAGCGTTTGCTAAGGTATATCACAAATATAAAAAAAATACAGACTGGCATAAAAAAGGTGGACATGCAAGTTCTAATGCTAAACAGAAATATAAATTAACATCTCCAGATGGGAATGTAAAGATATTAGGATACAATGAGCTAGTCAATGAATGTAAAAATAATGATTGGTCTTTTAATTCAGTCTATTGGCAAGCAAGACGAAACAATGTGGTTACCCAGGGAAAAGCTCAGGGTGTTAGGATAGAGGTAATATAATGCGTGCCAAGGACTTCCTTACCGAGAAGTATGGACCGATCGGTGGTAAGCGACCTGGTAAGATGAACAAACATCATGCCCAGGCAACTCCGGGCTCATACACCGCAGACATGGACAGATACTACGGCTTATACCGTGCATCGATGCTCATGGCACGTGCTCCAGGCGATGACTCAGACATAGATACAGAAGCATTGATGACTACACGTCCTTACATGGGCGCCTATACAGATGTTGAACGCAAGAAGATCGATGCCGCGAACAAGGCACTGGGATTGACCACAAAGCCAGAAGCGGAAGGACCATCAATGGAGATGGACGACACTAACAAGCAGTCACCTGTGGTGGCGGCTAAATGGCAAAGGAAGAAATAATGAAATGCAAATACTGTGGCTGTGCTTCACACTGTGGACAGAGTTGCACAAACTGCTGGAACTGTCCTGACTGTCATTGTCATGATTGTGAGACAGATGTAAATATACAACATGGCGATAACGCTGACACAAGAGATTAATAATGTTTGAATATCGAGTTTACATACAGAGAGTGGTCGACGGTGATACTGTTGACGTGGATATTGATCTAGGATTTGGCGTTATACTTAAGAAAGAACGTGTTCGTATCATGGGCATTGATACTCCAGAATCGAGAACAAGAGATAAAGTAGAAAAGAAGTTTGGTCTAGCAAGTAAAGCAAGACTAAAAGAAATACTGGGTAAAGAAGCAGTGTTAGTATGTAAGGAATACGATGCCAAGGGCAAGTTTGGTCGTGTCCTGGGTGACTTCACTACTAAAGATGGACGCATGGCAACAGATGTCCTAGTAGAAGAAGGTCATGCTGTAGCATACTTTGGTGGCTCAAAAGAAGAAATACAGGCAAAGCATCTAGTTAATAGAGAAAAACTATTGCGAGAAGGTAAGGTAACACTATGAAATTTGAAGAATTCCAAGAAGGCAAATACAGAGAGAACGATGTAGAAGAGTTCGTTCCTAGCGACGAACAACTTGATGAGATTAAGAATAAGTATCTCCCGGATTGGGACATGCGAGATCACAGAGAGCTACATGCCATGTATGTCTGCCAAGACCATCAAGAAGCAGAGGAAATGATAGTGTTCATCAATGAGCTATCAGAGGACATGGATCACTTTGCGGAAGTGACACAGGATGTCGCAGAAGTAACTGTAAAGACGTCTACGTTTGACGTTAAGGGCCTTACAATACTAGATTTCCAGCTCGCTATGTCAGTAGATGCCTATGCGGCAGAAAAAGGCATTAAACAGGTTCCTACGTCAGGTAACTTTGGCATGCACGAGGATACAGTCGATGAAGAAGCCAAGAAGGATGCTTGCTACCACAAGGTAAAAGCAAGATACAAGGTATGGCCTAGTGCGTATGCTTCAGGTGCCTTGGTTCAGTGTCGCAAGAAGGGTGCCAAGAATTGGGGCAATAAGAGTAAGTAATGCGTAGTTCAGAATTCATCACAGAACTTAATTGTCAGTATGGTGAATACTACTGCTCTACTGACAAGAAAGTAAAGTGTCGCAAGAGTCCTAAAAAATCAAGAACAAACGAAAATCTACGTGACTGGTTTGGCAAGGGTAAGAAAGGTGGAGCCGGTGGTGGCGGATGGGATCGCTACAACACTAAGGGTGAACGCATTGGCAAGTGTGGTGATGCCAGCGAGAAGGAAGGCAAACCTAAATGTCTATCAAAGTCAGCCGCGGCCAAACTAAGAGCCAAGGGTGGCAAGAAAGCGATAGCACAGGCAGTTCGCAGGAAACGCAGACAAGACCCAAACAAAGATAGACGCGGTCCAGCAAAGAACGTGACCAACAAATATAAGAAATGAGAAATTACATCAACATAGTGGAAGCCGCAAATAAGGGCTGTCCAGTGGCCACACAGGACATTGACGTCAATCTCAAGAACAGACAGAAGGC
>Ga0102945_1000556_pt1 | contig 11282 bp, 11 predicted proteins | sample SalPonred_H2O_MG_FD_78207 | JGI IMG/M metagenome (GOLD analysis project Ga0102945, IMG submission 78207) | Salt pond water microbial communities from South San Francisco under conditions of wetland restoration - Salt Pond MetaG R2_restored_H2O_MG ...
GCCTGAGAAAAAGGAAGAAAAAGAAGACAAGAAAGGCTGAAAAGAAAGAAAATTGAAAAGTTTTTGAGAGAAAGAAAGAAAGGTATGTTCTGAATAGAATAAAGAGTAGTAAAAATGTCGTTGTCAAAGAATGTGGAGCGTGTGGTGTTGTTGTTGTGCAAACACTACAATTTGAAAGTGGAAGAGGCGTTGAGTGTGGTAACAAAAAAGAAAAACAAAAAAGTGATGGAAAAGCCATCGACGCTGGTGCCTTTCATTGGAAAGGTGGAAGGATGGTGTGATGGACTGAAATTGAATCATGGAATTTACTCTCAATGCACAAATAAACCATTGTCAAGTGGTGAACTGTGTAAGACGTGTAAGAAACAAGCTGATACAAATGAACACGGAAAACCGAATAATGGTTTGGCATCGGAACGTGTGGAAAATATGGAAAATTGGCGTGATCCTAAGAATCGTTGTCCTACTCATTTCGGAAACATAATGAGAAAAATGGGTCTGAATGTGGATGAAGTGAAACGTGAGACAAAGCGTATTCATGAACTAGGTGAAAACGATGAACTGCCATCTGAAATATTCGAAATGAAGAAACAAAATCGCGGAAGACCAAAAAAAGCAAATCCTATTGTTTCGGACACAGATGATGAGGGTGAACCAGCAAAGAAGCAAAGAGGTCGTCCCAAAAAGACAAGTAAGAAACTGGTGGATGTAACCTCAGATGGTGATGACCTGATAGTTACATTGGTGGCACAAGCAAAGCAAGCCTCTGAGGAACAGTCAGATGTCTCCGAATCCGAATCCGAATCCGAATCCGAGAGTGTATCTGTCTCCGAATCCGAATTCGAATCTGAATCAGGTTCTGATTCTGAAACAAAAATGGAAGAGAATAAGTCTGTGAAGAAGGCAAAGAAGAGCAAGCTCTCTGCGGAAGAGAAGAAGGCTGCCAAGGAAGCTGAGAAGCAGAAGAAGGCAGATGAGAAGAAGGCTGCCAAAGAAGCTGAGAAGCAGAAGAAGGCAGATGAGAAGAAGGCTGCCAAGGAAGCTGAGAAGCAGAAGAAGGCAAAGAAGGGCAAACTCTCTGAGGAAGAGAAGGAAGCAGCGAAGGCTGCTAAGGAAGCTGAGAAGCAGAAGAAGGCAGATGAGAAGAAGGCTGCCAAAGAAGCAGAGAAGCAGAAGAAGGCAGATGAGAAGAAGGCTGCCAAAGAAGCAGAGAAGCAGAAGAAGGCAGATGAGAAGAAGGCTGCTAAGGAAGCAGAGACAGTTATTGCTACTGTACAGTCTGAAGACGAATTAACTGCCGAGGAAGCAGAAGAAGAGGAAGTTCGTGTGGAGGCAAAGACGATTGGTGGCGTTGAGTATCTGATAGATGATGAAGGAATGGTGTATGACAAGAACACTCAAGAGCCTATCGGAATGTATGTGGAAAATGAAGACAGAATTGAAGAGTTTGATGAACCTGAGCTGACAAGGTCCTAAACACAAAACACAAAACAAAAAACACAAAAAACAAAAACAAAAAACACAAAAAACAAAAACAAAAAACAAAAAAACAAAAAACACAAAAAACAAAAAAACAAAAAAACAAAAAATTTTTATTTGAGTTGTCAAACAATGGCTCAGAATATATAAAAAAGACTTAAAGAAAAATAGACCGATATCTATCGCCCAATATTGAAATACTTTTTATGACCAATATCTGGAATTTAAGAGCGATATCTGAGTTAACTTGTTTGACATAGTTAGTTGATAGATTTCCATTTAGGTTTGAAGAAAACAACAACGTCAAACGAGTAAGGTAGAATGAGAAAGTTAGATGGCAGTGTGTAATAAAATAAAGAAAAATTGAATACTTGTTTAAAGTGTTTGACAAGAGACAAGTTTTAAAAAGGAGAAGTGATGGAGAGTATGAAGTTAGTAGGTCCATTTGGGTCATATATGGAAGCAGTTGTAGCGGTAAGTTGTGGTGATAAGATTGTGTTGATAACGAAGGATAAAGAAAAACAACAAATACTTTTTAAGAGCGATAACTAATTTTTAAGAGCGATATCTGGGTAAAGACGTTTGACATAGTAAGTTGATAGAGTTCTATTTAGGTTTGAAGAAAACAACAACGTCAAACAGTGATACAGTAAAATGTTTAGTTAACACAGTTCTATAAATAGTTGCTTAAACAAAAAATACTAGACAAGTGTAGTTTGTAGTGTCAATAGCAGGACAGATGCTAAGGTGCTTATATAGTATGTATTGTAACAAGATGAGAAGGATGTTTTATGACAGAATGATAGCTTCATATACGGAGTTACTGTATTCAAAATTTTTGTTGAGTTGTGAGCAAGATACGAGAGTTCTAGACATCGGGATAGGTAATGGTAGCGCACTATGTAAGACGGGAAGATTAATCAAAGAACGTAATTTACACATAGTAGGTGTAGACATATGTGAAGATAGCCTTTTGGAATGTCAAGAAAATATAAGGAAACATGGACTTGAAGGACATGTTGAACTGGTTCACGGGAGGGACTTGGCTGGGAAATGTTATGAGAAGTTTGACAAGGCTTTCTTGAGTAATAGCTATTCTGTGATAGACGAGATAAGAGATGTGTTGGATGTAGCAGTCAATTCAACAAAAGATGGTCAATGTGTGATAGCATTGGCACTGTTTGACAAAGCTTCTCGTTTAAAAGAGTTCGTGAAGAGGAATTTGAAATACATTCTTGGTTTTGATTGTGGGCGATATATAACTCATAGTTCATTGACAGACGAATTGAATAAGATGGGTTTGCGTGTAATAACAAAAGAGCTGTCTTGTTCCAATAGTATGAAGGGTGTGAATTTGGCAAACATTTACACATTAAGTATAGGTCCTATCCAGCAGTAAGTATTAGAAAACTACTTAAAGAAAATTATGGCGATAACTGAGTTTTTAGGGCGATATCTGGAGTGTTATGTTTGACGTGGTTAGGTTCAAGACTTCCATTTGGTTCTTGGAGAAATAACAACGTCAACCGTGATGTGTGTTTCAGGTTAGGTGGCACAGTTGATTAAAATTTAAAGAAACTTTTTGACGAAGCCCAGCGTAGAAAACAGAAAATTGAAAAGCTTTTCCACTGTATGTTTGACATAACTCGAAAAGAGAAAAGAATAAGGTTTACTATTTATTTGTAACAAATACCCAAGAAAATGACTCAGCATTGGATCATTCATACCAAGGATGGAAAAAACTTCGCTAACACAAGTTCTAAGAAACTCTGGGGCATGAACTCAAAAAACACTAATGTTAAGTGTATGTTGAAGCGGATTAAAGAAGGCGACCAACTCTGGTTCCTTGTCACAAATAAAGAATTGAATATCAAGAAGCAAATTATCGCTACCGCAACATACACTAGGCATGCTGAAAGGTCTGTAGGACCACTGATTGAGATAGATACCGACATTGAACGTGGCTGGGCAGGCGGTGTCTCAACTATGATAGAATTAACTTGGGATATAGACTTGTTCTATAGAGACTTATATGATCTACGCGAGTGTGATGGATTTATTGTACCTGAAGTAACACAACACATTCCACGGCTTTACAATGCTGACAAACAAGACCCAAATCTACCTAATGATTTCATCAGTATCAAACGCTTCCTAAAGCCAGTTGATAAACTTACATAAACACTAAAACACAAAAACCAAAAACCAAAAAACACAAAAACTTTCTATTTGACCTGACCTTATAGGATTACAAAATAACCAAAAGTACAAAAAATTGAAAACCTTTCGCTCATTTTTAATTCAAGGTATAAAGCCTACTAGCTTACTAACATAGTGAGGCCAAACAATTTGTTTCCATATCGCCACAAATGCATCTCAAAAAAATCCTACGGCATATAAACCTTCCATCGAAGGTCAAACTATATGAAAGCGGTGTAAAAGCTTTAATCCTATCTAAAGGTAGTCGGAGAAACGGCAAAATATCCTATGTAAAAAGTCGTCCCGGTCCTCAATCATCTAACAACAAAAGCACCGCATTTTGGGAAGTATCTAAACACGCTGAATTTGTAGCTATAGAAGAACTTTATAGATTGTCTTCTAACTCAAATTGTAATACAACAATCATTCTCTTTCGGATTCTACCAACTTCTCATCCAAGAGCTCTTGTACCAATCTCTGAACAGTGGGCTCTGGGTTCGGCAGACATGTGTAAAGCTTGTGTAGAAATGCTTCAAAAAACATACAAAACACGTAAAACCGATATAAGCAAAATCAGTTGGTTAACCCCTGACGCTGACTCAGAAAATCAGCTAAGACCCGCAGTTCCAATAAATCCAGTCCCAACAGTATCGTATATGCGATATCAACATCATAAGCAAAACAACATCAAAATTAAATAGAATTATATTTACTGATTAGACATACATATAGCTACGTATAACTATATATATAGCTATATAAGTATATCAAAAAGAAAATTGACTGCGTAGATTGATCACTCTATATTACATTCATACCACAATAAAATGCTTCGCAATAGCTTTGCTCGTTTCCTTAGGAATCTATCCTCGCTGTCATCTAAAGAACAGCAAATCCGTCTGGGACGCTGGAACGTGAGATATGACGAAAAAACAATCGCAAATACTGTAAGGTGGGCAAACGAGGACCACTGTGGAGTCTGTTCGCAAGAATTCAAATATGAAGAGCAGAATCAAAACAAATCTAACAAACAAAAAGAAGAATCAGTCCAACAAAACAAAAATAACGAGGCAGGCAAACAAGGCAAACAAGGCAAACAAGGCAAACAAGATATACAAAAAATAACTATGGCTAACTGTTGCGGTAATGGTTGCCCTACCTGTCCAACATATATCGAATTTGTGTGCTCAACAACTTAAATTCAGACAAACAAACATAATTAAATAAACTTTACATTTTTATGTTTTGATAATAGCAATATTACGATGTGTATATAGAATAATAAATTGTTTATCTGTCATTATTACACTGCTTCTGGTAGTCATTCCATTCAATTTATCCAAAAATCATCTTATTGTTAGTAAACCACTTATAGCCAAAATAGATACTTGCCAAAATCATAGCAATCAATAAGACAAGTTGAATTGTAGCAGTCACACGAGAAACACCAGTTAAATAAGGGTCAGACTCTGTAACATTTACTGTAGAAGGAGAGATAGCACTTCCAACACTTCTTGACAACAGCCAATAAGGTAAGAAACCTCGCCATCCATCACTACCACCAAACCAACCACCTCGTCCATAACCTACATTATTGTTACTTTTCCTTCTGTTATAACCTCTTCTACGGAAGCCTTCAACTTTAGGAGCACTCTCAGTACTTTTCATGAAAGCAACGCCTATAAGGACAACAGCCATAACAATCATTAATAATACATTCTCTCTCACAGTTTTCCCCATCATTTAATTGTATTCAATTCTATAATTAACAACGAAAAAACATAAAATTGAATTGCTTTTACAAGCTCTATACGATAAGCCAGATATCCAAAAGACTAAGAGTGATTCTATCCATCTTATAGATACTTTACCATGAACATAACCACAGACTCATCATCCATTTCCAAAGAGGTTGAGTTAGTGATAAGAATATTATCAAAAAAGTTTCACTTTGATTACGAAGAGGCAATAAATGTTGTTATTGTATCTCTTGGACAAGAAGAATTGTCCAGAGACCAGTCAGCTGTAGAACCAGTAGAACCAGTAGAACCAGTAGTTGCCTTAGAAGCCTTAGAAGCAAGTGATAAACAAAAAGATTTGTTTGACTTTATCGCAAATCAAGTTCAAACTAATATACAAGCTGAGAGAATTGAAAGCTACAAAACATCCAAAGGAGATACTCAGAAGACAGAACGCGATGTAATCAATGATATCAAGAGCATACTTGACACTAATAAAATTGTCTATACAGAAGCAGGTTCACAACAATCCAAAGACTTCCGTAATGTAGGCAACATTGGTCTGAATATTGAAATAAAAAAAACTGACAGCAACTGTATATATTTTAATGACACGTGTCCAAGCAAAAGCATATTCTACATCATCTTCTTTACTGGAAAGAAGACCAAAAAGCAGACTATACATCCACAGGCCATATGCATCAATGGTCACGAGATGGTGAAGGATTCTCCATGGGTCTACGAATATCAACTCAAACTAGAACAGCTGAAAAACCAATATGCGCGTGGTACTAACAAGAAGGAGCTATCAGGCATTATGTCTGTTTATCCAAGACCCACATATAAAGCCGACATAAATAGCTTCTTAAAAAAGGAACTGCTATGTCAGAAATCTACTCTTCCAAAGGCAACCCAATCAAAGGCAACTCAATCAAAAGAAAACCTATCAGACGCCGATAAGAATGACTCAAAAACCTAAATCAAACAAGACTAAAAACAAAAATAATATTTTTATTCCTTTTTGTTTTTGTTTAATTAACACTCATACACACTTCTTATTTGATTGACTATCGCTTCAATCAATGGAGGAGGAACGGCATTACCAATTTGCTTAATTTGCTGTTTGACATTACCACATATGACAAAATCAGAAGGAAACCCTTGAATCTGTTTTAACTCATCTGGAAGCAATGTTCTCACATAAAATCCTGTAGCATTCCTAATCGGAGCCAATAGTCTTGGCTGATGGTCATATGTACAGATAATCGTCTTAGAAGGACCGCGAAGGTCAACAACCTCTACATGATAAGGCGACTCACGCTTTCCAAATGACAATAAGCTATCAAATATTTTCCCAGCATTCGACACACTTCCAGCAGGCGTATCCAACTTCAAGCGAACATATGGATGTACATCCAGCCCACTTGGTTCAGTCTTGTCTTTCAAGTTTTCCAAAATACACTCGCGTGGCACCTTTTCAAAATCAAATTGTTCCGGACTAATAGCCGCACACCCAGTCAAGTCATAACGGAGAATACCCTTTAGTCCAGGCAATCCATTCTTGCCATCATTCTGCTCTTTTGGAAACTCAAATGCGTCAATACCTCCAGCAACATCGTCGCGCACACCCACAATAATAAGCCTCTTACGCAATTGTGGAACACCATGACGCACAGCATGACAAACTTTATACTTCAGTCTATAGCCAATTTCCACAAAAGCCTCTTCAATGACATCAATAAAATTCCGTCCATCTGAAGTCTTTCTTGACAATAAGCCATCTACGTTCTCACCAATCACAAAACGCGGACGGACACACGAAGCAACCCTAACGAACTCACGAAATAATGTGTTTCTGGGGTCCTCTGGCAACTTCTTGCCACCGTGACTAAATCCTTGACAAGGAAATCCAGCAAAGACTAAATCTACTTCTCCACAATACTTCTGTAATACTTCATCAGGCACAGACATAATATCAGTTCCACCTTTATGGTCACATATTAATTCGCAATGTGGGAAGTTAGCCTGATGTGATGCTAAGGCATGTTTATCAAACTCATTGAATGCTACTACTTGAACGCCAGCTCGTATCATACCCAAAGTATCACCACCCATCCCAGAAAACAAACTGATAGCTTTTAGTTCAGGCGGAGACTTAGAAACAACACGCTTCTTAACTCTTTTGACAACAATTTTTGTTTTAATTGTATTCGTAGATGACTCCATCACACTTTGCTTACTCTATTAAGAGACCAATACTTGACTTTAAATCTGCTATATTGATTTCAATTTTTCTTTGATAAGCAAGTATAACCCGCTATATCTTGAAAAACGCAGCACTATTCTACTAAGCTTTTCTAAGAAAATTGAAAAGCTTTCATTAAGTATTTTCTTACAACGACTACAAACAAATAGACCAAATTAGAAGACTTTAAAATTAACAACAAATCCACAAAGATGCCTGTAAGCAATGGATACAGATTTTCCGACTGCGATGGACGGCCAGTTATTCCCAGACTCTGTGACCCAATCACGGATGAATATATTGAAATGTATCGTGAATCAAATAATCCAGACAATATCTACTGTTGTGACACATGTGATTATACGGAATCAGATGTAGAGTATACATTCTTTCCGGCTGTAATTCGAGAGCGTGGAAGTGACCATCACTATGGTTATTATGATATCGACGAAGATCCTCGCCTAGAGAGAGCTCCGGAGGCAGTAACAATAATCCACGTTAAAGTCTGTCCTGATTGCTACAAATACTGTGAGCAAATCATGAAGACAAGCGACCACATCGCCCAAGGCTTCGACTGGTGGGATATGGTAGACTCACTGACTGAAAGTATAAAAAAGATAAAGAGAGAACATTTTGACTGGAGAAAGACAAAGCCGGTTAAAGACACAATAAGGGCCGCCATTCAAATTTTCGTTGCCAAGACAGGACCATTTAGTGATATGCCAACCGATATAATCATCCACAAGATTATACCTCACTTGATTCAATCCTACAAAGATAGCGCTGCCATGAAAATCCAGTATATATGGAAGGACTACTATCATCGTATCTATAAGAACACTGAGACAGTTACATTTCACAACTGTGATGATTGCGGGAGAAAACGTTGCGAAACCGACCTCTGTTATAAACGCTCGTGTCTAGCCTGTCCTCATGAATGCTGCACGAAACGCATTTGTAAAGACTCATGCTGTAATTACTTATGTCCAAACTGCGAAGGGTCAAACATTGTAAGTAGGGCTTGGTCAAACCACCAAGGTGAAAAGATATACGAAGACTGCCGCTGGTGTAACGTAAGATTTGAGCTGCCTATTAAGTGGCATGGACCAAGGTTATATGAAGCAGGACAGTCAAATGACGACGTGACAGAATAAAAACAAAAAACAAAAAACAAAAACAAAAACAAAAACAAAAACAAAAAAAAAAAAACAAAAAACAAAAAACAAAAAACAAAAAACAAAAAAACAAAAAAAACAAAAACTTTCTATTTGACTTAAACCTAAGTTTTATTTTTTACATATAGGTTATATATCAATAATGAGAGGTGCTATTATTACTACAACAATTAATGTTCCAAATGCAATTGAAGCATATATGGCTAATGCGGTCAAATATGGCCACAATGACACTCTATTTGTAGTAACGGGTGATTTAAAGACTCCGGCAGAGGCAAAGACATTCGTTATTGAGTCTGGTGTGAAACACAACGTACAAACTGTATATATGGATGTAGAAGAACAGAACGAATACCTATCCCGTTTTCCAGAACTAAAAGAACATTTACCTTGGAATAGTATTCAGCGACGTAATGTATCTATTCTTTATGCTTATGAGCAAAACGTAGATGTTATTATCACAATTGATGATGATAATTTTTGCGATCCAAATACAGACTATATTGGACTTCACCTATCCAACATTTCAGGAGAAGAGAGGACAGGGCTTCAGATGGTTTCTTCCTCAACAAAATGGTACAATGTTTGCGAAATGCTAGAAGAGAAAAATGAGGTACCTTTCTATCATAGGGGTTTCCCAATGGAAGAACGCTGGGCAAAGCGCGTGACTGAATTAAGTCCAAGTGCTCCGAATAATACAATTGTTAGAGTTAACGCAGGGCTATGGCTCGGAGATCCTGATATTGATGCTTGTGCAAGACTGGCCAATAATATTGAGGCAGTTTCTTATCGTTATCAAAACCATCCAAACTTTTGTCTTGCGTCTCAAACTTGGTCTCCATTTAATAGCCAAAATACTGCTATTCACAGAGACCTAATCCCAGCTTACATACTTAGTCCAAATATTGGCAGAATGGATGATATCTGGGGCAGTTATGTAACACTTCGACTTATGGAACACTTTGGACATTCGGTGGCCTTTGGACAACCAATTGTAAGACAAGACCGCAACACACATAATTATTTCCGGGACCATGAGAAGGAGGCACAAGGTTTGGAACTTGGGCAACAATTTACACTTATGCTCAGAACAATGGAGCTCCATTCAAACACTTATCTTGAGGGAATATCTGAAATTTCTAGTAAACTTCGGACCTCAGTGTCTATGAATTCGTCTTTAACAAATGAAAACGACCGTCAGTTCATTTTGAACCTATGTGACTCTTTGGATGTTTGGCACTCAACAATCACACGTGTTCAGTCATAATATCAGTAATTAATTACAATTATTTGTTTAAAAAACAAAACAAATAATTTAAATCCTAATTTAAATCTTAATCATTCTCCATCGAATTCTCTACCTCATTTTCTTTCTTTTCATCTTGAATCATTAGCTTTCTCATATCCACAGTCCAGTTATGCCTTAAAAGACGAATGCCTAGAACTTTAGGAGTTAAATAATCCCTATAATAAGCTGAACACATCTTAGACTGGTTTGACCATTCTTCTTCTGACAAACATCCTTCTTGCTCTTGTAACTTCACAAATGAATCATAGCTAATATAATGAGTGTTCTCATCAAGACCTCCAATAGTAACTCCATCTTCAAGAACCAAACAACATCCAGCAGCAAGTGATTCAGCAACTACACAACCGTCAAACCTATCCTTTTCGATAAGAACATATCTTGAATCAAACAAAGCGTGTAAATACTCAGTATATGATTGCTCATCAATTCTGTCCTTGCTAGGCACAAATAACATACGCGTTCTATTAGATTCAGTATGTGTAGTCAACTCTTGTTCAAGGATGCTACAATCCTCTGGATAATAGAAGACAAATGAATAAGGCAAACCATATTTCACCAACTCATTCACAACAGGTCCATTCAAATCCAAGTTAGCAATCATAACATCTTTTCTGGTAACCAAATCAGGACTCAAATATTTAGTTTCTGGCTCACAGATAACAGGATTCACACCCGCAGTAAACCTATACAGCAATCCTTCAGCCTTAACAAATGGAAGGTCTGCGATTGACTTAAAGAATCTAATGAGTCCTTCATGCCATTTTTGACCCCTTCTATCCCAATGAGCGATATATTTCGCATCAGCCGGAGGATAGGATAATGGAAAAATTCCCTGAGTACGCAAAAGCAATAAGGGGTCAGCCTTCGGGAAATGTGCTTGAAGTAATTGACCCATCCTTTCATTAGCTTGAATAGCTCTAAAGTCCTTTTCGGTTGAACGGATAAAGAAGCCACAAATTAAGCCTTCTTGATTAATGATACTCTCTCCTTCATTACTATTACCAATTTTCTGGTTCAAGTATCTTGTGAACTTGAGAGTTTTATAATCAATATCCTTGAAAGAAATTGGGTTCTTTGCTATTCCAAAAAAATCTTCTGTTCCAAGAAACTGACCAGTAATTGTAGCAGTGCTTTCA
>Ga0102945_1000557_pt1 | contig 11280 bp, 25 predicted proteins | sample SalPonred_H2O_MG_FD_78207 | JGI IMG/M metagenome (GOLD analysis project Ga0102945, IMG submission 78207) | Salt pond water microbial communities from South San Francisco under conditions of wetland restoration - Salt Pond MetaG R2_restored_H2O_MG ...
AATGGTTGTTGAGGACTTCCCAGTTGAGCGCCTTGTGGTGAAGCCAGAAGGCAAAGGACGCCCATCAATCATTCATCGCTGGGAACAGGATTCTTGATCTTCTGTTCAAGATCAAGAACTTCATAAGCCCTTAACTTTGGAACCGTGTCGCCCCACTGATATGTCGCTTGTGTGCTAATACCGAGTGCATCAGCCAACTTGCGGCGGGTTCCGAATACCTTGATAGCGTACTCTGTGTTCATGTCGTCCTCCATGATAAAGATTGCAAAGTGCGCTTGACTTATCGCAAGAATCAATGTTTAGTGCAAGATGTTGAAAGTAGAAATGGAGAGTTGCTATGAGCAACATTGACGCTTTGGCGCGTGATTGGCTTGTTGCCAAACGTGCCGAACAGGATGCCGCGTACCGCCGCATCAAGATCGAGGGTGAACTTGCTGCCGCCCTTGACGTGAAAGATGAAGGCAGCATCACACACAAATTGGAAGAACACAAAGTGACACTGACGCAACCAGTGCGTCGTTCGCTTGATGCTAAAATGTGGGAAGGTGTTAAGCACAAAATCCCAGAGCAACTTCGTCCAGTCAAAACAAAACTTGAGGCAGATGCTTCTGGTATCAAGTGGCTGGAGGAAAACGAACCGAATATGTGGGCAAAGGTTGCGCCTGCATTTACGAGCAAAAAAGGAAAGATCAGCGTGAAAGTGGAGAATATCTGATGGCAATCGACCTATCACAACTTGAAAAGCCTACAGGGCAACGTCCTATTATCATTACTCTTTTTGGAGAGGGGGGTATGGGAAAAACGACTCTGTCCGCAATGTTCCCAAATCCTGTATTCATCCGCACAGAGGATGGAACTGCCTCCCTACAGGGGAATGAGAATGTTGCCATGTTCCCGATTGCCACATCCACACAGGATGTTCTTGACGGAATTGAGGCTCTGGCAACACAAGAGCATGACTACAAGACACTTGTTCTCGACAGTATCACTCAGCTTGCGACGATGATCGAGCACGAGATTGTGGCATCCGACCCCAAGGCAAAATCAATCAACCAAGCGGGTGGTGGCTACGGCGCTGGATACAGCGCGGCCTCCGAGCGGCATCGTCAGATTCGTGAATGGGCAGGTGCTCTGGCCTATGAGAAAGGCATGAACGTCGTATTCATCGGCCACGCTGATGTGGAGACGATGGATTTGCCAGACATGGATCAATACAATCGCTACAGCGTTCGGCTGCACAAGAAGTGCATTGCTCACTACACCGACAATGTTGATGCTGTTTGCATGGTTCGCCTCAAGACATTTGTTCGCGGTGGTGATGGTGATAAGAAACGCGCTATCAGCACACAGGAGCGCGAAGTAATCTGTCATCCGCAGGCAGCAAGTGTCACCAAGAACCGCTTCAATATCACCGAACCGCTTCCGTTTACTTTTGACGGTGGCAACCCCTTTGACCAATGGGCAGCTAAATAAGGAGACCCGACCCATGAGTATGAATCTTTCTGGCTTTGATGCAGGTACAGTCGATCCAACAACCACATATGAACCCATCCCAGCGGGATGGTACAAGGCTGTATTCACAGAGAGTGAAGAGAAGCCAACAAAGGCACAGACTGGCAGCTACCTGCAACTGTCCGCCGAAATCATCGAAGGCGAGTTTCAGGGGCGCAAGTTGATTGAGCGCCTGAACCTAAACAACCCAAACAGCACGGCTGTTGAGATCGCACAGCGCACCTTGTCGGCTATCTGCCGCTCTATCGGTGTTATGACACCGCGCGACAGCACTGACCTCCACGACAAGCCGTTTATGGTGAAGGTCAAGGTAAAGCCTGGCGATGGGAACTACGGTCCTTCAAATGAGATTGCAGGATACGAGGCCACAAATGGCGGGAGCGCCGCTCCTGAACCCGCTCAGGCAGCGTCAGGGGCATCTACGCCCCCGTGGAAGCGTTGATTTAGGCATGGGGCGGTATATCCGCCCCATTACTGGATGAACGGAGGTAGGTGATGAACCTAGAGCAGCACACAACGCCCGAAACAATCCGGCGTATCTATCAGCACTACAAAGACAAGCGAAAGAATGAGCATCGCCCGCACTTGGGCGGTTCCCAGATTGGGAACGAGTGCAGCCGCGCTTTATGGTATCAATTCCGTTGGGCATGGTCGCCTAATTTTGATGGGAGACTTCTTCGCTTGTTTGAGACGGGCGACAGGGAAGAAGAGCGTATTGTCAGAAACCTGCGTGACATTGGCATCAAGGTATGGGAGCGAGATCCAGAAACAGGCAAGCAGGTTCGATTTGAAGCGTGTGGTGGTCACTTTGCGCTAAGCCTTGATGGCGTTGGTGAGGGATTCCCTGAGAGCGGCCAGCCGCATACGCTTGAGTTCAAGACCATGAATACAAAGAAGTTCAAGGCCCTTAAGGCCAAAGGGCTTCAAGAGGTTCACCCTGTTTATTGGGCGCAATGCCAGGTTGGTATGCACTTGAGTAACCTTAATCGTTGCGCCTTCATTGTCGTCTGTAAAGAGACGGACGAACTCTACATGGAACGCATCAAACTCGACGAAGCAGAGGCGATAAAACTGATTGCTAAGGCCGAAAGCATTGTTTTTGCAGACAATCCTCCGCCGCGTCTGAGTGAAGACATGACGGACTGGCGCTGCAAGTTCTGTCCGTACTGGGCTGTCTGTCACGGCTGCAAGATACCAGAAGCCCACTGCCGAACATGCGCCCATGCAACACCGGAGCGCGACGGATTTTGGTCTTGCGCCAAGGGACATGAGTTTGGCGAGGTATGCCAAGAGCACTTATTTATACCTCAGATGATGCCGAAAGGTTGGGAGGTTCTGGATGCCCGCATGGGGTGGGTGGAATATCACGATGAAGATGGTGAAGTGGTGCGCAACTTTCAGAACAGCGAAGAACTGCATAAGAGCAGAATGAAATAAAACAAAACCCAAAGAAAGTAACAAAATGACATTCAAACTAAGACCCTATCAAGAGGCATCAATCAATGGACTGTATGAATACTGGGCGACTGGGCGTGGAGACAATCCACTCATCGTTGCTCCTACTGGTGCTGGCAAGACCGCTATCCTCAGTCAGATAGTCAAAGACGCAATGTCGTTTCCCGGTACGCGGGTGATGGTTCTGACTCATGTCAAGGAACTACTGACCCAGGGTGCTGAAGGATTAGTTCGCATGTATCCAGAGGCCGACTTTGGCTTCTACAGCGCAAGCGTAGGCCAGAAGAGGCTCGACAAGCCAATTACCTTTGCGGGCATCCAGAGCGTCTATCAGAGGGCATACGATATGGTTCCTCCGCCTGATTTGATTATAGTGGACGAAGCGCACATGATCCCAAAGAACAGCGAGACGCGATATGGCAAGTTTCTTGCTGACCTGAAGCAGTGCAATCCAAAGGTAAAGATGATTGGCCTGACTGCAACTCCATACCGTCTTGATAGTGGGTATTTACATAAAGGAAAGGGCGCTCTTTTTGATGGTATCGCATACGACATTCCAGTTGGAATGCTAATGGATGAAGGCTACCTCGCCCCTGTTATCTCTAAAGGTGGCGCAAAAAAAATTGACCTAACGAATGTAGGAAAGCGAGGCGGTGAGTTCATCGAGCGTGATCTTGCGATTGCGGCGTCTGATCCTGAACTTGTGCGTTCAACTGTTGAAGAAATTGTTGAATATGGTCACGACAGGAAGGCTTGGTTGGTGTTCGCTTCCGGTCTTGAACATGCAGATATGCTCAGAGAGCAGTTTGAATGCCACGATGTGATTGCGGAAGTTGTATCAGGTAATGATCCGGCAAAACAGAGAGACAGAAAGATTTGTGACTTTAAGTCCGGGAAAACACGCGCACTTATAAATTGTGGAGTGCTAACCACAGGTTTTGATCATCCTGCGGTTGACCTCGTTGCGATGGTTCGGGCAACGGAGTCCACCGGGTTGTATATACAGATTGTAGGTCGTGGCACACGCCCGGTTTATGCCGATGGGTATGATCTAAGCTCCAATCAAGGCAGAGTTTCTGCGATAGAGAACGGATCAAAGCCTAACTGCCTTGTGTTGGATTATGGAGACAATGTGGCGCGTCACGGGTTTATTGATGCAGTCAAGCCAAAGATCAAAGGCGAAAGCACAGGTGAAGGCGAAGCACCAACGAAAGAATGCCCTGAGTGCAACACTATGGTGTTTGCTGGATCGCGTGAGTGTCACGAATGCGGACACGAGTTTCCTCCGCCTGAATTGAATCACTCTCACAAGTCTTATGGTGGCGCGATGCTCTCCAGTCAGGTTCAGGACGAATGGGTTGATGTTGATGATGTGAATTATGAGCGTTGGCAAAAAGAAGGGAAGCCTGATAGCATTCGTGTGACATATGTCTGTGGACTTACAAAGATAAGCGAATGGTTTTGCCCAGATCACGGCGGATATGCAGCAAGTCGATACCAATCTCGTATGCCAGCTTTGAAGGCGTTTTCCAAGACAACTGATGCCGCTCTTATGGAATGCTCAAGATGGATAACGCCTAGCCGCATCAAGATTAGACCTGACGGTAAATACCATAAGATCATGCAGCTTGATTACAGCGGGAAGAGAGAGAATGAGAAGTCCAACTTTGACAAGTCAGAAGAACAAAGAATCCGAGAGCTTGCAGAGGACTTCATGTAAGGACTGCATGAATTTGTACGATGGCAAGTATTGCACCAAATGGCGAGATGTAGTTCCAGAGGAGGTTCAGCCAAATGGCTGTGAAGAAATCGACCAGTTCCCACCCTTCTGAGCATCAAGAGCAAGTAGGGCTGATAACCTGGTTTCGTCATAAGTTTAACGGCACACTGATATTCGCAATTCCAAACGGTGAAAAGCGTTCTATCAGTGTTGCCAAAAGGCTGAAGGCTGAAGGGGTTGTTCGTGGCATTCCAGATTTATATGTCCCAGAATGGAATCTATGGATTGAGATGAAAAGAATTAAAGATGGATCTTTATCAAAAGAACAAAAGCAAATGATTGAATATCTACATAGCATCGGCCACACAGTAATTGTTGGGAAGGGTGCAGCCGATGCTAGTCGTCAGGTTATGGAGTTTGTATCTGGTGAGAAATCATAACTGCACCAACTCCTCCACCTTCTCATAAACATTCAGCGCCTTCGACATCTTGATGATGTATTCCCACTGCTCAATCCAATCAGGTGTTACGAGCAGATGCTGCGCATGTTCTCGAACCCAGAGAATTGCATCAAGTTTGTCGCAGAGATTGATCCAAGATATGTCTTTGTCAGACGGAACGGGCAGATCAAACTTCTTGGCGACTTCCTCCTCATAGTGCTCCATAATCGTCTTTAATCTGCCAGACTTCATCGGGCCAGGCATATCACCTGTGAAGACCTCGGCAGCGTCGTGAGTGAGCGCACAGGCGATCAGGTGAGCCGACGGGAGCGGGTGTAGCATCAAGAGCAGCATGGCAACCCTGTGGCTATGAGAAGCCACGTCATCGCCGCTCTCACGCAGTCCACGGTCGATGCTGCTGTGCCACCGCTTGACGCAGCCGGACTTCCAGAGAATTGAATCGGGTTTCATACCTCTACCACCTCCACACCGGCTTCTGCAAACTGTGCCTCGCTCAACACCAGATCATCCTTCCAGCGATCCAGAAAAAACGAGTCCGGCGTTGGATAGATGACGTGCTTGATACCAGACTGAATGATCTGGGCAGCGCACTGGGCGCAACATGGATGCGTCACAACGATGGTTGATCCTTCAAGCGGCGCTGTAGCGAACAGGATAGCGTTCTTTTCTGCGTGGAGCGTAAACTTATACTTCGTCGGCCTATCGTGTAGGCGCTCTTCTGTGTCGTTCACACCACGAGCAAAGCCGTTATAACCCGCGCTGACAAACCTACGCTGCTCATCAAAGATGACAGCACCTACTTGCGTGGACGGATCTTTGCTCAACTGCGCTACATGATTGGCCATGCCCATAGCCCATTCGATTAGTCGGGGAGTATTTATCGGGTTCATTACGATTCTCCTTGATTGGTTCACTGAAAATGTGCTACCACCAATACACGATACGAATCAAGGAGAATCAAACATGCAAACGACATTCACCGCCATTGAATCCTATGACCCCGCTGACTTTCCGCAGTTCGCGGCTCTGTATGAAGATGAGCAACTACACGTCGGCGGCGTGGCGACTGGTCGCTCTGTCCGTAACGATTACGGTGTTCCTGGTTCGCCTGTCTGGTATGACATGGAAGACATTCTCGTTGATGAGTTCGAGATCAACGGTGTCGCCTACACATGGAAGCAACTCAATGCAGCGTTTTCAAAGATCGCTGACGACCTGCATGTTATCTGCGCAGAGGCAGCAGAGAAAGAGGAAGGATGGGAATGACCACTGACCAACAAGCAATCATCCAACGCATCAAGCGCAAGGCTGAAATCATGCGTATGGATATGAAATCGAATAACGATCCGAAATATCACGATGCAGGTGAAATCCTGTCTCTGATTGATTTACTGGAGAAAGCACAATGACCATTGAAGAAATCCAAACCGAACTGCGCGACCTTGACGGACAATCTGCTTACGGCGGGGGGGGGGCAAGACATGACCGACTACTTTGAGGCATTGCATGAACTGAATGACGCCATCTACAGGGCTGTCCGGGCGGCTGACAACGAGGACGGTGCCCCTGTGGCGGCTTTGAAAGATATCGCAGCCGACATCGACTGCATCATCGACCACGGCTGCACACGCCGCGCGTTTGAGGACGCGAAGCGGCTGCATGACGGCGCAAAGCTGGCGGGGTTGACGGGATGAGTGATGATCTGTTGAAGCGATTGCGGACATCTTGGGATGCTGACCGTAGCATAATTTCACAGACTGAAAAATGGATGAAGGAACGGAAAGAAGCCGCCGACCGCATCGCGGAACTAGAGGGGCAACTTAAGGCCACACTTGATCGCGAAGCAGAGAGCCAGAAGCGGCATGATTTGAAGATGGACCGGCTGGAGGCCGAGGTGCTGGCGCTGAGGCAGAAGCTGGAGCAATACAAATCGGCTATCACATATGCGGCTATCGTCGTTGATCAGGTCGCCAATGACGAGGACGTAGACCCTAACGCCCTCATGGCGGCGTTGCTCGAAATTGAGGTCGTTGCGCCCAAGAAACTGGAGGACAAGACTGATGAGTGACGCACCTGAATACATTGGCGTGCATTTTGAGGAAGATCATAAAATGCACGGCACTTGGGCTGGCCCTGCAAAGGGGCATATTTATGTAAACATTTTAAGGCATCAGAAGGTGATAGATCGCGCCGAAGCCGCAGAGGCCAAGCTGGCGAAGGCGGTAACTCGCCTACAGCACATTGCGGCAAATAAGATCACCGATGAGCTTACTGTAATTGAGTGGGACACACATGACACGTTTACCATACTGGATACGTGTATTTCCAAGGCGCGCACCACCCTCGCAGAACTGGAGGACAAGACCGATGAGTGACATGGATTTATGGTTTGAGGACAAGCGGGCCAACGGCTGGGAAATGCCATCTGCCTCGTGGTGGAAGCGACTACCCGTCGTTCGCCACATAAGAGCCGTTTACCATCGCGTTCGGCTAGGTCACCACAACGCGTTCTATATGTCCATCGGCATGATACCCAGCGGATATGACAACTGGGTTATCTATGGCATCGCTAAGGGAATGGAGCGCAAACCATGACCTTCTGGACCTTCCTGATCCTGACCTACCCCGTGCTTGGCGAAGACGTTGAAAGCGTCGTCATGTTCCCCAGCATGAAAGCCTGTGGTGACGCCATGCCCGCGATCTACGAGCCGATACGGCAGACCTATCCTGACAGCATGGCCCAGTGCCACGAGACGAGGATCTTGTCATCATCGCTCAGACCACTTGCGCGTCCGTCCGTGATTGAATAGATAGGCTTCATGGCCTTAACTGAGCAAGAACAAGACGCCATTAACGCATGGCTCAAAGAGAATAAGCCGGTGAGGTATCCCACCGGCTATTCGTCTATTTACGACGAGTTCGGGGTAAAACGTACCAGCCTGAAATTCCGTATGGCTGGCATAGCAAAGCGCATCAGAACGGCACTCAAGAAATCAACAGGAATGACACATCGCGACTTGGCAAAACATCTCGTTCTGCCATACGATGATATTGTAGCTGTGTGCCGCAAGCACAACATAGAGGTAGAGAGATGAAGGTTATTGAATTTCCGAAGCAGGAAGATGAAGACAAGAAGGACATTCAAGCGTTTTTGGATGAAGTCAAAAGCATAGCCGAAGAAGAAGGTATCACAGACGCAGTTGTGATTATGATGGACGCAGATGGGCAGATTGGCCTATCCGTAGCCAGCAGCTACATTGATACTACAGCGATGCTGACGATTGCTCTCAAGTCGATCTAGGAACGAACACTGTCTCTTTTGCGTCAGGTTCAAACAATCCCCACACGCTATCGTCCTTACCAGTCATCTTACTATCTTCAATCCACTTGACGCGACCGATGACAACGATCTTACTGCACCAACGCATGTAGGGTGCAGCCTGTTTGGTGAAGAGCCAATTTGCATCGAAGATCATCCAGGTTGGCACCATTTGAGCATAATGTTCAATGATGGGATGTAGGATCTTACGGTTCCAAGGTGGATTTGTGATCACATAATCAGCCGATACATGGCTGACCTCAAGCGCATCTCGCTTACATACACGCCCATCCATAGGCTCAACATCACAAGCGTATTTGCAGGTGTGACCAGCCTCTTCCAGATGTCGTATGAGGCGACCATCACCGGCGCATGGCTCAAAGAAGGTAGAGTTTGGCTTTAGGTGTGGCAGCAGAGGCTCTACAGCGGCTTTAGGTGTTGGGTAAAAGTCACGTTCTACACGCTCGAAGTTTGATCTTTTCCCCATACGTCATGTCCTTTTTGTATTGCGCTAATCGTGCTTTGGTGTTAGCAGTTGGATGCAATCGAATCAAGGAGAACGGATATGATCCAAAATGTATATTTCACCCGCATCGTAAACGGAGATAAATGCTACGGCTTCGGTGTCACCGAGGACGGTAAACAGGTTTATCTACCTGGTCATATGGTTGAGAACTTTGACCTGACAGTCGATGACGTTGGAACCAAGAACAAGATGGCTCTGGCAGAAGATCCAGCCGGTAAGGTGGACTACATGGGCGTTGCACTCCTCATCGAGGACAGCGCCCTCCAGCAAGCCTATGAGTGGACCAAGGAAGAAATCGAGCGGCTTGAGGGTATCTTGGATGAGCACAAGATTGCGTACTAAAGCGCAACCTTGAACCGACTAACTTCGCCACGATCCTTATGAAACGTAATGCTCTGCATCTCAGCCCGCGCACTATATGCGTGGGCTGTTGCATATGCGTCCTTGGCTGTAATGGCGCGTAACTGTTCCCAAGTGCAGCCACCTATGTCTTGGCTCTTGTGATGATGCAGGTGGCCGGTGAATAGAAAACGGTATTTGGTTCTGCCCCAAATCTCTGACCATCTATCCGCCAGATACATCACAATGCGTTCGGCTTTGCCCTTGTCTCCGTGATGACTGGCAATGAGGCACTTGCCAAACTCACGCACGAAGAACTCACCTGGCTTACGCTGGACTGAGACACGAGGGTTATCGCGATACCTCTCTGCCAGAGCAAACAGAACGCCCATATAGGCGGATGAGTCATGATTTCCGGGGAGCACGACGACAGATACCCTCTCATGTTTCTTGAGGGCCGCTTCTGTAGATGCGGCAAGTGTCTGTATTGCCATGTCCAGATTTCGGAAGTGGCGCGTATCAACATCCAGTTGATGCTTTGATTGCGGTGTCTGGTTCGTCTGGTCATCAGCATGAAGTAAATCACCCATAGCGACGATGATAGCTTCACTTGATGCTGGTGACGACGCAAGGCACTGCCCAATCCCATCAAGCACTCTGTTCATGGCAATATCAGCATTGTAGGATTCGCCAGTCTCGTCCTTCCATGCGTACATTCCGAGATGGACATCAGGAAGAGGATAGAGCGTCAGCAGGTCGCTGTCCGCCGTCTCAGGACCACGGACAGTCGGAAGGGCTGGAACGGCCTCCAGCGCCTCCTTTATGCGCGTTGCCACGTCCTCTGGTTCCGCTCCACCCTTCGGCATCTGAAAATACAGACTGGCACCATCTGTCTTGATCCAGCCTGAGTGCAGAACCTCAGCGTCTTGCATACCGACTTCGGACATTGCACCTTGAACGGCTGGATCTGCATCGAGGTATTTTTTTGCAGCTTCTAAGTGACTGCGCAATGTACCTCGCCCAATACCGAGGGCTTTGGCGGCTTTTTTCTGTGAGCCATGAATCTTCATGGCTTCAACGGCTTCACGTTGTTTCGGTGTCATTCAGAAATACCTTTTCCAGCTTTCGTGGCAATGGGTCTTACCCATAAGCAAAACAAGCGGGGACCAGCCCCGCTCAAGTCTTTTATGCCATGCCCATGCGCACCATGAGCAATTCTTGCCGCGAATAAGTCTATGGGTGAGTCTGGAGATGTTTTCTATTCGCATAGGCTTGCTCTGGTCTCGTTGTGGATAACGATCTCCCTGAGCAAGTTTTCGTCGTTTTGAGCCAAATAGTCAACAACTTGGTTGGATTCAAAATATAGCGTTGAAGCTATATCGCAATAATTCCCTTCAGGTTGGGCGCATCCAGCAAGCAGAAAGACGAGCATCAGTCCTTTTTTACCCATTGCCTTGCCCTGTCCACGAAAAAAGGATCATTCTGGATTTCATCTCGAACGTCTTTTGCATCACGCATGGCTTCTAAGTTGTCGCGTGACAACTTATTGCGTTGGTCCTCTACGCCCTTGCGGTAGAGATAAACCCCCATGAAGGCGAGGACAGCAGCGCCAGCGGCGTAGAGGTAATGCTTAACGATCCCCATCGGCCCACTTCCTCAGCCGTTCGCGCATGATGAAAAGAGCAGCAAGGATGATGACGCCTGTAAAGCCTAGCACAATGTATTGCGCCACATCGTCTAGCGCACCTATCGCCGTCGCAGCGGTGCCTGCCGCACCCCCGATTGCTGTAGCAGACGCCCGCATAGTCTTTGATTGAGTTGGGCTTGTGCGTTCAGGTCTGTCTCCCATCCATGATCCTACCTTGAAGCCAGGACAACCTTTATTACTGTATTCATTGTGGCCGCTAATTTTCTTGATGGACGGAAAGTCATTGCACAAAGATACAAT
>Ga0102945_1000558_pt1 | contig 11278 bp, 10 predicted proteins | sample SalPonred_H2O_MG_FD_78207 | JGI IMG/M metagenome (GOLD analysis project Ga0102945, IMG submission 78207) | Salt pond water microbial communities from South San Francisco under conditions of wetland restoration - Salt Pond MetaG R2_restored_H2O_MG ...
AACTTTTGGTGTTGGCGGCGGTAATCAGTTGTTTATTAACGATTACATAGGAGACTTGGTTGGTAACAGTTTAACAATACCTGTTGCATATGACGAAATTTACGAGTTTTTGGTCAGAGTTAATGGATTCCCAGTAACTGATTATACCTTTGCAGCCGACGGCGACTATCAAACCACAATATCTTTTGATAACACATATGATAGCAGTCATCTTGTGACAGTAGTTGCTCTAGGCATACAAACTCCGCAAACAACTTGGAGTTCTCCGGTAGGTCAATACAACGTTTATACATCAGGAACACCTGAATTTGATCTTACAGTGCCAATGCAAGGCACAAATGAAATTGATATGCTGGTATTGCGTAATGGATTTAGACTACGTCCAGCAGAAAGTAGAGAACATTTTGGCGACGGCAGCAGTGCTGGTCCTTACTATTTGCCTAATCGCGGAGCAATCAATCAAGGAACTATTGCAGACAATGAAGTAAAAGTTTACGTTGATAATGTTAAACAAACCTTGGCTGTTGATTATACTGTTAGCCCTTGGGACGGTTCAAGTGATCGCTATGTTGCGTTCACAACACCACCTGCAGCTAATGCAAGAATTATTGTTGCCGTTACAACCAATGCAGCCTATAGTATTAATAATAATAAAATTACACTTAAGACTACACCTCCAGCAGGAACTGTTATAACAATAGCAACTTACAATGATACCAGTGAACAAGATTTGTTAACACAGGTGTTCCAAGGACCAAGTGAAGAATCTCTAATCGATAGCGAAGGATTTGACGAGGTTGCGTTTGACGTAGGATCAACAAACGGTCAACCAGGATCATTTGACTATGGAGTAGGCACAATTGTCTTTACCAACAACTTTGATATTGGCAAAACAGTTGTTGATGCTGAAAGATTGGAAGTCCATCGCAACGGTGTAAGATTACTTTCGGGCGAAGATTATACTGTAAGTGGTACTGTAGTTACACTAGGTGGTAGTATTGTTGGCTCTGGTGATGTTGTGTCAATAACCTACTTTACACAAAACGTTGTTCCGGCTGTTTTAAGCTACAGAATTTTTCAAGACATGTTAGGAAATCAACGCTTAGGAAGGATTAATAATTTTAACACCACTGTACTTTCTCAAGATGTTGCTGTGGGGGATGACACAATTTATGTGAGAGATGTAAGCAAACTTAGCGAGCCTAACCCAAGTGCAAACATTTTTGGAATAATCATCATTGATGGTGAGCGTATTACTTACAGAACCAGAGATATCTCTAGCAACACCATAAGCGGACTTAGAAGAGGGGTTGCAGGAACAGGTGTTGCAACTCATACAACCGGTACAAGTGTTACAAATGCCGGACCTGGAGAAACGCTACCTACAGTGTACCAAAAAACTACATACAGTAACACGCTCACAGGTGATGGCACAACTCGTGTGTTTGTTGCAAGCAACGTAACATTAGATGCTGGTTTAGATAGTACCGAAATTGAGGAAGCAGTTCGTGTTCGAGTTGGTGGTACTGAACTTGCAGACAGTGCGTATACTGTAACACAAGTTGATCCAGCTGCTGAAATCACACTCATTGATGCTCCTGCAAACGGTGTTGAAGTTGAAATAAGCATTGTTAAGAGCACTGTAATGTATGCGCAAGGAACTAGCACAGCCAGCAACGGTATTGCACTACAAGAACAAACCACACAAGCCGCAAGGTTTATCCGTGGTGAAATTTAATAGGTAAATAGCATATGGATTCTAAAAAAGAAAAATCTGTTGTAAAAGAAGAGAAAAAAATGCCAAATACAAAACCAAATGACACTGGTAGTATTGCTATCAGTGGACATATCAAAATTTTTGATCCAAACAACGAAGAGGTGTTTGTTGACAAACGCAACGCTATTCATTATGAAAACATCAGTGAAAGCCTAGCAAACAGTCTTGCTAACAAAACCATTGGTCAAATTTACAGCATGGCATTTGGCAACGGTGGTAGTAGTGTAGATCCTACAGGTGTTATCACATACTTGCCACCTAATACAACAGGACAAAATGCTGACTTGTACAATCAAACCTACAGCAAGGTAGTTGATGATCTAAGTGCAAGCAATACTGACCCAAGCAGAAACAAGCTTACTGTTCTTCACACAACCGGTACAGTGTATACTGATATTCTTGTTAGTTGTTTGCTTGATTATGGCGAACCTTCTGGACAGGCAGCATTTGATAATAGTACAGATTTTAATGGGGATTTTGTGTTTGACGAGCTAGGCCTAAAGACATGGAATGGAAGTGCAAATGATCTTAGATTGATCACTCACGTTATTTTCCATCCAGTTCAAAAGAGTTTAAACCGTCAGATACAGATTGATTATACAGTGCGTATACAAACACTAACTAATTTGAGTTCAACATAAATATACGCATAGAAAGAATTGGTAAATACACTATAATTGGAGTAGGAAAAAATGGCATATACCATTAACTTAACAGACGGTACAATATTTGCAGTTATTGCAGATGGTACTATCAACACAGATTCGAGCCTAACCCTAGTCGGTAAAAACTATGCAGGTTACGGTGAGTTCTTGGATGAGAACTTTATTAAATTGTTGGAAAGCGGTGCAAATGCAAGTGCACCTGGTGATCCACTTACTGGTCAGCTTTGGTACGACAAAACAAACAATTTGTTGAAAGTATACAATGGTACCTTGTTTAAATCAATCTCTGGTGCAAGATCTAGTGCTACTACTCCATCTAGTAATGTAACTGGCGATCTGTGGTGGGACACTACAAACAGTCAGCTTAAAGTGTACGACGGAAGTGATTTTATCACAATTGGTCCAGCGTTTACAGCAGGCGAAGGAACGTCTGGTGCCATTGTTACTACAATCACTGATAGTTCGCCGGGCGCCGATCACGTTATTATCCAAATGTATGTAAACAACACAATTGTTGGTATATGGAGTAAAGACGCTACATTTACACCAGCAGTTGCTATTTCAGGTTTTGCAACAATTGGACCTGGACTTAATCTAAGCACAACAGTTTCTAATGCAGTATTTAATGGTACTGCTACAAACGCTGACACACTTGATAGTTTAGACAGTACAGCGTTTATGCGCAGTAACACAAATACTGCTACAACAGGAACACTCAGTGTTAACAACGACACTGGATTGTACGTCGGTGCTGACAGTGATGGTAGATTGTTTGTAAACGGTAGTGACGTTTACCTAAGAAACCAAACCAGCGATGGTGATATCTATATTCAAGTTAACGACGGAGGATCTACTACTACCGTTCTACAAGTAGATGGTGCTACATCAACTGTTGGTGTTACTGGTATAACTAATCTTAACGCGAACGGTGTTGGCAACATTGGAAGTGCAAGCACATACTTTAATACAATTTTTGCAAAAGCAACTTCAGCACAGTACGCTGACTTGGCGGAGCGATTTGAAGCTGACACAGTTTACGCTCCTGGAACAGTTGTACAATTAGGCGGTTCAGCAGAAATTACTCGTGCTAATGACGAATTGTCAGATGAAGTGTTTGGTGTAGTAAGTACACAGCCTGCGTTTACAATGAACGGCGGCGCTGGAAATAACGACACTCATCCTGCTATTGCAATGACAGGTCGTGTACCTGTACTAGTAACTGGTATTGTACAAAAAGGCGATCGTCTTGTAAGTGCCGGAAATGGAATTGCAAGAGCTGCAACTGCAAGCGAAATTACTGCTTTTAATGTTATTGGTAGATCGTTACAAGACAAGTTAGACGCAGGACAAGGTACTGTGGAAGCAATTGTTAAGATATCTAACTAAGGGAAAATAAATGGCATATTCAAGCGGTTCAGTAATATTAGACGACGATTACAACATTTTTGCAACCGGTAACGCTGCCGGAACCGGTGATAACAATACTGCAAATATCAACACTGTTTTGGGCGCAGGTACCGGCGACAAAGGGTATGGACAAAGCAACACTGTTAGTGCTGTAAGTGCCGGAAGTACTATTACTGCTACCCAATGGGCAACACTGCTTACCAGAATGACCAGTCTTGCTGCTCATCAAGGCACTAGTATTACTGCCATCTCAAATCCCAACGCTGGTGATACAATCGAAGCATACGCCGCTTTAAGTTCCAATATTTCAAGTATTTTTTCCAACAGAAATAATGCTGCTGCAAACGGTGCGGACATTACCACAAACGGTACAACCACTACAACCAGCACCTGGGACGTAAGAGCTGTAACCACTAAAACAGTTACATTTGCTGATGCAGATAGTTTGCGTTATTTCTTTAATGCAGGCGGAATGATTCGTATGAGCTTCAGTCTCACAGGCGGTAGTGACACTAAATCACAAGAATGGGCAGACTTACTATCACAGACTGGCACTATTGTAGTAACAGGCGCGGCTGCTAGTAAAACTATCGATAGTGTGGCTTATACTGGAACAACTAAAATTGGCGGCGCTGGTACACCAGATACACTAGCAACCGGCACTGGGGCCTATGATTACACTGGTACTCCTGTGACAATCTTTAAACAATTTGCCGATACTGCTCCATATACTGCTAACTACATCGAAATCACTGCCTCTATCACTGGATCAGTTATAAGTTTTGTAGTGACACTTGAAGATGCGGCCGCAGACGATATTGCTCCAGATGGATCAGGATCAGGTGATGCTCTTGACGTGGTCGACGGTACACTTACCATGACCACAGTAGTTCGTCCACCAAGCACTGCAAACTTAAATGCAAATACCTGGGGTACTCCTACTATGAACGTCGCAAGTTGGACATTAACCAGCTAAAACTATAATAATAAAATATTCAAAAAGGTCCTTCGGGGCCTTGTTTTTTGACTAATTATTCTGTATAATACTATGATGGATACAGATAAACTAGCACAACGGATACGCAAACGTTTTGACCATAATCAGGCAAAACGTGTACTCCGTGAAAAATATCAAGCCAAAATGCAATTTGCTCATGCAGGCGGAATGTGGCATGCAGGGCCTGCACTTATTACTGAGTGTAATTTGTGCATTGCTAACAATCACAAAAATCCTGTGTTGCTAGACACACACAATAATCCTGTGCAAGTAAATGCTGAGGAACTTCAAAATCTAGCACTACAACGTTGGCAAGAACAAATGAATGCATGGCACGCTGAACTTGAAAATGTAAAGCGAGAAAGATGAGCACGGGTGCAATAATCTACGCTGCTGACGGGGATATTCAGTATACACGAATAGCACAAGAATGTAGTAAACGTGTAGAGCTGTATCTTAATATACCTGCTACTATTGTAAAAGGTGATAGCACTATCACAGGTAAACGATCGTGGGCAGATTGCAATGCTCCGGTAGACTGGCGCAACAGCGGCAGATGTAAAGCAATGCAGGATAGCCCTTATGATCGTACATTGTTACTAGATGCAGACTACTGGATTGACAGCGATTGTCTAAAATCAGTTTTGTACTCGGATGGACACTTTTATGCACACGATACTAGAATGTATATTAACGAGCAAGAACCTAAAAGGGAAACGTTTGGTACACTTAAAACTCCCATGTGGTGGGCAACTGTTTGTGTGTTTGACCGCAGTGAATTTTCACAAGATGTTTTTTCAGCATGGCAAATGATAGAACAAAATTATTTGCACTATGCCAATCTGTTTCAGTTTACTCGTAAACCTTTTAGAAATGACCATGCACTTAGTATGGCATTGTTGTTAGCAAATGGCGGAGAATATCCTGATTGTGCAATTCCCTGGCCACTGATAAATGTTCCCGACAGTTGTGATATTGATTTAGCAAACAACAAATGGACACTTGGATACACAGTATACGAAAATGATCAACACAAACACAAACGCATAACTGTCAAAAATCAAGACCTACACATTATGGGCAAACGAAATTTGGAGCGACTGATTGAGTTACAGTGACGACAGAGGATATATTATACCTGCGTTCAACACAGGAGATGTAGATTATGTTGAGTGTGCTCGCACCCTTGCAAAAAGTTTGCGTTATTACCATAGTGATGTTAAAATATGTTTATTAACCAGTGAAGAAGTAGAAGACAGTCTGTTTGACTATGTGCGTGTTGTTGATGATCTAGGCGGATATCTTAACGACTATCAAGTGTATGAACACAGTCCGTTTCACGAAACTGTAAAACTTGAAGCAGATATGATACTTACTGCCCCATTTGAACAATGGTGGACACTGTTTAGACACTACGATGTATACGTTAGTACTGGGTGTAAAGATTTTCACAACGATACAGCAACCAGTAGACGCTATAGGAAAATAATTGACGCTAATCAATTGCCAGACGTTTACAACGCTGTTACATACTGGCGTGTTAGTTCTCTTGCAAAAAACTTTTTTACCACAGTAAAACATCTAATGAACAATTGGAGTAGTGTTCAAAACAGCCTGGTGTTTGCAAAAGACGAGCCGGTTAATACTGATCTTGCTTATGCAGTTGCAGTTGCATTTATGGGAGAAGAACAATTTACCGGTTGGTACGGACCTAAGATAACACACATGAAACCCAGTATTAATGGGTTGACTGCCGAGGACTGGAGCAAGCAGTTGGTTTGGGAAATACTAAACGGGCAAGTTAGATTAAATGGGTTTACCCAGCATGGTTTACTACACTATCATATCAAAGAACTAGCACGAGATTTTGGAGAGTGCTATGAGTGATGCATTTTTTCAAGCATTGCAAAGTTTACAACCCCAAGACACTGTGGAACGCGAGTATAGGCTTTACTATGATCCTGAAACCAGCGAACCATTATTTTACACCAGCACAGATGAACCCGGTACATACATTGTAGTTGATAAAAAAACATACGATATTAGCAACTATCATTGTACTGTTAAAGATGGCAAGATAATCAATTTAAACACAGTGGGTGCATATCGTAAACTTGTACCCAGCGACACAGGTGTTACAACACACACAAATAACGTTATGATAGTAACAGAAACAGGACAAAATTGGGCAACAAAAACCTATGAAAATTGATGTAGCAGATTTAGATGTTGTATATTTGAGCTATGACGAGCCGCAGAAAGAAGAATTCTGGATAAAAGTGCAAAATATGATTCCCTGGGCAATAAGAGTTGACGGAGTCAAAGGCAGTGACGCAGCACATAAAGCAGCCGCAGATGCTAGTACTACAGATAGATTTGTTCTCATTGATGGTGATAATTTACCTGACGAACGTTTTTTAAATTTAACACTAGAGTTTGATGAGTCAAGCAAAGATGCTGTGCTACGTTGGAGAGCCAGAAACTATGTAAATGGACTCATGTACGGCAACGGCGGTATAAGTTGTTGGACTAAAAGCTTTGTTTACAACATGAGGACTCATGAAAATAGTCCAGGTGATGACGCTACCGATGTAGAGTTTTGTTTTGACCCACTTTATTGGCCTATGCATGATTGTTATAGTACAACTTATCCAAACGGCAGTGCATATCATTCTTGGAGAGCAGGATTCCGTGAAGGCGTTAAAATGTGTTTGAATAGAGGACGCAAACCTAGTGTAGCAGAATTTCAAGAACGTGTGCATGCTAGAAATTTAGATCATTTAACAGTTTGGCATAATGTAGGACGAGATGTAGAATATGGAGATTATGCAATACTAGGTGCTAGAATGGGTACACACATGACCATGCTTACAGATTGGGATCATCGCGAAGTACAATGGTTTGATGCACTAGAAAATATTTGGAATAAACATTACATTGGTGTAGATGATATTCAACACACAATCAGTTTGTTAGGTGAACAACTGAGCACACAATTAGATTTGCCCATGCTGAACATGAACGGCGATACCAGTGCGTTCTTCAAACAGCATTATCGCAGTAACTGGCGCAATCAAGGACCAATGGTAAAAGAATGATACAAAACAAAGGCGACGGTGTCGACGAAAATTTTAAAAGTGATTTCCTAAGCGACGCTGAACAAGCACAACAAAAGTTAGATGCTGTAAGTCCAAGTATGTGTCTAGCCAAGTGGAAGCAGGTTAGCTTGCACTTAACAAACGGCATGAACAACAGTTGCTATCATCCTCCGCTACATCGTATTGACGCTAGTAAACTTGCTAACGACCCTGGTGCACTTCATAACACAGACCACAAAAAACAAATGCGAAAGCAGATGCTGGAAGGAGAACGTCCTGAAGAGTGCGGTTACTGTTGGGCAATGGAAGACAATGGCAAGCTCAGCGACAGACATTATCGTTCAGGCGAGCCCTGGGCTATAAAAGATTACGATACTATTATTGCCAGTGATTGGGACACTCCTGTAATGCCAAGCTATGTAGAAGTAAATTTTAACAGTGCTTGTAATCTAAAATGTAGTTATTGTAGTCCGCAGTTTAGTAGCAGTTGGATGCACGAAAGTGAAACACAAGGAGCATACCCTACAAGCACACCGCATAATGATCCTGCTTATTTCCGAGGACCAAGGCGGCCTATACCACACAGAGAGCACAATCCTTATGTGGACGCATTTTGGGAATGGTGGCCTGATCTGTATCCAGAACTAGAACACTTTAGAATGACCGGCGGCGAGCCGCTGATGGATAAAAACACATATCGTGTGTTTGGGCATGTGTTAGAAAATCCTAGTCCTAAACTGCATTTAAATGTTACCAGTAACTTTAGCGTAGACGAAAAACTTTGGCAAAAGTATCTTGCTCATGTAAAGATGTTATGCGAAGGGAAAAAGATTGAACATTTTATGCAATATGTAAGTCTCGACGCTTTTGGTCCTCCAGCTGAATACATTCGCAATGGATTAAATTTTAACCTATTGTGGGATAGAGTAAATCAGTTTCTAACCGAAGTGCCCGAGCGCAGTAGTATTACTTTTATTATTACCATGAACAATCTCTCAGTAACCAGTTTAAAATATTTGTTCACAGCAATACTAGGACTTAGAGAAATATACAGCAATACCTATCAAAGAGTTTGGTTTGATACACCTGTGTTACACAATCCTGCTTGGCAGAGCTTGCAAATACTTCCTGAAAGTTATTGTCAAGAATTAGAACGATTGTACATTTGGATGATGCATCAGGTAGAAACAGAAGACACAAGGTTTAACGGATTTAAAGACTACGAAGTTCACCGATTAGACAGAGACATTGCTTGGATGCGCGACGGACTAGACATGGACTCTGAAGATCGCAATCAACGCAAAGCAGATTTTTATAGATTCTTCAGTGAACACGATAAGCGTAGAGGCACTGATTTTTTAGAAACGTTTCCTGAAATGGCAGAATGGTGGCAAGAGTGCAAATATCTTGCTGACTACACTTAAAAAAAGTATTGTTTCATTTCCTCCAATACAGCACGGCTGGTTTCTTGGCCATTGATCTGCGGAACCCCTTTGTTTAAGCGATGTTGTATATCTTTAAGTAAAGGATTTTTGAATGTCCATTCTATATAGCCATTATGCCCTAGGTATAAATTGCCTGGCATAACTGGATTATTTTTGTCCCATGGAGGTAGTGTAGCAACCTGTACACCGTCCCACACAATGTGTTCTAGATCAATGTTGTTGATATAAATTTTTTTAGCTTCGATGTATTTTTTATCAGTTATATAATTTTTTCCGTAATGCTCTAAACGTAAACAGCTGGTTAACTTATTACCGGGCACTACTGGAAATTCTATGCTGTCGGTATTGGCTTCAAAATTTGCAACAATTTTATCATCAAACATAGCTCGCGCAAGTGCCCAGCCTGAATCAGAATATTCAGCCGCCGAATACTGTATTTTAATTGTGATAGGTACTTGCTTTAATTCTATCATAACTTTCTTTTAAACGTTTTAACTGGTGATCGCCGTTCCATAACGTGTAACCCAAGTCCATGCATAGTTCTTGAAGTTGTATACGACGACGAATCCTTTCTTCTAAGGTTAATGTTGGATTGTTTTTGTTTATCCAATCTAGACCGAACACAGTATCAATGCCGCTGGTACTTGCAAAGTCTAAATCTAGTTTATGTCCATGTACATGAAGTGGAGTTCCTTCGTCGACACTAAGTGTACCGCCCAGGTTAACGCCAAATATTGTTCCATCGATTGCATATCCTTGATATTTCATAAACTGTTCACAAACTTCTTCAAAATCTTCTTGTGTTTCTGTAGGGTAGCCCACAATAATTAGGAAATAACAGTTTAGTTTATTTTTTCTAAACTGTTCAAGTGTATAGTCTAAGTCGGCATTTGTAAAACCTTTTTTCATATGATTGCGTACATTTTCGCTGAGACTTTCAACACCTAACACCAGTCCGTTCATTCCACTTCTTGCAGCTAGTTTGTAATCATGAGGTTTAAGTTGACTACTACTGCGAACGATAAATTGTCCGCCCCATTTAAAGAATGCATTTGGCAAATTGTTTTCTTTGTAGTAGCGATTTAGTTCAGTGTATAATTCTCTAAAACTTTTAATACTGCCATTGATCAAACTATCTGTAAAGAAAAAATTAGTTACACCGTGTCTCTCATAATGATGTATAAGTTCTTGTGCTACGTTAGCGCCTGAACGATATGTATACTTTTTCCAAAACGCATGTATATCACAAAATGTGCAACGTCTTACACAGCCGCGACTTGTGGTAATTGGTAATTGTATTTCTGGAACACTGTAATGATATGGCAAATTGATAATGTCTTCATAATTAGGAAATGGTATACTATCTAGGTCTTCAATTTGATCAAAATTATCATTGTTAACACCACTGATAAGATCTCTATTGTTCTTTAGTATCTGTAATAAACTGTATTCTCCCTCGCCTCGAACAAAGAAGTCCACTAGTCCAGCATCTTTTAACCTTGTGCCAAAATCATTTGTAGTACTGGCAATGCCTGTTGTACTTAAACCAGCACCGCCTACTATTATTTTTCCCCTAAACTGTGGACGCAACTGTTCTAACAGTTCTTCTGTAGCACGTTGACATTCGAATGTAAACACACTGATTCCTAAAAATTTGGGATTATTGTCTAGTATATCCTGCACAGTGTCTTTGTACCAGGCGTCTAATATTTTTTTGGTTTTTGGTTGTAATTTTGTGCTTTTTATTGTAAAATAATTAGTTAGTTCATTAACAGTCTGGCTATCATTGAGATCTCTGAAAAGTTGAAGATTATAGTCTCTTACTCGTGCAGAATACCCTGCACTTTCCACCACACCTTTTAGTAAGCTGGGGGCTGCAGGAGGATAAA
>Ga0102945_1000559_pt1 | contig 11270 bp, 20 predicted proteins | sample SalPonred_H2O_MG_FD_78207 | JGI IMG/M metagenome (GOLD analysis project Ga0102945, IMG submission 78207) | Salt pond water microbial communities from South San Francisco under conditions of wetland restoration - Salt Pond MetaG R2_restored_H2O_MG ...
CGAAGTTTCCGATAATGAATACAACTCGGACAATATTTGTGAAGTGATCGATCGTGAAGAAGTTACAGATCTAGTGGACCGTGTATACGAAGAGTCGGGCGATGATTGCACGGAAATCAACGAGTACCGTTGCTGCGACGAGCCCGACGCTGAATACATTGCACAAATGTACAGTTCAGAAAAAGGCACATTTTTTGATGGCATCATTGAAACCACTGGAGACTTTGATCCAACCAAACTTAAAATTTATGTTGTAGAATACCTTAATGGCGAGGACACTATTACCGAAATCCACTATGACGGTGAGGAAGTGGATAACATGGGCGGCGATACCAATGGAAAGGGATATTTTGCAGACGTTTGGAAATTATAAATGGCCGGCACAGCTATTATTATTAGCGATGTTTGGGCCAATGCACTGCCTCATGACATTGCTGATTATCCTAATTTAGAAAAGGAAATACGTCTGTACAGCGAATACCTTAACTATGTTATGGAGCACGAACGCTCTAAAGGCACAACTATTATTCACGACCCGACCAACAAGCCTATAATGGATACTATGGAAACTGACAATGATATTGTATTACAATGGTTTCAACAAGGAGATCAAGTTGGTGTGCACATTCCTACACACTTTGATAGATACTTAATTTGCGGATTCCATTATGCCAGGTGCATTTGGGATAAGTGCAGTGCTTTATCGCCACTGATACAACAAGGCAAAGAAGTAGGTGCTATCATCAATCTCAGTCACTGGCTATTCCGAGACAGTGTACAGGATCAAGCAGAACGCATGATTCAATTTGACAACTACATATGGACACCTAAAGAAATTACAAGGGTAAAAATTTCATTATAAATATGATCACACATCAAGTGGCCTCAGGCTCATCCCACTCTAAACATTCTGCGTCATCAAACTTACTCACAAAGGAGGCAAGAGATGAGTAAATTTTATAGCACAAAAACATACAGTAACGATCGCGGCCTTAGCTGCTGTTTTCGCCAATGGCGTAGCACACATTCACACTGTTCACTGCTGCACGGATATAGTATAGGAGTTAAGGTGATTTTTGAGTGTGAATCACTGGACGAACGTAACTGGGTTATGGATTTTGGCGGACTCAAAGACTTTAAAAAGTGGTTGGAACACATGTTTGACCACACCTTGCTGATTGCCGAAGACGATCCGCATAAAGACTTGTTTTTGAATTTACCACAAGACACTGCTAGTATCCGAATTGTACCAGCCGTAGGCTGTGAGCGTTTTGCTGAAATGGCGTACAACGAGCTGGACAAAATTATCAAATCTAATGTTAGTAAAGGCACAGCACTGAATCCTACAGTGCGTGTTAAAAGTGTAGAAGTATTTGAGCACGGTGCAAACAGTGCAATATACGAAGGATAACAATGGAGACATTTAGTTGTACACCAGACAAAAAAATCAGCGTTCTACTTCCTACTAGAGATAGACCCAAAGTTGCGCTAAAAAGCATGCAAGGTTTAGTAGAACTTGCAGACAATCCACAAGACCTTGAGTTTTTGGTGGCTATCGACGACGACGACGATGCTAGTGCAAAATACTTTACTGAACACTTGGTTCCGTGGTTTGAACAACACAATGTAGACTGCACTGTATATCAAGTGCCAAGATGGGGATACTTGCAACTACATCGTTATAACAATTTTTTAGGCGGTCATTGTACAGGTGCCTGGATTGTATTCTGGAATGATGATGCAGTAATGCAAAGTGCAGGCTGGGACACGGACATTGTCTCTAACACAGGTCAGTTTGCTATTCAAGCATTTGATACACACAATAAGCACCCCTATAGTATTTTTCCTATTATTCCCCGAGACTGGTTAATACTGTTTGAAAAACTCAGTGCGCATCAACAAACTGATGCCTGGGTCAGTCAAATTGCGTGGATGGCAGATTGTATGATTCGGTTAGATACACAAGTGTTGCACGACAGAGCTGACCTCACTGGCAACAATCATGACGCTACCTATCAATCTCGCCAGTACAGAGAAGGTGACACCAGCGACCCTTTGGATATCAATCATATCGATAATATGAATCTCAAACAGCACTGGACGGCAAAAGTTGTGTGGATGCGAAAACTACTAGGACAGGATACTGGCTGGTGGGATCGCGTTATAGCAGGAGAAGTAGATCCTTGGGAAAAAATGCTAGAGCATGATGTAAACAATCACATGGTGATTACAAAAATAAATTTGTCAAATAAACAAGAATATAATTATGAAATCTCTTAAAGAAATTTTTAACAAGTTAAACAGTATCTACAGTGTGCCAGAATCTGACGGTAAACTTTGGCTAAGTTTTAGCGACAAAGGCAGCAGTCATAGCTACATTGAGTTTTATGAAAGCTACTTGCGAGCTAAACAACCTAGTGCATCTCTACTAGAGATTGGAGTAATGACTGGCGGAAGCATGTTAATGTGGCAAGAGTATTTTGATGAGTATAATCTAGTAGGGTTAGACATCAACTCAACTTGGCATAACGAGCGAGAATTTACTGCAAAACTCAATCTAGATGAGAATCTTACAATGCATTGGGAAAAAGACAGTAGGAAGGCATTGGCTAATTTAGTATTGGGCACACAACTGTTTGATTTTATTATCGACGACGGAGATCACAGTGTGTTAGCTCAACAAGATACTTTTTTAAATTTTTACTCGCACACAAAACCGGGCGGCACTTATTTTATTGAAGATGTAATTGGAGCAACTCAACAAGCAACATTGATTAAATGGTTGCAATCGGTGTTAGAAGGACAAGATTATACTTTGGAATTATACGAAGGAATCAAAAACGGTAGGCAAGATGATCGAATTATTGCAATTACCCGAGGTTTTTCATGAAAAATTATGTAGTTTGGCATAACTGTCATATTAATGAAACAGAATACAAATTTAATATCGAGCCTTGTGCTAGTAAAAAAACAAGAACTGCATATGATACCATGCACCGGGTCAGCAGAGCTAGTGCTGAAAAATTTCTTGCAGGAGATTGGGAGGCAATAGTTTTTACAGAACCTGCCGAAAGTCGCGTCGAAATGTTTAAACAAAGTTGGTTTCGGGTCTGGGACTTGTGGCACAACGAAGAATGCAACATACTTTATTTGGATAGCGATACTGTTTTTATAAAACCAACTGAGATTTTCGGCAGGTTTTCAGAATATAGGTTGTTTAACTGGACTGCTGAAAGAAGCAGACATCATTTCAAAAATTACTATAATGCTGGAGTACGATATATGCCTAGCACAATGAACGATGAAGTTTGGGAAATTGGGCGTAAGCAAGCAGAAAACTGGAGACTAGATATTTGGGATCAAGAACAAATTATTTTTAACGATATGTTTTGGAGTCAAAACGTATTAGATCCGCATCACCCAGAACTTAATTGGCAAGGCATGAGTTTGAGGTCAGGAGATCTAACTGTTAAACGCCAGCACGAAGAATATAATCAGTGTGAACTCAACGATGCTCATATAATGCACATACACGGAAGCAGAAATGCTGAGAATTCTGCAGAAATTATGCTTAAAATTGCATCAGAAGTCGGAGTTAAAATATGAAAAAAGTATATGTAAGTTTTGAAGACATACAAAGACAAACACAGGATATCCTACGACAAATGCACAACGACCATTGGCGGCCAGATTACATTGTGGGAATTACCCGAGGGGGCCTAACTCCAGCAGTGTTGATCAGTCAGTATCTTGATGTTCCTATGCATGCTCTGGGCGTGAGTCTTAGAGATAACAGCAACGGTCCTGAAAGCAATCTATGGATGAGCGAAGATGCGTTTGGATATGTGCCAGAAGAAGAACAAGCCACAATTGGTGCACGTTGGGACCTGCATTACCGAAAAAAAATTCTTATTGTGGACGACATTAACGACAGCGGCAATACAATCAATTGGATTGTAAACGACTGGAAGAGCAGTTGTTTGCCAAATGAAGAGTATGTTTGGGAAGCAGTGTGGGGGAAAACCACACGTTTTGCCGTTTTATATGACAATCTTGCTAGCGATGCTAAACTAAGTCCTACATATGTCGGACAAGAGATTAACAAAGCAGAAGATCCTGCGTGGATTGTGTTTCCTTGGGAAGAATGGTGGAAACGCTGGGTTCCAATGAGTACAGTCTGAATGAAAAAATCAGATGAAAAAGTGGTTAAATGAAAATAGTTAGCTTTGGTGATAGCTTTATTTTTGGAAGCGAACTAAAAAACAATAAAGACGGTAGTAAAGCCTGGCCGGGATTGGTTGCCACTGAGCTAGGGTACGACTACGAGACTTATGCAGTCCCGGGTTGCGGAAATGAAGCAATCTTTCGTCAGGTATTGGAATATTTTGCACAAAATGACTCAAAGAATACTCTAGCAGTTATTAACTGGACTTGGACACAGCGATGGGATTTTTATGTTATAAACAACGAAAAATGGATCACTGTTGGCCCAACTTGTGTGCCCGATAAACTGGAAGAAGAAATGATTAATATTGCAAGTAGTAAGACAATTGTAAACTTTGCACAAGATTATTGCATTTCGAGTCTAGTATGGAATAAATTCCGTAGTTTACAAACCGTGCATAGTGCTTTACAATACTTAATGCATAAAAATATTAACTTTATTTGCACTTATACAGATCGTCACATGTTTGATGAGGCATTTCATGCACCAGAATATATTACAGAATTACAAAATTTAGTGTATCCGTACATGACTGAATGGGACGGAAAAACATTTTTAGAATGGACTGACGATCAGAATTTTTACAAAACAGAAACATTACATCCGCTAGAAGATACCCACAATGCAGCAAAAGATTTCTGGAAAGATGTTTATAAATCAAGGTTAGAAAATGCATAAAATTAAAACAGCAGAAATATTTTACAGTTTACAAGGCGAAGGTAAATGGGCTGGCGTACCCAGTGTGTTCCTGCGTACCTTTGGTTGCAACTTTCAGTGTAGAGGCTTTGGATTGCCAAAAGGGCAGGCTACAGACGAGCCAGAACTGATTGCTCGTGACATAGACAAATACGCAGAGTATGACGATTTGCCCCTGGTAGAATTTGGTTGCGACAGTTATGCAAGTTGGCATCCAAAGTTTAAAAAACTTTCGCCTGTGATGACCACAGAGGATATCAACACTCGTTGCAACGAACTTATTCCCAATGGTCGCTGGGACGATGTGCATCTTGTGATCACAGGAGGAGAGCCACTGCTAGGCTGGCAACGTGCATATCCAGAACTTATTGACCAAGCTCGATCAAACGGACTTCGAGATATAACGTTCGAAACAAACGGCACACAGGAATTGCACTCGGATTTCCATGATTATTTGTGGGAAGAGTTTACAAGATCGGGTAGAGACAGTGACAGACTTACTTGGAGCATCAGTGCAAAACTGCCTTGCTCAGGAGAATCATGGGAAGATACTATTAAACCAGATGTCGTAAAGAGTTATGAAATGTTAGGTTTTGCATATCTCAAGTTTGTTGTGGGCACAGAGGATGATGTAGAGGACGTTGATCGTGCTGTAGCAGAATACAGAGATGCAGGATTTGGCGGTCCAGTGTATCTCATGCCTGTTGGCGGCGAACCCAGTGTTTATCACTTGCACACAGACCGCGTAGCCGAGTTGGCTATGAAAAAAGGCTACAGATACAGTCCTCGATTACAAGTAGATATATGGAAAAATGCGTGGGGAACCTAAAAAATAGAATAACAGCGTGGATCAAAGACTACGCAACAGATGCAGGCATAGAAACACTGGTAGTTGGCGTAAGTGGCGGTATTGACAGTGCAGTGGTAAGCACACTGTGTGCTGAAACTGGTATAGATACAATTGTGGTAAGCATGCCAATTAGACAAAAGCAAGAACAGAATGATCTCAGTGTTGCACATTGTCAAGATTTACACATTCGTTATGACAATGTACATTTTGATACAGTAAATCTTACAGAAACATTTGAGCAGTTTGAGAATATATTCAAACCCAGCAAATATAACAGCGAGCTTGCATTTGCAAACACCAGAAGTCGGTTGCGCATGATCACGCTATATCAAATTGCAGGAAGCACACGAGGACTGGTAGTGGGCACAGGCAACCGAGTCGAAGACTTTGGTGTTGGATTTTACACCAAGTATGGAGACGGCGGTGTTGATATCTCTCCTATTGCCGACTTAACCAAAACAGAAGTATGGCACCTGGGTGCAGAACTAGGAGTAGATCAGCGAATCATTGATGCACAACCCACAGATGGCCTGTGGGACGACGGCAGAAACGATCAAGATCAATTAGGCGGATTGACTTATGCACAACTTGAAGAAGCAATGCGCTTGAATGAACTGCGCAACGGTGCGCAAAGTGCCGAACCAATCCGACAATTCGAAGCACACGAAGAACGCCTGCTGGAAACATATCATCGTATTCGCAAGCCTAATTTACACAAGATGATGCCAATTCCAGTATTCAAAAAATGATCACTGATACAATCTACCTTGATCCTAATCCTGGCGTACATGAATTAGGTTTCAAAATTGATCGTCCCGACGGCGGTTGGCGCAGAGTGTTTCCACCGGACTATGTAGAAATACTGCGTCCTATTGCCGAAACACTGGCAATGATGGATGGCAACGCATTTTTTGGCAAGGACTGGCGCAGTTGGATCAACTACTTGCCCGAAGCAGACGCTGTGTATCGTGCAAACAACAGTCCCAGTGATGTGAGTTGGCTACAGCATTATCAACACGAAGATGCTACCCTACAGGATGCGTGGAATAAGTATCAAACACTACTTGCACTAAAGAGAGCTGAATGAAAATACTAATAATGGGATTACCAGGATCGGGCAAAACACATCTTGCAGAGAGATTGCACAAGCATTTAAACAGCGCATGGTATAACGCAGATCGCATGCGAGAAATGGCCAACGACTGGGAATTTTCTCAAGAAGCACGTCAGCGACAGGCCATGCGCATGAGAACGATTGCCGACTTTGAACGCAACCAAGGTCGCACTGTAATCTGCGACTTTGTGTGCCCTACTACAATTACAAGAACGCTGTTTAAAGCAGATGTCACAATCTGGATGGACACTGTTCAAGAAGGCAGATTCGAAGATACCAATCGAGTTTTCGAAGCACCAGAAACTGTGGATCATCATATCTCACATCATATGACTGATGCAGAGATTGAGGAGTTTGCTCGATGTCTACTGTAAGCAAAAGCAGACACGTTGCAAAAGCAGTAACCTGGCGAGTGATCGCTAGTATAACCACTGCCGCTATAGCATGGTATTTTGGACTGCCACCTAATGCAGTGGGTGCAGTGTTTGTGGCTGACTTGATTATAAAATTTGTGTTATACTATGCGCATGAACGAGTATGGTACAAGCACATTAAATTTGGAGTACAAGATGTTTGATAGTAAAAAACCCACCACACAGATGCTAGGCAGGTGGCAACCTTGGCATGACGGGCACACAGCACTGTTCGAGAGAGCACTTGCAGAAACAGGGCAGGTTGTTATCATGATACGAGACGTGGGCGGCATCACTGGAGAAGATGCAGGCGGCGGACGTACCGTTGCTCAAGATGACAATCCATTTGATGTACACGAAGTAAAACGTAATATTCGCGTTGGATTGTTAGAAGCAGGCTACGAATACGGCGACCAATACATTATCTTAGAAGTGCCTAATATTGTGGATATTAGTTATGGACGCGGTGTTGGATATACATTTACCGAACATGATCTGGGCAAAGACATACACAATATCAGTGCCACAAAAATTCGTTCTAAAATGAGACAAGAGGGAAAACTATGATGTTTGGATTTGGTAAGAAAAAAACAGAGAAACCTATAGAAACTAAAGAAAAACCCGCAAAGGTCAAGAAAACTGAAAAAGAACTTGCTACAGAACGTGGAGAGCCTTATGTGGCTATTCTCAGCATGGATGTGGACCCAGAAAATCTCAACGAAGGTGCATTTGAATTAGACTGGAATGAAAAGTTTGTGGCTAATCTCATGCGAGCAGGATATCAAGGCAAGACTGATGAGGACTTGGTGGATCAATGGTTTCAAAATGTGTGTCGCAATGTAGTAATGGAAACCTACGAGCAAGATCAAGCTATGAATGAAGCAAGATTTACCCGTGAGCGGGATATTGGCAACGGTAGAAAAGAAGTTTCGTGATCTTATACGTGAATGGCGACAGTCACACTGCGGCTGCAGAAGCTGTAAACTCGCATGCTTTTGCCGAAGATGATAGCCAATACTGGCATCAGCGTAGACGTCCACATCCTGACAACCTTGCAGTAAGCTGGGGCAAACTACTCAGTGACAGATTGAAAACCACATTTCGTTGTGATGCAGAAAGTGCAAGCTCAAATTATAGAATAATTCGCACTGCTAAAGAATACATAGAATCACATCAAAAAACTCTACATCGCACCCTTATGGTTATACAATGGAGCACTTGGGAAAGAGAAGAATGGTTTATTGACGATGAGTATTATCAAATCAATGCAAGTGGAATTGACGTTGTGCCCGAAAGCTACCAAGAACAATACAAACAGTACATTGCAAATATAGACTGGAACCAAAAGACACAACAAGCCCATGACCAAATTTATGACTTTCATCAGTATCTTAAGTCATTGAAAATTTCTCATTTGTTTTTCAACGGCAACACAGATTTTTCTAAAGTTAAAGACAAAAAAAATTGGGGAGCAAGTTATCTTGGCCCATACGATCAAGCAATGACCTATCACAACATACTACAATCAAAAGGCATAGACACTGTGAGTCCTCAAAGCTACCACTATGGTGCAGATGGGCATCGCGCTTGGGCCAATTATATTTTACATTATCTCATTGACAATCAGCTGGTTTAGTCATATACTACTAGTATGAAATATCTACTTATAGACACTGCAAATATGTTTTTCCGTGCCCGTCATGTGGCTTTTAGACAAGGCGATGCTTGGGAAAAAGTTGGGTATGCTCTGCACATTACACTGAACGCTGTAAACAAAGTTTATCGCCAGTTTGATGCAGATCATGTAATTTTCTGTCTCGAAGGACGCAGTTGGCGCAAAGACTACTACGAGCCTTACAAAAAGAACCGTGCAGTCGCTCGTGCGGCACTCACTGAGCGCGAGCAAGAAGAAGAACAACTGTTTTGGGAAACCTTTGACAGTTTTACAACCTACCTACAAGAGCAAACCAATACCAGCGTGATCCGCGAACCAAACGCAGAAGCAGACGATGTCATCGCACGCTGGATTGCGCTACATCCAGAAGACGAGCACACTATTGTGAGCAGTGACACTGACTTTGTGCAACTTATTGCAGAAAACGTGCAACAGTACAACGGCATCACTGACGAATTGATTACCTACAATGGTATCTACAACAGTAAGGGCACTAGAGTATTAGACAAGAAAACCAAGGAGCCCAAAGCCATTCCCGATCCTGAATGGTTGCTGTTTGAAAAGTGCATGCGTGGCGACAGTTCAGACAATGTGTTTAGTGCATACCCAGGAGTGCGCAAAAAAGGTACCAAGAACAAAACTGGATTGTTGGAAGCATACGAAGATCGCAACAGCAAAGGATATGCATGGAACAATTTAATGTTGCAACGCTGGACAGATCACAACGGTGCGGAGCATCGTGTGCTTGATGACTACAACAGAAACAGAGCACTTATTGATCTCCGAGCACAGCCAGATTCAGTAAAACAAGCAGTGGATGGTGCAATTCGAGATCAAATCAGTCACAAAGACATTGGACAGGTTGGCACACGATTCATGAAATTCTGTGGTAAATACGAGCTCAACAGAATAAGTGAGAATGCTAGCCAATATGGACAGTGGCTTAACCAAACTTACCAGGGAACTCTAGATGATAACAGCTAAACCAATTGTAAAAAACAAATACTGGATCCTCAAAGAAGATGATCGAAAAATTGGCACTGTAGAAAAAAACAATGCAGGTTTCGAAGTTCGTGTAAACGATCAAGTGGGCACGTTCAAAACAATCAAAACATTGGAAAACAAGACCAATATTCGTTTTGAAACTACCGAAGACAAAAAACTAAACTTTGAAAATCAAGTGAATGGGTTTCCTACAGAAAGCAAACCGCATAATGGTGTGTTCAATGTGCAACAGCGCCTGCCACTGTTTACTAAAAAACCAAAAAGCAAAAGTTGGTATGCAGCTGGATACTATCGTGTAACTGTGAATGGCACAACTGAAATCATGTTCTGCCCAAAGTTAATCTTACTACAACGCTATGATTATATGGGTCCTGCAAAAACCAGAGACGGCTTCGAGTTTAAATAATGAGTGGACTTTATATCCGCAAGTTTATTGATCGACTACAGCAAGCAGAGCTTAAAGGGCAGAAAGATTTTGTCTGCCCATTGGCTGATGCTAAAAACCTCCACAATGATATCACCCGACTGTTGCTAGATCTAGAAGCAGTAAAACAAGTTAACCAACAACCAGACGAAACAATCACAGTGGAATTAGAAGGAGGTTCATTTTAGTTATCTACGCAGTTTATGATAAATAAACTGGAGAAATAAAATGAGCAGACCAAAACCGCGAGTCCTAGTAGAACTCACTGATAAAAGCACATACAAGACCGAACAAGTACTTGCCAGCGAAGGCATATGGGCTGTGTTTTTTGACGGTGCTCCGATCAATCTCAAAACTTCAAACTATCTTATACAATATCCGGGTCCCAAGTATAAAAAAGTAAGTTTTAGCAATCCTGGACACGCTGTTAATCTGGCAAAAAAACTTAACAAGCAGTTTAAAACTAACAAGTTTTCAGTGGTTCTACTCAAGGAAGGGGAGACTATCTACCCCGATGCGAAATAAGCTGGAGCTAACAGAAGAACTGCTTGCTTATCTTCCAGATGAAGAAAAATTACCAATAGAACAAGCCATGGTCACCTGGTGGTTTAATCTCCGAGATGAAGGTGGATTGCGCCTTACTAACACAGGCTATACTGCACTGAAAACCTGTATCAAACTGGACAGCTGGCGGTTCGACATAAACCGCCCCAGAGCATGGAAAAACAAACGCCTAATCCTGGCATTGGACAGAAAACTTCGCTGGCCCTACTACTTGGAAAAATCGTGGGTGGAGTTTTTTAACAGCAAAGAAGCTATGATGGCCAGGATGTATCCTAGTCTAGAAGAGTTTTTAGATCTCTATTAG
>Ga0102945_1000560_pt1 | contig 11202 bp, 23 predicted proteins | sample SalPonred_H2O_MG_FD_78207 | JGI IMG/M metagenome (GOLD analysis project Ga0102945, IMG submission 78207) | Salt pond water microbial communities from South San Francisco under conditions of wetland restoration - Salt Pond MetaG R2_restored_H2O_MG ...
CCTGGGTAGTTAGGATCATCTGCATGGCTACCATTTGCTTGTAGTATGCCATGATGGAACCAAAGTTCTGCATCTGGATTTGATTCCACGTGTTTTTTGTAAGCTGCTGGATTTTCTCTGGTGCCGTTAAGTTCGCCACGTTTGAATGCAAGACGTCTTTCGCCTCCACTCATGCCATTTACCCATGTAACATTTTCTTTAAAGCAATCTACATATTCGTCTACTGTTTTGTTTGGCCCGCAAATCAACATGGTCATTGCAAATGCTTCTGGCACCATGCCTGAACCTGCCGCAAAACTTGGCTTGTTCATATCTGCACCTTTTGCTTTACCTGCAATGATATTCAAGTTCATGAGTCCTACACTATCATAGTCTGCATAGTTGTAGTCTACGTTTTCCTGTAAGAAACTTACACCGTTGCCACCGTGTGATACCATCACAGTTTTGTTGTCTGACTGTAGGTTGTTGTGGAACTCGTTGAATCCTGGAATGTCTCTAGCACCCGGAATGTGCTTGATGTTGATTTTTTCTCCCAAAAAAGGTTCTAATTGTTTTGCAACGATTTCCGCCCACACGCTGGTACCGCCCCCGGGCTTTTGCGGTACTACAAATGTGTAATCTGCACTTGCTATAGAACTTGCAAGTAGTGCTGTTAATGTTATAATTTTATGCATAATCTATTCCTGATCGTTTGTATATGCTAGCACACCCAACTGCAATCACTGCAATCAGTAACCCCCAAAACAACCACCTATCTGCTAGCATATCTATATTATAGATAGTAGTGAACTGAATGCTCAACGCTTCAATGCGCTCGGCAAGTATAAAACCTATTAATAAACTTGGACGGCTGAAACGGTACTTCTTTAATGCTATACCTATGATGCTAAACACGATTAACATAAACAAGTCTTCCCATCCGCCTGTGTACTGTAAACATGCCCAAGCGATAAACAGCAACAAGAATGGAAAATAATATCTGTATGGCACACGGGCAATAGCACCCAGGTAACGTGCAAAAACCAAACATGAAACACCGACTATAACTGTGCCCCACATGAATCCAAATGTCATGCTGTTGAAGAACTTGGTGTCGTATGCTAGATCCAGTGTGCCTAGTTCAAAGTCCAAGTACATGAATAAGGCCATGATAATAGCCGCAAACGGAGCACCTGGAATACCAAACAGCACTGTGGGCAACATACTGGTTGCTTTTTGTGCATTGTTAGCACCTTCTGGTCCTATTACGCCTCTAATGTTACCCTTGCCCATTGCAGGATCGGCCTTTGGAGTTGTTGCCACTGCCTGCCCGTACGCCATCCAATCTGCCATAGCTCCTCCAAGCCCAGGCAATACGCCAATAAATGCACCAATGAATCCTCCTCTAAGTGCTAGCCAACGATGTTGCCATGTTGCCTTTATGCCGTCCACAGTTTGTTGCCATTGACTGCCCGTTACACTAGCAGTTTGTGTTCTCTTGCGTAATGCATCGAGCAGCTCAGGAACTGCAAACAATCCAGCAACCACGGGCATAAGTTGTATACCGTCCTCGAGATAAAACCATCCTACTGTTAAACGTGGTTCGTTGGTTGCTGGATCCACACCTACTAGACCCAACACAATGCCCGCTGCAAGGGCTATAAAACTGCGTACACGATACTTGCTACTAACAAACCCTACCGTTGCTAGTGCAAGCATAGTAAACGCCCAAAGCTCGGGTATACCAAAGTACAACAGCAGTCCTGTATAATAAGGTAATAGCATGAACACTAAACTACCCCACAACAATCCATTCACTGTACTGGTTAACACTGCGGCACTAATAGCATAAGTTGCTCTACCCTGTAGTGCTAGCGGAAAACCGTCTACCATTGTGGCCGCGGCACTGTTAGCACCTGGAATTCCTAACAATATTCCTGTAATACTGTCTCCTGTGGTACTGCCAGCAACCACTGCCATACAAAACACAACACCCAAGTAAGGATCTGTAAAGTATTGCATGAAGCCAAACAGCATCACCAAACCTGTGGTAGCACCTGCTGCTGGTATTATACCGATTAGCATACCGTAAAACGTTCCTGCTAGTAGTGCTGTTATGGCTTCCATAGTGTTACAAAAACATCTTCGTATTTGGCAGAGTCAAAGTCAATATTTTGATCAAATTCACGTTTTACCCAACTTGGTGTAAAGCGTTCTAATTTACAACTATGTTCAAAAACCCAACGCATGATAGCCTGGTTTTGACGTTTAATGATTGATGGCATATTTGAGTAAGCAGTATAGTCGGGATAGGTTATGCTGTATCCGCCGGCTTCTAACCACCATTCTAGACTGGGCTTGTGTTGTCTATATACTAGCATAATCCAATCTTTAGGAAATGTTGTGTGAACATCTTGCAGCATTTCACACCATTCGTGACTTTTTACAACACGACAGCCGCCTGGCTTAGACCAAGCACTGTCAATATAGTCTGCGACTAAGCAAGGTTCAAATTCCATTCCCGGACCAAAGTATGCACCAACATGTCCGCTATAAGCGCCGTGATAATATTCACGCCCTGGTGTTCTATCACTTGTGTTGAACCCATGTATACTTTCTAACACCTGTGCAATGCCACTCCAGCGACTTCCTGGTGCACCTGATAAAAATATTCTGTTGGGTAATTGCATCATCATAACTATATGTATCAAAAAAATTACAAACCAGTAAATTTTTTGTTAGAAAGGAAAAAATTTTAATGAATGGCAAAATTTTTCGGCTTTTAATTGAAAATTTAAATCTAGCATTTAGTTTACCCAAATATGATAGTCTGCGTATCGACGAGGAAACCAGAATAGATTATTTGCCTTGGACTCCTGCAAGACTTAAAAAATTCAAAGATAAAATTGAAAATACCCTAGGTGTGGACAGCGAGTTAACCGGCACAGTAAAGCAAGTGACAACAGAACTTGACAAAAAGTACCTTGCATGGTTTTTTGGAGAGATTTGGCGTCCGAGAACAGAAAGATATCAATACACAGGCTGGCCACTGGTTGACATGGTAAATCGACATAGTCCTAAAAAAGTATTAGATGTAGGTTGCGGATATAATCAATTCAAAGAACGCATACCAAACCTTACAGGTATCGATCCTTACAATAATCAAGCAGATTACATGGTAGACATACTTGATTATAAAGTTGATCCAGAATTATATGATGCAATCATCTGTTTAGGTAGTATAAACTTCAATAGTCAACAAGATATTGAAAGTAGAATAGAACGTTGTACAGAATTGTTATCCAAAAGTGGAAGAATATACTTCAGAGCCAATCCAGGTATAGATCACAAAAACGGACCATGGGTAGAGATTTATCCTTGGAGTTTTGAAAAATGCTATGAAATTGGCAAGAAATTTAATTTAGAAGTCGAAACGTTCAAAACCGATCAAGATAGACTGTTTTGGATTTACCAAAAAGTCTAGACAAAAAAGCTGTGTAATGTATACTGTGTTTATGTTGAATAAACGGCTTTCTAATAGTTCAACATTTGGGTCGCTGTGCTTTCCCCGGCACACACCGTATGAAAAGGAGTATTCGTCAGGATGCTCCTTTTTTCTTTGACTTAGCAGTGATTGTAGTCTATACTAGTATAAGTACCGTAAACAAAGGAGCTGATATGCTTGCCGCTTTTTTTGAAACATTTATGTGGACATTTGCTATTTTTGTGCTAGCAGAAATTGCACTTCGTGCTATAGGTATCACAGTACACGAAGAATCTCAAGAAGAAAAACTAGTTCAAGAATTTGAAGATGCTATTGTGTTATGCAAAGTAGAGCAATTGGGCGATGTATTTTATTTGTATAATACACAAGATGATACTTTTGTGGGGCAAGCTCGTAGTATCAATGAATTTACACAACTCAGCGAACATTTACAAAAACACCTTATGATAGTAGATGGCGATGATGAAGTTGTAAACCAGCTTAAAAAGGTAACCAGTGAAATTAGCATTAGTAAGTGATATTCATTTAGAATTTGGTGATATAGATATTACCAACACAGAATCAGCAGATGTGCTAATACTTTCTGGTGATATTTGCACAGCAAAAGACCTGATAAAAAACAACAGTCATCATGAACGCACTGTTCAATTTTGGCACACTGCCAGCGAACAATATGATCAAGTTGTTTATGTAATGGGCAACCACGAACACTACGGCAGTGACTACAGAAAAACACAAAAGATTATGCAAGATTTTTTCGATATAAATGGTTTGACCAATATACATTTGCTGGAAAAAAGTTTAGTTGAAATTGGCGGTGTGTTGTTTGTAGGAGGTACACTGTGGACGGACTTTAACGGTGGGAATCCCCTTACTAAACAGCACGGTCAACTGTATATGAACGACTATCGTGCTATCAAAGACAGTCGCAAGCCCAACTACAAACTATACCCAGAAGAGATCTGGATGGACCATGTGGCTTGCAAGAATTACATACTGGATACACTGGAATCTAATAAAGATCGCGTAACAGTTGTAGTAGGACACCATGCTCCTAGCACAATGAGTATTGCAGATCAATACAAGGGTGATATCAATAACGGATTGTATGCTAGCAGTTTGGAAGATATCATGCTGGACAATCCACAGATTGTTTTATGGACGCACGGGCATACTCATGATCCATTTGATTATGTTATAGGCGAAACTCGAGTGGTTTGTAATCCCCGTGGTTATGCAGGCATGGAACAACGTGCCCGTGATTGGAAAATGGAATATATAGAAGTATGAAGTATGCAGTCAAAGTGCCATTTGGCGAATTCGGCGATGATGATTGGCTCTTTGTGACCAAGGAAGGGCCCGATGGTCCAGAGATAGTGTTATATAAAACAAAAGAAGAAGCAACTGCACAGGCTTTAATCTGGGGCGGTAAAGGCGTAGTAGTAGAGTATCAGGATGATCACGGAAAATAATTTGAAACAGTGTTGGGTATTTTTTACAAAGGGCAGACCACCTATCCGCATACAAGCAGACACTCATCTTGAAGCTTGTAGAGAGTTTTATCGTCAAAATCCAGATTTTCATTTGCGAGAATTAATTGATATTAAAGAAGCTAAAATCAAAAAATCAAGTAAAGAATGGTTTAAGGATAACAAAATTGTCAAATGGTAAACGAGATCTGAGCATTTTTCAGTGGAAAAAAAATCCTGACACTGGAGAATACGAAGCAGTGCCACTGAATATCAGTGCAGAGGATTTCTGGGAACGCTGGGTCAAATACGAAGAATCGCCATTTGAAAAATGGCGTGAATGGGAACAAGAATATACCTATTATAATGAAGACGTATTGGATGCAATTGACATGTTGGTAGATGACATGGACAGTTATCCAGACGCAAGAATGATCATAAACTACATCAAAAACAACATCGGAGGCGACGATGAAACTAGAGTTGACAGCAAGTCAGATTGATAGTATAGTAAAAAGTGAACTGAAGTCGAGGCTGGCAATCTGCGATGATGCTCGACTACTAATGGCACTAAAAGTTGTGCTGGAAACTTTTGAAGAGGATGATCAAGATGAACTACAAGGTATTGTTGCTACGACTGCTTGCTAACATCAACACCAAACGACTGATTGGCGCACTGCTTGGTTTTTTTGTGTACACAGTAGGAGCAGCCGCTGATAACATTCCACTGGTTGTTGCTGGACTGGTTATTGCTATTATTGAACTGTGGGACATCTATGAAAATAAAAATTGATATTGATCTCACTCCTGAAGAAGCCAAGGACCTGCTTGTTCCTAGCGATAAACAAACAGAATTTCAAATGAAGACTTATGATGCATTTGTAAAAGCAATGCAGCACATGATATGGGATCAAGTAGATCCTTATGATATGATGCAAAGGAAAAACCGAGATGCCTAAAAAAGCATTATTGGAAAAATGTAAAATGACTCCACAAGAAATTTTTGAATACAAGCGAGAGTGGAAACCAAACAGTTATCAGGTTGACGTACACAGTGACCTGGATGTACAATGTAAAAATTGGTGTAGAGGCAACTTGAATCGCTGGGAATGGAGTTGTGACACCTACACAGATGTATACAGTCACAGTTTTTTCTTTGAAAATGACCTACATGCCAAAGAATTTGCAAAAAAATTTAAAGATTGGGTAGATCGGGGGAAAGGATAATGAGTTATCCAAAACTAACACCAGAAAACTTTCACAAGTTGTATATGTTGGCACACATTATCAGTAATGATTACATTGAACTAAGCCATGACAAAGTTCGTTGGCAACGTGACGACTTTATCAAACAGGCAAAAAAGACACTGGACGAACTAGCGTGGGATGATGATGAACCTGTCTATCCAGGTACAGACGTACAGGACGCTTTTTAATGACTGTACCTGTTGAACGTAAGCATGCAGTGCTAAACGTAGAACGGTTTTTGTTGGATCTAAGCAATCCAAGAATTACACCTCGAATTCCAAAAGAGATTCGTGAGCAGGCTCGCAGATTGTTAAAACATTATCCTAGCAAGTTTGACATGGAAAGAGCCGCCGAACAAGCCCCTGATGTGTTTGGAGATCAGTTTTAATGTTTGTAGAGCTCGGACTAGCACTGCTGATCGGCTTGGCTGTTGGATTATTGCTTTTTGTTTTTGTTGAAGGAAACTCAGATGACTGATTTACACGAAATGGCACTAGAAATGGCTGAAGAAAAACTTCGTAAGGTCACTAGATTCGAAGTAATTGACGACTCTGGTCGTGCCTATGTTCGTTATTTTACAGAAGGCGAAAAATTGACCTACAGCTTTCAAGACGATGATCGCACACTGAAGATCTTTGTAGGAACTCATGACTGGGGCTTTGGTAAAAGTACAGAAGAACCTGTGCAAGATCATCGAGCAGAGATAGAAGTTGACTTCACCGACGAAGAACTATTACAATATATGAAAATGGCGCACAAAATGGACATCACATTCAATCAGTTTGTAGAACATGTAATAAAACAGTTTTTAGATGAAGAAGATAAGAAATGATCTCCTACAGCACTAACTGGATGGGGCCAATAAACATGCAGTGGTTCCAAGAACGTGGCCTGACTGAAGAAGTTGAGCAAACAGTAGACAGTGAAATGGTAGCAAAGATCCGAGATCTGGACATAGGCGATGCATACACTGTCACAGAAATTACTACATACTATAGCGCAGGTCGCATTGACATCTATGGAGTGCCAGGAGAGCATTATCCTTTGGAGTATAGTCTGCCTCCAATGCATGGCGAAGACTGGAATGACTTTAGTGATTGGTTAGAAAGTTTTCAAACACACGAACTGTGGGAGTTTGATGACATTATTGCAAAGTATGAAGATGCAAGTGGCAGAAAGATTCGTTGGGCAGAGGACACATGGTATAAGTGTTATGAGTGTGGACTGGTCACGGACTTGCAAAAAACCAAAGAGCATATTCACAAACTGGATTGCACGAGAAAGTGACTTATTAAGTATATCTTAATAAGTGAACTATTAAGTATTGCTTAACAGTTGAGGAACAAAGATGCGAGTAAAGATTAAAAAATATCCAACTTGGTTCGGCCCATATCAGTTGATGGAAAAGATCTTCTTCTGGACAAAAACAGAAGACGAATACGGATTGCCGAGTAGTCCAGAGTGGGTCCACAATGCCGGAGAATGGTATGCGGATACTTGGCTGGGACAAGCACATATATGGTTGGCTGAAAAATATCAAAGCTGGCAGGACAGTCGCCGTGTTAGAGTGAAGATTGATCCTTGGGATACTTGGAGTGCCGACGACACATTGGCGCACATTATATTGCCAACGCTGGTAGATCTTAAACAAACCAAGCAAGGTGCTCCCAATGTTGATCCTGAAGATGTGCCAGAGAATCTTCGACCAGGTAAACTGGAAGTGGAACAGTACCAAAAAGATGGCACCACAGATGCACTGTTCTTCAAGCGTTGGGATTATGTATTAGACGAAATGATTTGGGCGTTTTCAGAACACACAAAAGATTATGATGAAGCAGAAGGCCGGTTCCACACTGGCACACACGACACTGTGTTTACACCCATCGACGAAGACGGCAATGAAGTAGCCAAAGACGACGCCAAATGGTTCCGTATGGATCGTGGCCCTAACGATACTAGCCACTTTGATAAAGAAGGCTACGAAGCATGGGTGAATCGCAAACAGAACGGATTCAGACTGTTTGGCAAATACTATACATCACTATGGAACTAGAAGTGAGCGAAGAGCAAACAGCCAAAGAAGAATATCAAGAAGAGCGCACAATGAGCAGAGCCGCAAGCCTTGCTATGGAGCTTAGTAAGGAAAAGAAACGCCTTCAACAAGAACTCGAAGAGATGCAACATCAGTTTGAAACTGTTGCTCCTTCAACACCTACAGGCGGTCCGGACAGCTATCTCAAATGGGTAGGAGTAATCTTTGCAGTAATGGGTATTTTTATGCAAAGTGGAGGGTTTGCCCTTTACGGACAAATGTGTTATCTACTAGGAGCAACTAGTTGGACTGTAGTAGGAATATATTGGAATGACAAAGCAGTAATGCTGGGCAGTGTTATTCCTGCAACAGCAACAGCATTAGCAATATCAAGAACTTTTTTTGGATAACAATGAAGTGGCAAGTTCGTTTCCGTGAGAAAAAACGTACCTGTTGTCCACCAGGAGAATACTGGGCCGCAAAAGACACAGTGGTTGTTGCGGACAACGAACAAGAAGTTTTACAAAAGTTAAAGAAAGGTAGAATAGCAGTTGAAGTACAAAAGATCACACCCTATGAATAGACAATATTATTTTGCATATGGTGCTAACATGGCCTATTCTAGTATGCGTAGTCGTTGCCCACTCGCTGAGCCATTGGAAAAAATGACACTTCGCGGCTGGCGACTGGATTTTGGGCACCATGCAACCATTGTGCGTGATAGAGATGCGGTATGCGACGGAGTGTTGTGGAAGATTACAGAATACTGCGAACGCAATTTAGATGCATTTGAAGGATACCCTAGCTACTACACCAAATTGTATTTAGAGCAAGACGGATTGCCGTTCATGGCGTATGAAATGGTTGATTTGGATAAAGAATGTTATCCAAGTCAAGGATACATAGATTGTTTGCGTGAAGGCTATGATGATTGGAGCTTAGATCATAGTTTACTAGATCGTGCATTGGACATTGAGTGGACGCATTAAAAGATCTCACAATCAAACCTGGTGAAAGTTTTCGGCATGCAAGCGAAATTCACCGCCCGTTCCAAGGACTTGCACCTGTATTGGATTGGTGCAAAAGTGAATGTTCGTCAGGTTGGAAATGGCAACTGGTAGACACACCAAGTGATATTCGCGACGGACGTTATATCTTTTATTTTAACAATACTAGAGATTATACCAACTTTCTTCTAAAGTGGGGTTGACCTTTATCCCTTCCTGTCATATTATAATAACTGTAGCGAGAAAGCATTGTGCTTCGGGTAATAGTTACAGGAAAATGAAAAATGAAATCTTTAGATCAGCGTTTACACCTTTCATGGTATCAAAAGCGCATCACACAAAACACTGCAATTAAAAATTTCTTAGTTGCAAAAATTCAAGAACATCAATCCGATATTGGTTACAGCAAAGAAGAGCTTTTGTACCTTAACTACGAAGATCTCTTGGAAATTGCTATCGCCTGTGTAAACAAAAAAATCAATATTGTTTTAGGAGCAGGAAAAGATTTTTGCAACGAAATGGATGCAAAATTTAGTATTGCTCGTATTAACAGTTATGGCCGTCGTTACAGTTCAAATGTAAAATGCAAACTTAAAAAAGGTTTGTACAATGTTGTTTACGAAAACAATTACGACAAGTTTTATTTCTTTGTGTTGCCTGCAGGTTTCATGCAAGAAATTGATATTCCTTTTACTCTAGACGGCAGACCAAAAAGAACGAACAAATGGTGGGCATATGAGGTGGACACATTTGAAGAAATGTGCCTAATGATAGATCCAGTTGAAAGAACATGTAACGAATTTAACAATCTTTTTGAGGAAGTAGCATGAGCAACCGTATTACACGTCGATTGAGTGAAGTTGTAGCAGATGTGCGTACAGCTCTCGAAGCAGAATTTAAAATCACACAAGAAGTTCTCGATAGTTTCCGTGCTCGAGTAGACGGCAATGGACACAGTTTTCCAACAGGCAGTCACATGATTGACATTGCTGATTTGTGGATTGACTACGAAGTACAACGTGATGTTATTCCCAAGCACGTTATTGCTATTATGAAAGCATATGATCCACGCTTGTGCGGTCCTGCCAGTGCTTGTCGCATTGCACCTGATGAGTTGTGTAAGTTAATGATGGAACAAGGAATTGATCCAGTTACTTCAAAAAAACACACTGTAGATCCTAAAAAAGTATTCACTTATGACGGCCAACATCGCACAGTAGCAACAGCACTGTTAGGTTATGCACAGGTTCCTTGTAATATTGTTATAACAGATGATCCTGCATTTCCGAGTTATGCATTTGAGCAACTTAACGAAACAGGTGTCAAGAAACTTACTCCTGGCGATTTGCACCGTAATGCTCTTACACGTTTCAAGTTAGGCTCCACAGAAGAAAAGAATGTTCGTGCCCGTACACTGCAAGATCAGTTTGACAATGCAGGTATCGATCTCGAAGACAAAGGCACACGCAAAAGTGCAAGTCTGCGTGGCGACAACGATTATTACTTTTCACACTTCAAGTATGCGTACAAAGGCATTGAGTTGGACAAGAGTGGCAAAACACTGTTTCAAATACTTGAAGCAATTCGCTCAGTGTTTCCACGCCAAGAAGAAATTGATCAAGGTGTTTACATTGGCTTGTACGAGCTAGCACGATTGGATAGTCGCCAAGAACTGCCTCCTATGTGGATGGAGCGAGTGCTACACAGTGTTGCACATTACTTTAACAGTAGTGCAACAGTACACAGCAAAGCCAAACTACAGTTTGCTCATGTTAATCCTGGTGCAAGCTGGAGTGCTCCTAGTGCAATGGCAAACTTCTTGCGTGAACTGTACATCATGGAAGGCGGTAGTATTCCGCTTCCTTATCACGGAGAAGGTGCTCTTATGCAAGTAGCAACCAACCCTGCTCCTGGTTTGTTTCCTAAGGGAGTTTAATATGACACTTCTTGAACGATTAGAAG
>Ga0102945_1000562_pt1 | contig 11184 bp, 8 predicted proteins | sample SalPonred_H2O_MG_FD_78207 | JGI IMG/M metagenome (GOLD analysis project Ga0102945, IMG submission 78207) | Salt pond water microbial communities from South San Francisco under conditions of wetland restoration - Salt Pond MetaG R2_restored_H2O_MG ...
CCGTTGGCGATCAGATCATCGATTTGGGAAACCATCTCATCCGGGACCCTCCCCTCCCCGTTGCGGCGCCACTTGTGGCCGCGATCGGGACGATTTTGCGGCCACAAGTGGCGCCGCAACGGGGAGGGGAGGGGATTAGGACTGCTTGGCCGCCTGGAGCATCAAGCGGGCGACGTCGGTCACTTCCACCCCTTCGGCTTGACCTTCTTGTTGTCGTGCGGTGACCGCATCGTGCATCATCACCGAGCAGAACGGGCAGGCCACGGCAACGGTCTGGGCGCCGGTGGCGATGGCTTCGTCGGCCCGGTTCTTGTTCACCGCGGTGCCGATCTTCTCCTCCATCCACATGCGTGCGCCGCCGGCGCCGCAACAGAACGACTGCTTGCCATGGCGCGGCATCTCGGTGAGCGTTGCCCCGGTGTCACCGATGAGCTCGCGCGGCGGTTCGATGACGTCGTTGTGTCGGCCGAGGTAACACGGATCGTGGTAGGTGATCGTGCGGTCGATCGGCTTGACCGTCTTGAGCTTTCCGTCGTCCACGAGTTTGTTGAGTAGTTCGGTGTGGTGCACAACCTCGTAGTTGCCACCCATCTGCGGGTACTCGCGACCAAGGGTGTTCAAACAGTGCGGGCAGGTAACCACGATGCGCTTGGCCTTGATCTCGTTGAGCACCTCGACGTTTTGCATCGCCTGCATCTGGAAGAGGAACTCATTGCCCGCGCGCCTGGCGGGATCGCCGTTGCAGGTCTCGCCTTCGCCAAGCACCATGAACTCCACTCCGGCCATATTCAAGAGCTCGGCAACGGCCTTCGTGGTCTGCTTAGCGCGGTCCTCGAATGCACCCGCGCAACCGACCCAGAATAGATACTCGACGTCGGCGGGGATCTCGTCCTCGCCGTCCATGCCGAACACCCGAACCGGGAAGTCGACCTCTGCGATCCAGGCATTGCGATCCGAGGCATTCATCCCCCACGGGTTGCCCTTAGTTTCGATGTTCTTGAACAGCCCGTTCAACTCATTGGGGAACTCACTTGCCATCAGTACCTGATAACGACGCATGTCCACGATGTGATCGACATGCGCGATGTCGACGGGACACTGCTGCACGCACGCCCCGCAGGTGGTGCAACTCCACAGCACATCCGGGCTCATCACCCCACCGGAAGTTTGCGCCCACGGATCACCTTCACCCGCGGCTACCAGTTGCCGTTCGGCGATACCGAGGACGTCTTCGTGCACATCGGCACGCTTGTCAGCCGCAGCCTGCAACCAGGGCGCCGCTGCGTGCGATTGCTCGCGCAAGGCGAGGGTCAGCAACTTGGGGCTCAGGGGCTTTTCGGTGTTCCAGGCCGGGCACTGGCTTTGGCAGCGCCCGCATTCGGTGCAGGTATTGACGTCGAGCAGTGCCTTCCACGTCATATCCCCGATGGTGCCTACGCCCAAGCTGGCGTCGTCGTCGAGATCGTCGATGTTCTCGAAATCGATCGCCTCACCCTTGATCGAGATCGGCTGCAACGGGCCCAGGGCCGGCTTGCCGTCGGCATTGCGCTGGAACCACACATTGAAGAACGCCAGAAACCGGTGCCAGGCCACACCCATCGTGGGTTGAAACGCCACGGTGATAAGCCACGCAAGTGACACAGCGATCTTGATCAGCGCCACGATGATGATGCCGGTTTCGAGGCTGGATATGGACGCAGAAGTCAGTGCGGAACCGATCCATGCGGTCAGCGGGAAGTTCGCGATAGTCGCCCAGGATTCACCTTGTTCGGTTCCGAGTGCGTACTCCATCGCTCGAAGGGAAATGACAGCTAAGCCGACGATCAAGATGGTGATCTCGACGTAATACGCCTGCCACATCGTGGAGCCGTAAAAGCGTGAATTCCGGCCCTTGGTGTCCGGGCGGTTCCCGAGTCGAACCACGATCAAGAACGCGATCGCCAGAACCATCAACCAGGCAAGGCCCTCCACCAGCCAGTTGAACGGCGGGAAGTGGCCGATGATCGGTAGCGCGAAATCGGGGTTGAACAACTGGCCGTAGGCGGTGATCAACGTCAAGAACAGCACGAGGAATGCAACAAGCACGATCCAGTGCGCAGCAGCGACGATCGCACCGACTGGCTGTTGCTTCAAGCGGCTCGCGAGCAAGGTCTCGCGCAACAACGTTCCGGTGCGCTGACCAGGATTGTCCGAGCGGCTGATCGGCTGACCGCCGCTGTAGGTACGCACCATTCCAGTCAGGGTGCGTGCGAAAAGCGCGAATGCCACCACCGTGGCGATGGCGGCCACGATGATGATGGTGGTTTGCAGACCTGAGGGCACTTGCGCACGCTACTAGATTTACCGATATCCGCTGCGATGAAAGAGCGGTTGGGTACTTCAACGAAGGCGAAGGACAACACCATGGTGGCCCTGGGTGGGAGCACGCGTCGACTGGTGGTGTTCGCCGCTCGCCCTCATCGCACTTTCCTCACCGTGAACGTGCCAGGCGGCCCGGATGGATTGACGATTCGCTCCGTACCCAACATTGGACCGACGGCCCTGCGTTCTGGTTCCACATCATGGGCGAGCGCGCTTTCTCGGGCGGCGCTGACAGTTCATGAGCGGGAAGTGTGGCGGGACTTGGCTGCTCCGCCGAGGCGCCGTAATGAGTGGCTGCTGGGGCGCATCGCTATGAAGGACGCCGTGCGCGCCTGGCTGGTGCGATCCCGTGGATTGGCCTTGGCTCCGCGGGATCTGGAAATCGCCACGACAGCCGCCGGAGCTCCGTACGTGCGCTGGCCAGGGGACACCGGTGTACAAGCACCGCTGGACGTGCCGTCGATCTCGCTGTCGCATAGCGCACAGACGGTCATCGCCATTGCCGGGCAACCCGCGCTCGGGGTGGGTGTGGATGTGGAATCGCAGCAGCGCTCCGTGGGCGCTCTGGCGCGCGCCTTGTCCGAGGAGGAAAGAGCGATCCTCGATTCATTGGCCCTTGGTGTCCTGGATGCCTTCGTGGCCAAAGAGGCAGCGGCCAAGGCGATGGGCAGCGGATTGGGTGGCAGTGTGCGCCGGTGGCCGATCGTGGGGGGCAGCGCCGCCCCACAGCCGGAGTTGGTGGTCGCGGCGCTGACCCCCCGCGGCGAACCGTTGACCGTTCGGCTCCTGACATCCCAGGGCAACACCATCGCCGTCTGCGTGAGTGACCCACATCACATTTCGCCTATCGCCGTGCGGGAATAGCCGGCCTGGCGTCGTCGTTATCTCTATTGAGTCGGTACGGCTCAAGTGTTATGCGCCCTGATTTGCATAAGGGTCGATACTTGGGTCACACTGGACGCATCAGACAAACCGGAGGGCCGGGGATCTCCCCGACCTGGCCGGAAGGCAAGAGATCGAAAGAGAACAAGGAGACAAGCCACCATGGCTCGAGCAGTGGGTATCGACCTGGGGACAACCAACTCGGTTGTCTCGGTCCTCGAAGGCGGGGATCCCGTCGTCATTGCCAACGCGGAGGGCTCGCGGACCACACCGTCCGTCGTGGCCTTCGCCAAGAACGGCGAGGTGCTCGTCGGCGAAGTAGCCAAGCGCCAGGCCGTCACGAACATCGACCGCACGATCCGGTCCGTCAAGCGCCACATGGGCACCGACTGGACGATCGAGATCGACGGAAAGAACTACACCGCACAGGAGATCAGCGCTCGTACGCTTGGCAAGCTCAAGCGCGACGCGGAGGCCTACCTCGGCGACACCGTGTCCGATGCGGTGATCACCGTTCCGGCGTACTTCTCCGACGCGCAGCGTCAGGCGACGAAGGAAGCCGGCGAGATCGCGGGGCTCAACGTCCTGCGAATCATCAACGAGCCCACCTCCGCTGCGCTGGCATACGGCTTGGACAAGGGCGAGACCGAGCAGACCATCTTGGTCTTTGACCTCGGCGGCGGCACCTTCGACGTGTCCTTGCTGGAGATCGGCGACGGCGTTGTGGAAGTGAAAGCCACCAGCGGTGACAACAACCTCGGTGGCGACGACTGGGACAGCGCAATCGTCGATTGGCTCGTGGGCCAGTTCAAGAACGCACACGGTGTCGATTTGTCCAAGGACAAAATGGCGATGCAGCGTCTGCAGGAGGCCGCGGAGAAAGCAAAGATCGAACTGTCTTCCTCTACGCAGTCCTCGATCAACCTGCCGTACATCACGGCTTCTGCCGAAGGACCGCTGCACTTGGACGAGACGCTCACCCGCGCGCAGTTCGAGTCGATGACGGCCGATCTGCTCAAGCGCACGAAGGCGCCGGTCGAAGCAGTCATCAAGGACGCCGGCATCCCGCTGAGCGACATCAACCAGGTGGTGCTCGTCGGTGGTTCAACACGTATGCCCGCCGTTGCGGATCTGGTGAAGGAAATCACCGGACGTGACGCCAACAAGGGTGTCAACCCCGATGAGGTCGTGGCGATCGGTGCAGCACTCCAAGCTGGTGTGTTGCGCGGTGATGTCAAAGACGTTCTGTTGCTGGACGTCACTCCGCTGTCCCTCGGGATTGAAACCAAGGGTGGTGTGATGACCAAGCTGATCGAACGCAACACCACGATCCCAACCAAGCGCAGCGAGGTGTTCACCACCGCCGAGGACAACCAACCATCGGTGCTGATTCAGGTCTACCAAGGTGAACGCGAAATGGCGGCCTACAACAAGCAACTTGGCACCTTCGAGTTGACCGGGCTCCCGCCGGCACCACGCGGAATCCCACAGATCGAGGTCGCTTTCGATATAGACGCCAACGGCATCGTCCACGTGTCAGCGAAGGACACCGCTACCGGCAAAGAACAGTCGATGACGATTTCCGGCGGCGGCGGATTGTCTAAGGAAGACATCGATCGCATGATGCGTGATGCCGAGCAGCACGCCGAGGAAGACAAGCAACGTCGCGAAGAAGCCGAGGTCCGAAACAACGCCGAGGCGCTCGTCTATCAGACCGAGAAGTTCCTCGCCGATAACGCCGAAAACGTCCCGCAGGATGCCAAGGCGAACGTCGAAGAGCCGCTGACCGAGTTGAAGAAGGCGATCGAAGACAACGATCTGACAGCCATGAAGAGCGCAACCGACAAGGTCGCGCAGGCGAGCCAAGCGTTGGGTGCAGCTATGTACACGATGGCGCAAGAAGAAGGCACCCCCTCGGCCGAAGGAGCCGCGCAAGATGCCGCGGACGCCGCCGAAGACGAGGTCATCGACGCCGAGATCGTGGACGAGGGCGAGGACGAGGCCAAGTGAACGATCCCGGACATTCGGAAGAGGAGAACGCCGGCGAGGGTGTGCGAGTAAGTGACAAGCGCCGCATCGACCCGGAGACCTACGAAGTCCGGGAAGGCGTCACTGGCACGAACCCCGATTCAAGCACCGCCGACGAGGCACTGGCTGCGGAGAACGCCGCAGCCAGTGTCCTCGAAGGCGATGTCGTGGGGATCGAGGTGAAAGTCGCCGAGTTGACCGCCGACCTGCAGCGGGTGCACGCGGAATACGCGAACTACCGTAAACGGGTCGAGCGTGATCGTGAGGTCATGCAAGGCGCCGCTGTGGGCGGTGCGTTGGCTGAGTTGATACCCGTACTCGACGACATCGAACGGGCTCGCGAACACGGCGAGCTCGAAGGCGCTTTCCGGTCGGTAGGTGAGGCGCTGGAGGCAACGCTGAACAAGCTCGGTCTGGAGCGGTTCGGCACCAGCGGTGAGGAATTCGATCCGATGGTGCACGAAGCACTGACCAGCGAGGAAAGCGACGCCGTGTCCGTTCCGACGGTCACCACCGTCTACCAGTCGGGTTACCGATTCGCCGACCGGGTACTGCGGCCAGCACGAGTTGCGGTGGCGGGCACCTGATCAGGGCCCGACGCACCGCACCATTGCGAAGAAGACGAAACGAAGGACGATGAACAAGGACTGGTTGGAAAAGGACTTCTACGCGACCTTGGGTGTTTCCAAGGACGCGAGCTCCGACGAGCTCAAGAAGAAGTACCGGACCCTCGCGCGGGAAAATCACCCGGATAAGAATCCGGGGGATGCCAAAGCCGAGGCACGGTTCAAAGAAGTCTCCGAGGCTTACGACGTCCTTTCGGATCCAGCCAAGCGCAAGGAATACGACGAAGCCCGCGCGCTGTTCGCCGGCGGCGGTTTCGCCGGGGGAGGTTTTCCCGGTGGCGGAGGTGCTGGCGGATACGGCGGAAGCCAATACAACGTCAATGTTGAAGACCTGTTCGGTGACAGCGGCGGTTTCGGCGATTTCCTTGGTGGACTGTTCAACCGTGGTGGCGGGGGCGGCCGGAGTCGTCAGCCTCGCCGCGGACAAGACCTGGAGAGCGAACTCACGCTGTCCTTCGACGATTCCCTCGATGGTGTCACCGTCCCGCTGCGGTTGAGCAGCGATGCTCCGTGTTCGGTGTGTAAGGGAACGGGCGCGAAAGCCGGAACGGTTCCTCGTGTGTGTCCCACCTGCGACGGCACCGGACAGACGTCGCGTAACGCGGGCGGGTTCGCATTCGCCGAACCGTGCCCGTCTTGTCGAGGCCGTGGATTGTTCGTTGACGATCCGTGCCCCTCGTGCCGAGGATCCGGTCGGGGTACGAGCACCCGCACAGTGCAAGCGCGCATCCCAGCCGGGGTGAAGGACGGATCACGGATTCGGTTGAAGGGCAAAGGTGCTCCGGGTGAAAACGGCGGTCCCAATGGCGATCTATTCGTGGTTGTTCATGTCTCCGGTCATCCGGTGTTCGGCCGTAAGGCCAACAACGTCACCATCACCGTTCCAGTGACTTTCAGTGAAGCAGCACTCGGTGCGCAGATAGCCGTGCCGACACCGCGAGGTGGTTCGGTCACGGTGAAGATTCCGGCCGGAACCTCGAACGGGCGCACCTTCCGGGTGCGTGGAAAGGGAATCCGCGGCAAAGACGGAAAAAACGGTGATCTCTTAGTCACGGTGGAAGTTGCTGTGCCACAGAACATGTCCGATGAAGCGCGCGAAGCCTTGCAGGCCTACGCGGATGCGACCGGTGAGGAGGATCCCCGAAAGGACCTCAGCGCAATGGCCGGTGGTTCACGTGGCTGAGCCTCGCGAGACATTCTCGCCGCGATCGGATGCACCGGTGTATGCGATTTCGATAGCCGCCGAACTCGCAGGGTTGCACCCGCAAACCCTTCGACAGTACGACCGAACCGGCCTGGTTCGACCTACCCGTGTGGGTGGACGCAATCGGCTGTATAGCGGGCAGGACATTGCACGTTTGCGCGAAGTTGCGCAACTGTCCGCCGAGGGCCTATCTCTGGAAGGCATCCGTCGGGTGCTAGCACTGCAAGCAGAAGTACACGAACTACGCCAACGGCTCGAGGAATTCCGCGCAGAAGCCTCATCACGCGCCCTCGTCGTATGGCAACCGCACCGACGCAGTCGGCGCGCTTAGCGCAACTCAGATTTTCAGAAAGGGAAAGACATATGGACATCCAATTCACCACCAAGGCCCAAGATGCGCTTGGTGCATCGGTGCGGATCGCCGCAGCGAACGGCAACCCCCAGGTCGAACCCATCCACCTGCTGGACTCGCTCCTGCAGTTGGGTCCAGGAATTGCGACGGCCTTGCTTGATGCGGTTGGTGCTGACCCAGCAGCGCTCGCGCGTGAAGCGCGAGCGAAGGTAGAAGGCCTACCGTCTGCTCAAGGAAGCACGGTCGCCCAACCGAACTTGAACCAGCCGGCTTTGAAAGTCCTCAATGCTGCCCAGTCTTTGGCCAAAGAGCGTGGCGATGAATATGTCAGTACCGAACATTTGCTGATCGCTTTGGCGCAAGATGGTGGCCCTGGAGTTAGCGACATGCTGTCCGCAGCGGGAGCCACGGGTCCGGCACTACTGGAAGCGTTACAAGAGGTTCGGGGGTCGGCGCGGGTGACAAGCCAGGATCCGGAGAGCACGTTCCAGGCGCTGGAGAAGTTCGGTGTCGATCTCACCGCACGTGCGCGCGAGGGAAAGATCGATCCGGTCATCGGCCGAGACGATGAAATCCGGCGCACCATTCAGGTGCTGTCGCGTCGCACGAAGAACAATCCGGTCCTCATCGGTGATCCCGGCGTGGGCAAGACCGCCGTAGTCGAAGGCTTGGCCCGTCGAATCGTCGAAGGCGACGTCCCTACCTCGCTTTCCGGCAAGACCCTCATCGCACTCGACCTCGGCGCGATGGTCGCTGGCGCGAAGTACCGCGGTGAATTCGAAGAGCGGTTGAAAGCCGTGCTTGATGAGATCAAAGAGTCCGACGGACAGGTAGTCACGTTCATCGACGAACTTCACACAGTTGTCGGAGCCGGCGCTGGAGGGGATTCAGCGATGGACGCCGGCAACATGCTCAAGCCAATGCTGGCGCGCGGTGAACTGCGCATGATCGGTGCCACCACACTCGATGAGTACCGCGAGTACGTCGAAAAGGATCCGGCACTCGAACGCCGCTTCCAGCAGGTTTTCGTCGATCAGCCATCGGTCGAGGACACCGTGGCGATCCTGCGCGGGATTAAAGAGAAGTACGAAGCGCACCACAAAGTGGTCATCTCCGATTCGGCGCTGGTTGCGTCGGCCACCTTGTCCGACCGTTACATCACCTCCCGCTTCCTTCCCGACAAGGCGATCGACCTGATGGATGAAGCCGCCAGTCGGCTGCGTATGGAGATCGACTCCTCCCCGGTGGAGATCGACGTTCTGCAACGCCAAGTAGACCGGCTGCGCATGGAAGAACTCGCGGTCTCGAAAGAAACCGACGAGGCTTCCCAAGAGCGGCTGGCAAAAATTCGCGCGGAGATCGCAGACAAAGAAGAAGACCTGCGCGGAATGCGGGCCCGCTGGGATGCCGAGAAGCAGGGCCTGGACCGCATCGGTGAGATCAAGGTGTTGATCGATGATCTTCGCGCGGTAGCCGATAAAGCCCAGCGCGAAGGCGACTTCGAACAGGCCTCACGCATTCTCTACGCCGAGATCCCCACCTTCGAAGAAGAACTTGAGAAGGTCACCCGCGAGACCAACGAGCGCGAAGCGACGATGGTCAAAGAGGAAGTGACCGCCGACGACATTGCCGAAGTTGTCGCCGCCTGGACGGGCATCCCGGCGGGGCGGTTGTTGGAAGGCGAAACCCAGAAACTGCTGCGGATGGAAGAGGAACTCGGTCAAAGAGTGGTCGGGCAGTCCGAGGCCGTTCGCGAGGTCTCCGATGCGGTGCGTCGCTCACGTGCAGGCATTTCCGATCCCAATCGGCCCACTGGATCGTTCTTGTTCCTGGGGCCCACCGGTGTGGGTAAAACCGAACTGGCGAAGGCACTCGCGGAGTTCTTATTCGACGATGAACGAGCGATGGTGCGCATCGATATGAGCGAGTATTCCGAAAAGCACTCGGTATCTCGACTGGTCGGCGCCCCTCCGGGATACGTCGGCTACGAAGAAGGAGGCCAACTCACCGAGGCGGTACGTCGCCGGCCCTATTCGGTGATCTTGCTCGATGAAGTCGAGAAAGCCCACCCGGAAGTTTTCGACATCCTGCTGCAGGTTCTCGACGATGGTCGTCTCACCGATGGCCAAGGCCGCACGGTCGATTTCCGCAACGCGATCTTGATCCTCACCTCGAACATGGGATCCCAGTTCCTCATCGATCTGACCACACCCTTCGAGGAGCGCAAAGAGCAGGTGCTCGGTGTTGTCCGCCAGCAGTTCCGCCCGGAGTTCTTGAACCGCCTTGATGCGATGGTGATGTTCAACCCACTGGACCGCGAGGAACTCACCCGCATCGCCGGCATCCAAATCGAGCAACTGCAACACCGACTCGAAGATCGCCGGATCACGATCGAACTCACCGAGGAAGCCAAGCAGTGGTTGGTGAACAAGGGATTCGATCCGATTTACGGTGCGCGTCCGCTGCGGCGCTTGGTGCAAACCGCAGTGGGGGACAAACTCGCGGTCGGCATCCTCTCCGGTGAGATCAAGGACGGGGACTCCGTGATCGTGGCCACGCAACCCGATGGCGAGGACCTCGTTGTGAACCCCTGACGCCGGAACGAGCTGTTGCCGTGCCAGCACGGTGACCACGCGACTCGAAGGGCGTTAGCGTGCCGTGGGTGTCTAGATCTGTGCCGCGGCCCATCCGTGCCATCCAAGTGATGGGCGGTATCGGTATCGCCTTTTGGGTGGTGACGATCGTCCGTTCGTTGATCGATAACGCTGCTGCCAGTTTGGGAGTCGTCGTTGTTGGGGTCATTCTGGGCAGTGCGCACGCCGTAGTTGCTCTTGCGGCCGATCGAGGCTCGGTGGTGTTCATCTACGCGATCGCCTTCATTTTCCTGGGCGACCTCGGGCTGGCCATTTGGGTTGATTCGCAAGCCTTCGCGCTGGTGGCGTTCACCGTGGGACTCGGTGTCCTTGCCGCTACTCCCTCGTCCCGGGCCTGGGTGCGGCAGTCGGGTCAGGGCTGATGGTGCGGCGCGGGCTTCTTGCGCAAACCTGCTGCGTGCAGTGATCGAACGATCATTCGGGAATCGACAGCAATCGCACCTTCGGCGATCGCGCAGTCGCGCAGCTCGTCGGTGATGTCGTAGTGATCCCCACCGAAAGCCTGCTGGGGCAGGTTCAATCGAGCCGCGAAGGCGTGTAACTCCTCGAGCGAAGTGTCGCTGATCAGGTGCGCCCATAGACGCCCCCGCCACGGCCAGATGGCGGTGTCGACCAGGATCGTCATCGCTTCGAGATAGTGCTGAGTCGTTCGAGTGCTTCGTTCAAGATCTGAGGCTGCTTACAGAAAGCCCAGCGCACGTATGGGGCACCGATGCTCGAGTCGTCACAGAGCAGTTGGTGCGGAATGGCTACCACTCGTGCTCGTTCAGCGATCTCGCGGCAGAAGGTCAGGCCGTCGTCGTACCCGAGGGGGCGAACGTCGGTGGTGAGGAAGTACGTGCCTTGTGAAGGAAGAACGCCAAGCCCCAACTCGGCTAGGCCACCGCTGAGTAAATCGCGCTTTGCGGACAGATCGTGACGGAACTCGGTGAAGTACTGATCCGGCATACCCAGACCGTGGGCGATCGCGTACTGGAAAGGACCACCACTGACGAAGGTGAGATGCTGGCGCACAACTTTCACCGCGCTGATCAATCGGGCCGGTCCGTACGCCCAGCCGACCTTCCACCCGGTAAA
>Ga0102945_1000563_pt1 | contig 11163 bp, 8 predicted proteins | sample SalPonred_H2O_MG_FD_78207 | JGI IMG/M metagenome (GOLD analysis project Ga0102945, IMG submission 78207) | Salt pond water microbial communities from South San Francisco under conditions of wetland restoration - Salt Pond MetaG R2_restored_H2O_MG ...
CGTGCCACAAGCCCGCTACGAAGCAGAGCATGAATCGCTCGTGGGATTTCTTCAGGACAACCTCGATGACCACCAGCGGGCGCGTATCGGGCTGATGTCCTTCAATCAGTGGCCCTGGACCACCGCAGCGATAGTGGAGACGGCAGTTGCCGCCCACCAAGCGGGATCAGACATCTCGGTTGCCTTCTGGTGCGATCGAACACCACTCCCCGACCCTGGGTGGACCACAAGTCACCGGGTCGCACGCCTTCTGGGTAGCCACCCCATCGAGCATTCAGCTCAAAAGCTCATTGAGTTGGCGGGTGTTCCCGATACTGCCTTCGTGCGGCCGCCATTAACGCGCCATCGCAGTCGACATCTGCCTAACCTCCCCCGGCCACTGACTCGCGCGGCTATTCGACAGTTGTCTTACGAAAACTCTGGGATGGGCCGGTCCATCCTGCAAGTGCACCCGAACTTCGATACCCCCACACGCGATGACTTGGTTTGGCCGAAGCGGTGGATCCGCCGAGCGATGAAGTCCTATGCCTGGGTCTATGACCAAACCAGTGAACTCATCCGGCAACGGGACCTGACGACCATCGTCGTTTTTAACGGCCGATTCACTCACGACCGTGCTGCCGCGGCGGCAGCCGAGGCGCACGGTGTCAAGGTTCTCTACTACGACTACGGCGGAATAGAGACTTACTTCGACCTAATGCACACAACCACCCACAACTGGGACGCTCTGCAAGACCGCATGCGAACGATGTGGGAGCGGTGGGGTCCAGACCGCGAGGAGATCGCTCACCGCTGGTTCGCCGCCCGTGAGAACCACACCGAGCCTGGAATTGACGTGTTCATCGGCCTCCAAGAAGCCGAGCATCTTCCTGATCTACCCCAGACAAGCAACATGGTTGTCTTTTTCAGCTCTTCCGGCGATGAGATCGCTGAACTGGACCTCGATTGGAGCAACTACTTCGAATCGCAAGAGGGTGCCTTGCTAGCGCTTGCCAAGGCGTGTGACGAACTACCCGACGCAACTCTGGTGGTGCGCACTCACCCCCATATGCGATTGAAGCCGAAAGATGATCTCGCTCGATGGGTGGAAGCCGTTGAAGCAATCGGAAGAAACGTGCACATCGGCCCTGACGATCCGACTGACTCTTACGCTCTGATGCGCACTGCGCACCGTGTTGTCACATACGGATCAACGTCCGGGATCGAGGCTGCGTATCGAAAGAAGCCCGTCGCTGTCATGGGCCCATCGGCATACCAACTACTGGGATGCGTCACCCCCATAACCACTAACGAGCACCTACGAGAGTGGCTGGCAGCTTCGCCAAACACATCACCGGAGCTTTCTCTGCCTTATGGACTGATGATGCAACGCCGGGGCTTCAATCTAGAGTGGCTTTGCGAATCCGAATCGCTGCTCCTCGGAAAGCAGGGAGTGTTTCTGCGCGAGGCTTCAGAAAAGACCCGGAAGATCAGTGACATCATCCGCCGAAGGCGATTGAAACGCTGGACGGCTCGCTAGGGCTCCTGGCGCGTCACCAAACGACATCTCTCTTGCTCGCGCGGTATCCCCTTCTCCGTGGTGAGTCCACGGTGTCAATCGACCGGACGAACACGTGGCTTCCTGACCTGCTTAGGAACCGTTGCTCTTCTCGATTCGGAGGGTAATCCTCGCCATGTATCCAAATGGTTCTCTCTGCTGGGAAAATCTGGAGTAGACGATTCGCCGCTGATCGGTTGCGTGCAATGCTGCCGACCACGAGAGCATCGGGCTTCAGGCGTGCGACAGCACTCTCGACCGAATCATCCAGGTCGGCACCAGGTGTTCGGGCATTCCCGGGCACGGCTCGGCTATATCCAAAACCACGGCCGTACAACTGTAAAGACTCATGTGGATGATCGTCGTAGAGATAGTCCACCTCAGGGATCGCTACGCACTTTCCACCGAAAAGTTGCTTGAGACCAATCAGAGTTGTCAAACTCAGATAGTCAGCGTGCTTCGGTAACGCTTCGTCAACAAAGATGACCGTCTTTGCATCCGATAACCCGGAACACCGAAGAACGTAGCGCGCCATAGCTGCAGTTGAGAGAAACTCTTCCGTGAATTCCACGAGAAACTTACGTGTTCGACGCCCCGGGTAAGCGCCACGGCCAAGAGCATTCGCCACAATCACTCCCATTGCTTCCTTTGGGTAGTGGATCATGCTGAACCTCGGTACTGCATGGATATCCGGCATAAGCGGTGCGCAACCTGATCCAAGAATCTCAAGGTGCCTAAAGCAGTCCCAGCCTGCCTTCCGGTGCGTGATTCCTAAGCGAGCTGAAGAGTATTCACGAAGATAGGCCGTTTCGTCCTCAAAGGCGTAGGGGACACCTGGTATAACTCGACTCACGACCCGTTCAGGCTGCGCTTCTCCCGACTCTATTCGACGTGGATAGCTGAAGGACAGAGGCCACACTCCCAGTGATTGCTGGCATTCTCGGGCAAGACGCTCGATTCGAGCCGTTTCGCGGTCTAAGTCCATGAGTGATTCATCTATTTCGGCTTCACGCTCCAGATCCTCTGAGAGTCTGACTCCTAGATCGATGGCTGCTTGAACTGGAATGCGGCTGAGATGCAAACCGTTGCTGTAGTCGAGGGCTCTTGCATCTCTGGCAGGTGCTATCCGGCGCCTTGGGAGAGAAGAGCCGATACCCAATGACAAGAAGCGGCGTTCACGCAGAATCTCCCGCGTGTCAACAATCAATGAACCCAGGCGCTCACGTGCGTTGAAGGTCCGGGCCCACAGAACATTCCTTTTCCTTGCTTGCACCTTCACGAAAGTTGCTAATGCTCCTGCCGCACCCCACGAACGACCCGCCGGCAAATATCCGAGTGAATCCAACATGTGACAAATCCGAACAAACTGCGCGAGAGAGTCCGTATCCCGAGGCGGAATAGTCAAAGAGACCTCAGATGCATCCCAATGCACCAACTCTTCAATTGTCATGTCGTACGCGCTCCGAGCACCGGTGTCTACGGAGAGGTGCCGGACTGCCCTAGGGGCTTGGCACGCTCGCTCGAGGAGGGCTAGCGGCTCTAACCTAGACACTCGTGATTCAAGTGGTCGTTGTTGTGGATTGATGAATTCCGCCTCGGCATGGCGCCAGGTGGTGAAGGCTCGTTCTTGCAGTGGAACTTGGGTCGTAAAGAACTCAACTCCCTGGCTCTGTTGATTCGCATTGCCTGCTGTCGCCCTGACGATCGTGACATTCGGAATTGGAGTCCACAAATTCCGCAGTTCGGAAATCTCCCACTCGCTGGAGGACAGAACAAGCGCTTGACGCTCCCCAATTGTCCGGGCCTGAGCAAACAAGCCTCGGAACCCCCGTCGAAAATCGCTTGGAGGACGATCGATAGATGAACTCGCCTCAAGTTGGACGAAGAGATCCACGGTTCCCACTTCCGCACAGGCAGGCATGCTCGCTGGCGACATGACGATACATTTTCGTCTGTGCCACCCGAACAAGAAGCGACTCATTTGTCGGAAGTGCCCGATCCGACAAGTAACGTCCACCCAGATCGAGGAGGCAAAAGCGTTCAGGATTTCCCTGCGCCGGCCAACATAAGTGCTATCCGATCCGCGCTTGCACTTCTTCCAAACTCACAACGCCGCCGCTTGATCATCGCCGCTGTGGCCCAGGTGCTGCTCAATTTCCTGGATCTGCTCGGTATCTTGTTAATCGGTCTCGTCGCATCAGTAGCCGCTTGGCAAGTCACTTCGGCCGGCGAACTACCTTCAAGCGTCGCCTCCATCATCGAACGCTTCGGGTTCGAAGATCTCAGCCCGGCTCGGCTATCCATCTTCTTGGGAGTGACAGCCGTGGCCGTCCTAGTTCTGAAGACGATTTTGCAAGGTGCATTAACGCGTTACGTGTACCGATTCCTCGGCCAACAACAGGCTATGGTCTCCAGTCATCTGGCACACGAATTTCTGCAAAGACCATTGATGTTCGTCCAGCGCTGGACTACCTCTGAGGCCACCTATGCACTCAGTGGTGGCGTAAGCGCCGCAACTGTTGCTCTATTGGGAGCAACAATCACCATATTGGCGGAGGTGTCCCTGTTCTTTGTCGTCATCACCACGCTATTGATCGTTGATGTTTGGGTGACGCTCGCATCACTTGCCATTTTCACAATCGTTATTCTGCTCACCTACCGCTACCTCAGCCGCCGGACGGCTCGGAATACCCAGACGGTCACTACTGGCTCAATGGATACGCTCTCAGCTGTCTCCGAAGCGCTGCAGACGTACCGAGAAACGATCGTTCTTCATAGGCGCGACTTCTATGCCCGAAAGTACAGCGACATCATCGGTGGCGTCGCACGTGCCAGCGCGAGTAACACATTCATCATGGAAATCCCCAAGTACGTCCTCGAATCAACGCTGTACATCGCCATACTGGCACTCGGCCTTGTTCAATTTTTGATCAACCAGAGCATCGTTGCTGCAGCCGGGACGATAGCGATCTTTCTCGCAGCCGGTATGCGGGTCGTTCCCGCAATGCTGCGACTTCAAGGAGCGACCATCACCGTACGAAACGCAGCGGTCGCCTCCCAGCCCACCTTCTACATGGTTGAGCAGCTCACATTGACCTCCCACGGCAAAGACTCCCCGGAAGCATCGGTCCCAAATTCCCCAGCAAGGGTTCACATCGATAGGCCGTCTACACAGGAAGCATTCATTCCTCTTCTTAGCGTCGACTCCGTCTCGTTTACCTACCCAGGCGCGCTCGAACCATCTCTCATCAATGTCAGCCTCAAAGCAGAACCTGGGATATCTGTTGCCTTGGTCGGGAGCACCGGTGCCGGCAAATCGACACTGGCCGACATAATTCTCGGTGTCATCGATCCGGATTACGGCGACGTTCTAGTCTCGGGAATTGCGCCCGCGGACGCCCTTGCGCTCTGGCCCGGTTCCATCGGCTATGTCCCGCAGGCCGCGGCACTCGTTCCCGGCACTGTTCGCCAGAACGTGGCACTCGGTCTACCTCGGGAACTCATAGATGACGATCTCATCTGGGAAGCGCTGGAGCGGGCTCGAATCGCAGACTTCCTCAGAGACGCTCGCGAGGGTCTCGATACCTCCATAGGTGAGCGAGGGATTCGCCTTTCCGGGGGCCAACGCCAACGGCTAGGTATCGCTCGAGCCCTCTATTCACGTCCCAAACTGCTGGTCCTAGATGAGGCGACCAGCGCTCTCGACGCCGAGACTGAAGTCGCCATAGTGCGAACACTGGACGACCTGGAAGGGGAAGTCACAACCATCACAGTCGCTCACCGCTTAGCCACTGTGCGTCGAGCCGACCAACTCCTGTACCTAGAACATGGCCGCGTTCGCAGCGCTGGCACGTTCGAAGAAGTCCGTGATTCAGTTCCTGATTTCGATCGTCAAGCTTCACTCCTAGGCCTATGACCAGTTCTGAAGGCCTGTTCATGACGGTTCCCACAGCGGGAACTCGGCACGATCTGTTGACCAACCTGGTGGAGGAGTCAGGTCTTCCCCGAGACCGAATCGTCATCGTCTCTACCCGCAGCGGGATTCGAGTACCAGAGGGTTGCCTCGTTATCGAAGACTTCGGATCGGTCAATATTCATCGATGGTGGAACGCGGGTATCAGTGCTGCTGTTGAGAGAGGTGCCACCGCTGTTGCTGTGAGCAACGACGACGTCGTTATCCGCCCCAGCACACTGCCAGCCCTCTATGAGGCTCTGACAGGTTCGGGTGCAACGATCGCCTCACCAAGTCGGGCAGGGCTTCGCCATGGCCTCCACCGACGCAGATTGGTCCCATATTCACCCGTGCTGTGGGGATGTCTTTGGATGATCAACACTCAGGCAGGTTTGCGTCCCGATGCGCGCTACTCGTGGTGGTACGGCGACAATGACCTTGATATCCGCGCACGTAGAGACTTCAGTGGCATCGTGAGCGTTGACTGCTATTTCCAGCATGAACTACCTGGCGAACACACAGGCGTATCCGACGAACTACGCCAACTCTCCGAGGTTGATCAACGAACCTACGAACAGGACCACGGTCAACTTCTGTGGAAAAGTCACTGGGTGAACAAAGTGAGGCGGCTCTTGCCCAGATCTACAAAATTCACTACGGACAATCCCTAGATGCCCCTGAGTTACATATGACTCATTCAATATTTCTCGGGCTGATTACGCACCCCGCCACCCGTTTCTCGGAATCCTCCTCATCCAGCGGTCTACTGCGATCCCTGGAAAGAGACCTATCTGCACTCGGATGGGCTGCAACCTCATCGATCAGCGCCGAGAACCTTGCTGATTTGAGCACCGTAGATATGACTCCCCAAGCGATCCAGGCATCCGTCGCTGCCGAATTCTCTATCGAGGAGAGATGGCTGACCTACCTCCACTCTGACCACGTGCCACGGCGTGCGGCTTTGATGCTTCGACTTCGGAGCGTTGTGGCGCGGCTTCGGCTGAGCCGAATGCGCGTCAGTTCCTCTTACACGCGGAAAGCCCAGGAAAAACGCCTCGTGAGGCTAGCCAACATCGAGGTATCGCACCTGGCGCTACTTCGGGAGGGTCTGGCTGCCGATAGCGATTGGGTTCTCATTCTCGAAGATGACGCGGTCGCGCGTGACCCGCAGGAATTCGCACATGCGCTCGATTCTCACTTACGAGTGTGGGAAGACTCACCGCAGCCCAAGTATGTGAACCTGAGCGAATCCTTCACGCTGGATAAACTCGGAGTCGAGGACCTCGTGTCTGTCGTTTCCCAATGGGACTCCCGCTCACGGATACTTCAGTCGACCCGGCCGTTCACCAACACTGTGTGTGCGATTCTCTACCGCCGAGCGTTCCTCGAGGATTTCCTTGTCGCCTTGGATTCGATGCCCCTCGAACCCATCGTGCCCATTGATTGGAAGGTCAACGAGGCAATCATGCGGCTTCACCACGAGCGTAAACTCCAAGCCGGTGACTGCTACACCGTCACACCAGGAGTCATACTCCAAACGTCCATGCACAGATCAACTAGTCCAAGGGGCACCAACGGATGACGAACAGACGACCCGCCAGATGGGAACGTGTCATCGGTAGTGTCTTCAACAAGGCCGGGTTATCGGTACAGCGGACAAATTCGATCGGGAAACAACTCCCCGTCGAGGCCACGACGCAAGAGCGCGACATCATCGCCGCCGTCGATCCCTACACCATGACTAGTTACACCCGCATCTGGAGTTTGCTCCGCGCTGTCAACTACATCCACGCCCAGAACATCCCCGGTGCCATCGTGGAGTGCGGCGTATGGCGCGGGGGAAGCATGATGGCGGCAGCTCTGCAACTGCGTGAACTCGATTCGACCGACAGGCATCTCTGGCTCTATGACACCTACGAGGGTATGACCCCGCCCACCGACGAAGACCGTGAGGCTGTTACCGGTGTGAGTGCTCATTCGATGTTGTCATCCACGGCAATCGGCGATGGCAACAACGTCTGGTGCCTCGCTGACGAACGCGATGTGCGCACCAATATGACATCCACCGGGTACCCAGGAGATCGACTGCACTTCGTGAAAGGCGATGTAGCCGAGACCTTGACTCAGTCTCGTCCGGAATCGATAGCACTACTGCGCCTAGACACCGATTGGTACGCATCAACCAAGGCTGAACTAGAACTTCTGTACTCGCGGCTGGCACCAGGCGGGATATGCATCCTTGACGACTACGGTCATTGGGAGGGAGCTCGCAAAGCGGTAGACCAGTACTTCCAGGAGAACCCGCCTCGACCACTCATGATGCCCATCGACTATTCCGGTCGCATCTTCATGAAGCCTTGCTGATATGATTACTGCGCTAAGCATCGTGACGGTCGTCAAAGACGATCCGAGCGGCCTCCAGCGCACGCTCGATTCACTCGCCAGGTGCGATCCATTCGACCTGGACCAGGTCGAGTGGATCGTCATCGATAGTTCTCAGGATTCCGGGGCCGTCCCTGACCTTGTCGCCAGTAGTCCACCGCCGGCCGTAGTCCACTGGGTTGCACCTGAAGGTGTGTACGAGGCGATGAACGCCGGTCTGAGTCACGCTACAGGGGAATTCGTCTACTTCTTGAACGCTGGCGACCACCTTCGCGATGCCCAAGCTCTCACAACCGTCCTCAAGACCCTCGAGCGCTCTCAACCGACCTGGGTTTATGGCCAGGTTGCCTTCACTGACCCCACTGGCGCAGAGGTAGTGCCGCCACGATTCGACTACCTATCCGAGAGGAGAGCGAACTTCTCCCGCGGTCGCTTCCCACCCCACCAAGGAACTATCGCCCGCCGAGACGCACTGCTATCTATCGGTGGATTCGACACCAGCTATCGGATAACTGCGGACTACACCGCGATGCTGCGTCTGAGCCTCCTGGATGATCCGATCGAGATCACAGACGTCATTGCTGAGTTCACCACTGGCGGGCTCTCCGAGTCCCGTTGGCTGCTTGCAATCAACGAGTTTCACCGAGCTCGGCTCGAGGTGCTACGACCACGGGGATGGGACCTAGCAGCCGAATTCGCGAACACAGCGAATCAAGCACTCCGCATGACACTCACCCGAGCTTTGAAGGGCCGATCAGGGCGACGTCTACCCTGACTCTGTGCGTACGACGGCCGTCATCCTCGCAGGTGGGAGAGGAACACGCTCTGCCGATCCGGGCACACCGAAAATCGCCCAGCGGATTGACGACCGCCCTCTTCTGCAATGGCACCTAGACCTGCTGGCCGAATCCAGTATCGGTGAGGTTCTCATCGTCACCGGTCACCTGGGAGACGAGGTTGCACTTCTTGTTGATGCCGCAGACACTCACAATCTTTCCGTCCGGATACTCCACGAGGAAAAGCCAGCGGGAACGGTTCCCGCGTTGAGGCTTGCTGCCGACCACACCGATGCCGGTGCTTTTCTGGTCATCCTCGGCGATGTTTGGGCATCATTTCCCGTCGATTCCTTTCTTCGCGCATGGCAGCGGTCTGGCAAGGACGTTGCGGCAATCGTGCATCCCAGCCTGCACCCCCACGACAGCGACGCGGTTATCCCACAATCGGACGGGACCGTGAACGTGGTCAGTAAGAAGCAGCGAAATGAAGACGCTTCACGAGTACTGATCCGAAATATGTCCGCTACGGGCGTCTTCGCGCTCAACCGAACCGCAGCACAGCATTCTGGTGATGCAACGGACATCGGATCCGACCTGCTTGCGCAAGCCGCGGCACGGCATGCCCTCTTCGTCTTCATCAGTTCCCACTACTTCAAGGACACCGGAACTCCGGATCGCCTCGATAAGGCTCGCCAGGAATGGAATTCGGGCACCTTCGCCAGGCGAGGAAGCCTGTCACCCCGCGCAGGTCTGATTCTCGACAGGGACGGGGTTATCAATCCCGCACTACCCGAGGTCTACGAGCCGGGTTCGATGACGTTGCTGCCTGGCGTTGCTGCCCAGATCGCGAATGCGAATGCCCTGGGGATTCCGGTTCTGGTGGCCACCAACCAACCAGGATTGGCAAAGGGGTTCATGACCGAGGCGGACCACGAAGCAATCCGGGCGCAACTCGACGAACTTCTCATCGCTGAGGGGGCCTTCGTGGACGACTATGCCTACTGCCCGCACCACCCCGAATCCGGGTTTCCCGGCGAAGTGTCCGAACTTAAGGTGCTCTGCGCATGTCGTAAACCCGAGCCGGGAATGCTCCTGCACTTGATCAGCCACCACGCCCTGGACCCGTCACTGTCTTTGATGGTGGGAGACTCAGAGCGTGACCAAGGAGCCGCACAGGCAGCCGGAGTGCGCTTCAGCCGCGTTACGGATCAGCTCCCGGCGGCCGCGGTCATCGGAGCGGCCGTGAAGGAGTTGGCGTGCTAATTGCACAAGGTCCCCTACGTATCAGCCTCTTCGGCGGAGGGTCAGACCTACCGACGTTTCTCAAAAACAACGACGGCGCTGTGCTCAGCATGGCTATCGATCGGCGCGTCTACATCGCAGGCCATCCATTCACCCACCGCAGTGGAATTCTCCTGAAGTACTCGCAAACCGAGGATGTCGCGAGTCCGGTGCAATTGGCGCACCCCATTGCCCGTGAAGTGCTGACGCGCTACGAAGTCAACGACGTTGACCTCGCCGTCATGGCTGATGTACCAGCAGGGACCGGACTCGGCTCCTCTTCGGCCTTCACAGTGGCTTTCTTGTCCTTGGTGCGTCGGATGAAGGGTTTGCCTTCCACCCCTGTTGATCTGGCGCGCGAAGCCTGTGAAATCGAGATCGACGTACTGCAGGAGCCGATCGGCTACCAAGATCAGTGGGCCAGCGCGCTAGGGGGCATCAACGTGCTGCGTTTCACCGCAGCCGACGTCCATGTTGAGCGAGCCGCTGTCGATGCGTCCACAGTTTCCGCCTTGGAGAACAATCTCCGATTGATTGCTGTCGGTACACCCAGACCAGCTCGCTCGGTACTTGCTGACCAGGACTCCGCGGTTGTGAGCGGGTCTGCAGAGGAAAATATGACTCGACGCCTCGTGACCATGGTTGACCAGGGTTACCGAGCGCTCACCGAGAACATCGACGACCTAGGACCCCTACTCGCCGAAGCGTGGGAAGTGAAGAAATCCATCGCGCCCCAGGCTTCGACCCCCGATATCGATGCACTCTATGAACGCGGGCGCAGTGCGGGGGCGACAGGTGGCAAACTGCTAGGCGCGGGTGGCGGTGGCTATCTGGCCTTCTACGTTCCTCTCCAGAACCAGGACAGGTTCGAACAGACCATGCCCAAGGCCCTCGATTTTCGCATTAGCCAACAAGGTGCTGGTGTGATCCATGAATCCTGATGCAGGAACCGCCTACATGGATGGCCAAGGCATGCACGATCTTGCGACGAGACTCTGGCCGATTCATCGAAGTATTACCGGCAATGGCGTGCGCCAGACGCTGACCATTCTTCGCGAACACCTGCCAAGTCTCCTGATGCACGAGGTTCCTTCCGGACATGCCGCATTCGACTGGGTCATCCCGGATGAATGGTCGATTCGGGAAGCCCGCCTCACGGCTCCGGATGGCTCCGTGGTTGCCGATATCAAGGACAGCAATCTGCACGTTCTCGGTTACTCAACTGCCATTGACCA
>Ga0102945_1000565_pt1 | contig 11143 bp, 11 predicted proteins | sample SalPonred_H2O_MG_FD_78207 | JGI IMG/M metagenome (GOLD analysis project Ga0102945, IMG submission 78207) | Salt pond water microbial communities from South San Francisco under conditions of wetland restoration - Salt Pond MetaG R2_restored_H2O_MG ...
CCTGCACAGTGTCTTTGTACCAGGCGTCTAATATTTTTTTGGTTTTTGGTTGTAATTTTGTGCTTTTTATTGTAAAATAATTAGTTAGTTCATTAACAGTCTGACTATCTTTGAGATCTCTGAAAAGTTGAAGATTATAGTCTCTTACCCGTGCCGAATACCCTGCACTTTCCACTACACCTTTTAGTAGGCTGGGGGCTGCAGGAGGATAAACAAGACTAATACTGGGAACATTAACAAGTAAGATATCCATGAAAAATATTTATAACTGGCCGTTGTGGCACTGGCATTTTGAGATAACCAGCGCATGTACACTTAAATGTTCTAGATGCAGTAGAACAGAGTTACCTGAACAGTTAGTAATTGACAGTTTAGATTTAGAATTTTTCGAACGCAATTTTTCACCTGCACTGCTAAAAGAAATCCACCGTATCAGTTTGTGCGGTTACGATGGCGATCCTATATATAATAAACAATTTTTGGAAATCTGTCAATACTTCAAACAAAATAATCCTGCCTTAGAACTTTACATTGTAACCAATGGCAGTTATAAAAAAACACACTGGTGGGAACAGCTAGCAAGCATTTTAAATGAGCACGATCAAATACACTTTAGTCTAGATGGATGGGACCAACAGAGCAATGCCTTGTACAGAGTAAACAGTGATTGGGCTAGCATTCAAGCAGGTATAAAAGCACTACAAAATCAATCTGTCAGGATTGTTTGGGATCTTATATACTTTGATTTCAATTACAAACAAAAAGATAACATAATTAAACAAGCACAATCTTCAGGATTCGATGCAATACGTTTTACTAAAAGTAACAAGTTTAATTTTTATTATAGCAGTTACGAAAAAAATCTTGAACCTCCTGCCGAGTACATCAGTTCAAATGGTAGATTTGAAAGTGAAACTGTAAAACTATCTGAGCGTCACATATACGATAATGCTTTTAAAAATGCTGTTAAAAGATACTTAGAAATGGATCACACACAGCGTATCGTTCCTTTATGCAGCATAGGAACAAAAGGATTATTTGTTGACAGTCAAGGATATTTTTATCCCTGTTGTTGGGTGATCAATAAGTACAACACACAACAATATCAGCAATGGCTTACGCCTGATCGTAATATAAAACAAAGTGGATTAGAAGCAGTGTTAAACAATCCTTATTGGGAACAGTTTAAATCTGAAATACCCGCAAATGGTATATGTCAGTCAAAATGCAACAGTGCAGAAACAAACATACAAACAATAGTAAGGTGGTAAATGTCTAACACTTATAAAGAATTCAAAGAACAAGTATTGGATACACTTAGTCCCAGTTTTTGTGGAGCCAAGTGGTACAACGCAACCATTTGGTTGGGCAGTGGAATGACCACAAGTTGCCATCACCCGCCGGCTCATTTAGTAGACTCTGATAAAGTCACGGCTAACCCTAAGCTGCTCCACAATACTTTTGAAAAAAAGCGTGATCGCGAAATGATGCAAAAAGGACAACGTCCGCCTGGTTGCGAGTATTGTTGGAAAATTGAAGACATGGGCAAGGATTCTATCAGTGATAGAGTATATAAAAGTGTAATCTACGGAGAAGAGGATCTTATACACGCAGTCAACTTGCCTGCCGACGAAGATGTTGATCTTAAAACCTTAGAAATAGCGTTTGATAGAACTTGTCAGTTTGCATGTAGTTATTGTAACCCAGCGTTTTCTACAACTTGGGTCAAAGATTTACGCAACAATGGCTCCTATGAAAATTTAATAAGCGATGGCAGAGGACACTTTACACACAAACATGATAGTGCCCAACGGTATAAAATTTCTGAAACAAATCCTTATGTAGAAGCGTTCTTTGCATGGTGGGAAACAGACCTACATCGTACTCTACAAGAATTAAGAATTACAGGTGGCGAACCTCTAATGAGCGGACACACCTGGAAACTGATTGACTGGTTTAAAAACAATCCAGGACGTAGTAAAACCACGCTGGCTATTAACAGTAACTTGGGATTTGGACAAGAAAAACTTGAGCAATTGCTAGAAGCATGCGATGGCATTGAACTAGAATTATACACCAGTAACGAAAGTGTAGGTGCACATGCTGAATATATTCGTGACGGACTGGATTGGAAACAGTGGTGCAATAACATGGAGTTCTTGATGCAGAGCGGCAAGCTCAGAGGATTGCATGTAATGAACACAATTAACGCACTGTGTTTAGAAAGTTTGCCCGAGTTTCTTGACAAGATGTTGGAGTGGAAAAGCAAATACACCAGAGACTTTCCAAACTTCACGCTAAACATATTGCGTTTTCCCAGTTTTCAATCTCCATTGGTATTACCTGATGACATAAGATCAATGCACAAAGAAAGATTGGAAAATTGGTTAATAGAACACAAACACAGTGATCTTTTACACGCACATGAAATTGATCATTTGAAAAGATTGATTGATTATTTAGACGTAGTAAAGACTCCGCACAGTGAGGCATTTGATATGCCAGCGTTACACAATGATTTTAAACAGTTTTACGAACAATACGATCTTAGAAGAAATAAAAGTTTTGAAAGTACATTTCCTCTACTAGCAGGATGGTACGAAGAATTATGAAAAACGTTTACATTGATTTAACTTATTGGCTTAATACACCTTACGAAACAGCCCAAAAAAAACTCGAATCTCAGCTAATAGAAATCTACAAGCCCGAATACTCCCAAGATGAACAAATTATTTTTTTGCACAATGGTGATTTTTATGTCAAAAACTCCAAACTAGGATTGGTTTTACGCAACGTCCAGACTCTGTTAAATGAAATTGGTATAAGCAATAGTTTTATATTGATATCAAGCACCAACACTGATATTGCAAATGAAATAAATTTGCTACAACAAATCAGCTCTGATCCTATACCAGTGAAATATGAGCAAAGAATAGGCAATTACGAGACTATACAACTTGAAATGCACCCTTATAGCAGAAAAGAAAATTACGCATACGGGTCTGTAAATCCTCTTAAAATATCTCTGGAAAATATCAGTGAAAAAGAAAAATACTTGCTTGCTGAAAGTAAAACATTTTGTATGTATCCTTGGATACATCTTCACACTTATCCAACAGGCGAAGTATTGCCTTGCTGTATGGCTGATCCGCAAGGGCAACTAGGCAGTTGTAGAAACAACACATTAGCAGAAGTTTGGAATAGTGATCCAATGAAGAATCTGAGATTGGACATGCTGAACGAAAGACCAAACATTGCATGTACAAGATGTTACGAAAGCGAAAAAAGCGGATTCTTCAGCGGTAGGCAAAGTGCTAACAAGCATCATGGACATTTAATTGAACGTGTGCTTGAGACTCAAGAAGACGGAGCTTATGGCACATTCGAAATGGCTTACTGGGATATACGTTTCAGTAATTTGTGTAATTTAAAATGTCGTAGTTGTGGCCATATTTTTAGTAGCCAATGGTATAAAGATCAGGCTCAACTTGCAGGTCCAGAGTGGGCTAGCAAAAACAAACCATTGATCTATGCTGGCCGTCACGAAACTGATATGATTGAACAATTAATGGAACACATTGATTATGTAGAGCAAATTTATTTTGCTGGTGGTGAACCATTGGTTATGGAAGAACATTATATTATCCTGGATGAACTGATTAAACGCGGTAAAACTGATGTTCGCTTAATCTACAACACAAACTTCACACAAACAAAACTCAAAGACAAAAGTGTTTTTGAATATTGGAAAGAATTTCCGAATGTTGCAGTGGGTGCCAGTTTAGATGGAATGGGCAAACACGCTGAGTATATCAGAAGCGGCACCAAATGGAACAAGGTTGAGCAAAACAGACGTGTAATGATGGAAAAATGTCCACATGTTGACTTTTATGTTAGTGCTACATTGAGTATAATGAATGCTTTACACTTGCCTGAATTTCACAGAAAATGGACAGAGCAAGGGTTTATAAATGCACAAGATTTTAATGTAAACATTGTTATGGATCCGCCATTTTACAGATTGGATATTGCACCTGCAGATTTCAAACATAAAGTAAAAGAACTTTATAATGAACATTTGAATTGGCTTAAACCAAAAGACAAATTAAATAGAGCCAGTCAGGGTTTTGAGAGTGCAATTAACTTTATGATGGCATCTGACAACACACAATTGTTAGATCAATTTTGGCAAAAAACAAATCAACTTGATCAAATTAGAAAAGAAAAACTGTTAGATAGTATACCCGAATTGGAGAGTTTGATTTGAATATACCGCATGACAAGTTTTGCGTGTTGCCTTGGATAAGTTTAGAAACTTCGCCCATTGGCACAGTGCGTCCTTGTTGTTTAGCAGAAGATGAAATCAAAGACGAACTAGGCAACAAGTATAAACTGATTGCCACAGACCTTGGCACAGTGCAGAACAGTGTTTACATGCAAAAACTACGTCAACAATTTTTAGATGGCGAGCAACCACAAACCTGCCGCAAGTGCTGGAACGAAGAACGATCAGGACGCACCAGTAAACGCATGCACACATTGGATAGACTCAAGCATATCGTCAAAGACACAGAATGGACCGCAGATGCCAAACCTTTAATCTTTATTGATTTTAAACTGGGCAACATCTGCAATCTTAAATGTCGTATATGTGGTTCGTGGAGCAGCAGCCAATATGCTGCCGAGGAAGTAAAATTTGAAGGCAAAGACAGTTTCCATTATCAAATGCTCAAAGATGGCGCCTGGCCTAGAGAAAATCAAACGTTCTGGGACAATCTTGCACCTCTTATGAAACAGGTTCGTTACATGGAATTCACTGGTGGCGAACCATTTATGATACAAGAACATTTTGATTTGTTGCAACGTTTAGTGGATGCAGGTGTTGCAAAAGATGTTGAAATACACTATAATACAAATGGCACACACTACCCTGAACATGCAGAAAAGATTTGGCAACATTTTAAAACAGTTGAGATAGCATTCAGCATTGACGATATTGGTCCACGTTTTGAATATCAAAGAATGAATGCTGATTGGAATGAAGTGAACGAAAATATCGTTCGGTTCCGCAATTTAAGAAATAAATCTAGTAATATACAACTTCAAGTATGTAGCACAGTGAATGTATTCAATGTTATGTATTTAGAAGATCTGGCACTGTGGATTGATCTACAGGATTTTGATTTTGTTTATTGGAATATGTTACATGAAGCCTACTATCACAGTGTGAGCACACTGCCTGAAAGTGCTAAACAATTGGCTATTCAACGTCTACAGTCAGCAGATGTAGATAAACCTCATCGTCGAGAATTTGATAATATAATCGAATTTATACAGAATGGTGTAAGTCTAGATGGTAATATATTGCGTATGAAAGTCGCTGACGTTGACTGGCGCAGACAACAAAACTTGTTTGATCATCATCAAGAACTAGCACATGCGATAGGTTATGAAGGCCCCAAGTAACAAACCAGAAAATCTCTGCATGGCCCCGTGGACTCACACCTATCTAAGTCCACAAACAGAACGCAGACTTTGTTGTGCCAGTAGAGAACCAGCTCAAAACTTTGAACAATACATAGACACTGCTTCGGGCAGTGGCACATACACTCCAATGAGCCTCGACGAGTGGTGGAACGGAGAACACATACGCAGAATTCGTAGACAAATGATGGCAGGAGAACTGCCACCAGAGTGCGAAGTCTGCGATAAAAAACTTTTAAATACTGACGTCTACAGAGATTATTTCTGGCACTTGTTCAAACATCGTTATGAGGAGATCTGGGAAACCACCGATGAGTCTGGAAGAACGTCTAGCCCTGTTGTTAGTTGGGATTACCGTTTTAGCAATGTTTGTAATTTTAAATGTAGAACTTGCGGCGATATGCTGAGTAGTGCGTGGGAAACTGAACAACGCAAACACAACATGATCAACTGGGACAACCCTCGAAATGCTTGGATGCGTCCAGAAATCAAAAAAGATATAATAGCATTTCAAACCAGCACAGTAGAACTAGAATTTGCAGATGCTGTGGAAAATCACAACATAGAAGAAATATACTGGGTGGGTGGCGAGCCACTGATGTATGAACAACATTGGCGTTATATGAGCCGCATAATTGAACTAGGCGACGGACCACGTCTTTATGCTCGCTACAACACAAATCTCAGCAGAACCAAATACAAAGGCATAGATCTTTATCAAGACATTTTAAACAACATTCGCGATTATCAAATATGTGCAAGCCTGGACGGTACAGGACGCATAGGCGAATATATACGCACAGGACTAAACTATCACGAGTGGTATCACAATTTCCGCAAAGGCATAGAAATCATGCGCTACAGCAGACAGTGGCGCATTGACTTTACTCTTACATTACCTGGCTTATTTGAAGTAGAACGTATACAGCAACTTGCAGATGAATTAGGCGTAGAAATACTTGCTAAGGTTGTTTTTACATTCTCTCCTGATATTATACTAAGTCCATTGGCTTTGCCCAGAGAATTATTGGACCGTAAAGTAGACGAAATAATTAAGTGTGTAACTAGTCCTGCATTGCGTGATGTATTACTACAACTTAAACAACGTCCTACCTTGGAAGAACAGTGGCCTGATGAATACCGTGACGGTATGCAAAAAGGTAAACGTAGAATACTGCAACTCGAACGCATACGCAATGACTCGTTTACACTAGATGAAATACTACAGAGAGATCCTGAAATACATGCCTGGTGGAAAGACATTAGAACAGATTGAAATAATCCTAAGAGACAAAACCAATGGAGATCTGTTACCATTATACATTGACGTTTACGATAGCAATTTAAGTCGTAAATGGTTGACAGCATTAAATGATCTTTTAAAGAACAATCTTCATTTAGAAAAGAATTACTGCTTCATGGGTTTTGTTTCAAACACTCGCGACGGAAGATATATCTGTAATCAAATCAATTCAAGTATAGATGCTATCAACGCTAGCAATTTAGATTACAACATAGATGACTATTTTGATTTAAACAACACAATAACAGATGAAGACGTATACGATACAGTATATGGTGAAAAAAGAATTGTTGGAAGAAATCTAATACATGATAAGTTTAACAATTTACATAGATACTTTGAAGATCTACAAGGTACAAGTAGTTCAATTAGTCCGTATTATCAACAAGCAGACGCTGAAACTCGTTGGCACATACGTCAGTTGAATCTATTGTGCCACGAGTTTGAAAGTTGGGCACTCAGTTACAGAAAGCAAGTAGAAGCACCTGACTGGTTATGTCCTAGTCAACTTATGTGTTGGTTGAACTCTCCTCGATTTACACTAGAAGACGATGATTACGATTTGTTTGGTATCGAAACACTACAGAGACCAACAGGCGGTGTGTTTGTGGGAGTTAACAAAGGAGTAGGCAAGCACCATTGGGAAGTATTCAACGACGAAGGGAGAGATAGTCGCCTGGACGAACTGACAACTACGACACTTAACAGTCAGACTGAAGCCGCAGGCGACTTTGATATAGAATGGGGACGTTATGTTGAACGTCCTCGAACACAAGAACGATTAGCACACTTCAGAGAATGGTTAACAGTAAATGGGTTTGATCCAGAGGACCCAAAATTAACTATAGGACATCCGCAAGTGGGGCAAGTGGATTTAGATCGCAGTTTTGGCAACACAGATTATAAAAACATTTGGAATAAATTAGATAGACATCTAGATGTTTATGGTGTAAGTACAAGTGATGCTAGTGCAACTTATGATTATCACTGGAGCGATTCAGACTACGCACAAAAACAAATTGAAATTATAGGACGGTAAATGAATTGGATAAGAAAGATGTATAACAAAATTAAATTGGAAATTCGTTATAGAAAGAAATTAAAAGAACTTCGTAAACGAGATCCTTTTATTTACAAATGACATCTCCCTGTATAAAAGTTTGTAAAGTATACAATAATGTTTGTCAGGGCTGTAAAAGAACATTAGAAGAAATAGAAAACTGGACACAGTATACAGATAAACAACGCCAAGAAATTATGGAGCGTATTGTAAATGAGTAACATATTAGGTATCAGTGCAGGTTTTCATGATGCTGCTCTTAGCGTAGTAAGTGACAGCGGCGATATACTTTATGCTGGACACAGTGAACGTTACAGTAAAAAGAAAAACGACCCGCATTTAGATAAAAGCATGGTTATGCATGTGCTTGACACTTATCATCCAAAACATTTTGCTTTTTATGAACGTCCATGGATGCACAACATCCAACAATTGTGGAGTGGACAACGTCACCTTGGACCGTGGAGGACAAAAACTGCATGTGAACATGCATTGGGATTGGAACTAGACGGCGATATAACTTTTAACAGCTACGGTCATCACCTCTCACATGCTGCTGCAGGATTTCAAACAAGTCCGTTTGATTGGGCCGCTGTTGTGGTAATTGATGCTGTTGGAGAAATGGATACCATTAGTATCTACAGAGCTTGGTACGATAGAGAAGGTGTTGCACACTACGATCGTCTATGGCGTCAAGCGTATCCACACAGCATAGGATTGTTCTACAGCGCAGTTACAGAACGTGTGGGCTTAAAGCCAATGGAAGATGAATACATTTTAATGGGCATGGCTGCCTGGGGCAATCAACAACAAGCAGTTGAAATTGCCGGTAGCATGGAAAAAATGTTTTTTGTCCATCCAGAACACTGGGGCGGAGATGAACATGAAATCTTTTTTAATACAAATTTTCACATTGGCATGGACAAAGGATATTTTTCGAGGTGCAAGGACATGGACATTGCCGCAGGCGCACAGTTGTTTACAGAAAGATTAATACAGCGTGTAATGCTAAAAGCTAAAAAACTTACCAAATGTGCTAATCTAGTTTACATGGGCGGCGTTGCTCTTAACTGTGTTGCTAACAGTAAACTGAGTATGTGGGACGATATATGGATCATGCCCAACCCTGGAGATGCAGGTAGCAGTCTGGGAGCCGCGGCGCTTAAATATAAAAAGAAATTGAACTGGCAAAACTCTTACCTTGGAACAGATATCACTGGTGATTATCCAGTTGTAGAACTAGTTCAAGAGCTAAAGACAAATCAAATAGTGGGAGTTGCAAATGGAAGATCCGAGTTCGGACCAAGAGCACTCGGTAATCGTAGTTTGTTGGCTGATCCTCGTGGGGCTAGCATCAAAGATACTGTTAATGCCATAAAGCGTAGACAAAAGTTTAGACCCTTTGCTCCTGCTATATTGGAAGAGCATGTGCATGATTATTTTTCTATGCCTGACAATATGCCTACCAGTCCTTACATGCAAACAGTGGCAACAGTACTAGATCCAGAAGGTTTTCCTGCTATAACACACATTGATGGCACAGCACGGGTACAAACAGTTGCCAACGATGGTAGTGGATTTAGAAAGCTGTTAGAAGCATGGTACGCTGAAACTGGTTGTCCTATGTTGCTAAATACCAGCCTGAATATCAAAGGCGAGCCAATGGTTGATGATAGGACTGATGCAGATCGTTTCCAAGATAAGTACGGTATAAAGGTGTTAAGTTGACTTGGTATTTTGTAATTTTGTTATCTTCTATGCAAGGTGATCTCCACGAAGGGTTTATGTGGACAGATCCAGTTTTTACAAACCAAGATGATTGTAAACAGTGGGTAAACAATCACCCACTTAGAATTTTGCAAACATTAAACTACTATTACCCACATGAGTGGCAGGTAATAAAAAGTGTGTGTGTTAGAGAAGACAAATTAGAGACTCTCAAGTTGCAACCCTATATCGAAGGCAAGAATATATAAAGGGGTAATATGTTTAATTGGTTTAAAAACAAACAAGACAATCAAAAAAAATCTCTAGTAGATGGCAAGTATAAGGTTGTAGAAACTGACAGTATACTTGGCAGGTATGCTGTGGTCACTGGAGACGAGACAGCCGTGGAATATCTTTTTATAAATTATTTTCGTGAACTTGAGGAAGCAAATCGTCTAGCAGAAGCATACAATCGGATAGCTGGACGTGAGTCCTGAGCGGTTGCTTCTAGCCGCAATGCATAGTATAATAGATACTACCGGCGGCAATGATATGAAAAAAGTAGGCGATTATTTAACTACACACCAAGAGATTTTTGAGCACTTTGCTTGGCTACCCAAACGAATGAGCAACGACAAACGAGTGTGGCTAAAGAAATACATAGAGGTACGACACTATGTAGATACGTTAATGCTACTTACTGCTCCACCACCACACAGGTATTACAGCATGTATTTTACACCTGCGGATCACACACTGTATCTACTAAAGGGGAATGATAATGTTCGGACAGACTGACGAAGAGTACGAAAAGGAAGCACAGGAAGTAGCACGTCGAACCACAGACGACCCTACATTGCGCAAATACATCGAAGGCGAAGTATTTCGTATAAAAAAGATGAGCGACAAGCTAGACAGATTGTATATGAATTTTTGGTTATTGGTTTTTCTTATCTTTATATTACCTATATTTTTTAGAGGAGCATAAATGGATAAAAGAATAGCCAGAATATTAGACTCAGAAACACATAGACAGAAAACAACCATAGAACTTATTGCATCAGAAAACTTTGCCAGTGAGGCTGTTATGGAACTGTGTGGTAGCGTGTTTACAAACAAGTATGCAGAAGGCTATCCAGGCAAGCGATACTACAACGGCTGTGAGCATATGGACGAGATTGAACAACTTGCTATTAAGGAACTCAAAGAACTAAACGGCTGTGACTTTGCAAATGTTCAACCACACTCAGGTGCAAACGCTAACCTTGCAGTGTTCAAAGCGTTTTTACAACCAGGTGATAAGATCCTAGGAATGGACCTAGCAAGTGGCGGGCATTTGTCGCATGGTTCCCCTGCTAACCTTAGTGGCAAATGGTTTGAAGCACACAGTTATGGTGTTGATGAAAACGGTTGGCTAGACTATCTTGCTATTCAAGCACAAGCAGAGCAAGTAAAACCTAAGATGATTATTGCAGGTGCGAGTGCTTATCCCAGAGCAATTGATTTCATACGATTTAGAAAGATTGCTGACAGTGTGGGTGCGTATCTAATGGTTGATATGGCTCACTATTCTGGATTGATTGCTGGTA
>Ga0102945_1000568_pt1 | contig 11125 bp, 9 predicted proteins | sample SalPonred_H2O_MG_FD_78207 | JGI IMG/M metagenome (GOLD analysis project Ga0102945, IMG submission 78207) | Salt pond water microbial communities from South San Francisco under conditions of wetland restoration - Salt Pond MetaG R2_restored_H2O_MG ...
CACCGAAGACACACGGGCTCTGGTTCAGTCGGAGCCACAAATTGGCGACCACATTTCGGGCAGCCAAACTTTCCCTTTTCGGGATCCACTGCAAGCCTCCCCACGTAACCCACCTCGACCCTCTCACAATCGAAAGGACGAACGTGGCTAACGAGACTCGTCATGAAACCGAAGTTCCGCTACCAGTCCCTCGATCGCTGCCCGTTCGCCCCGGCTGAGTTCGGGGTTCTCGCTGAAGACGCTCACTCGCACTAAGACCCCACCGTCCGTGTACTCCTCAACCACCTCGACAACAGGCTGAGTCATACCGGTTTCGATGTCGGTGAGTGCACGAAAAGCATCGGTGAACCGGGGTTCCGGAGTTCGCTGCAACCGCATTTCGGCTGCGTGCTGGTAGCCCGTGGGGGTGGGCCGGCTATCCACACCAACTCCTCTCTTATCGTGGCCAGGATGCGTGAAGTGGCGGGTCCGTTGAAGGCAAGCACAGCGGGAGGGGCCCGTCACCTAAACACCAATGTTGGTATGCCCACTTAGTCGGCGCGTCAAACAGTTTCGCAGGCCAATTTTGACGGCGAGTGTCGCACCCTCATACGACAGCGTGGTGCCGAACATTGAAGGGAACGTGATTCTTACGCCGCAGATCCCGTGGGAGTACGCAACACCGGTACGCCATCAAGGCTTGCGACACGGACACCACTGTGTTTCATCCGCGCGCCCACACACTGGATCGGGAAGTTGCTCGAGTTGTCGAAGGTTATCGAGCGGCAAGCGCGGCTGTTTGGGTGCAGCGGGGAGATCCTTCATAACCGATTGGCATGCATCTGGAATAAGCGAGCGTGCAGTTGCGGGGGTCTTGTTCACTAAGTACTTGGACCAGGCGCGGCCACGATCACCGGGGAATCCAAGACCTTCAGCGGCGTCTTCCCATGTTCCGGTGATCATTCGCGCCAGCGACAAACTCATCAGGAATTGCATGTGCTTTGGCTTCATTTGTGTGCGGAGTCGATTCGGAACAGCACACAGCCACAGGAGTACAGGTACCTGTTCAATGGAAGCCTCCGTTACCGAGAAGAACAGTTGCCCGCGTCGAAGCCGTGTACTGACGCGTCCAGCTCCTGCTAGGAGGTGGTCCAGGACTGGGGCTAGCGGTCCGTGCCGGTTCGAGACGGTCTTGAGTACCTCGTTGTGGGTCCACTCAGCAGTCGATGAGGACGCGTCCCGAATGAAGCGCGCCGCCTCTGCGGGATCGTTTGCTTTCATGACCTGTGAGATGACTGTGATCGCTTTTACCGAATCGTCGATATTACGAAGCGGGAACAGTCGCCGTGAGTCATGTTCGCGGCGCAGACCGAGTCGACTGATGTCCACAGCTGTCTCGAGGAAATGCTCGGGTGTCAATTCCGTTTGAAACAGTCGTGTGCCAACCGATAGGGAAGTCAGTACTTTTTCCTGCGCCTGAAGTTGGGGTCTTGTCGCCGCTCCGGCGTGCTGCGCGCCAAGGGGTTTGTTACACCGCGGGGTGGCCCACCCAAGTGGCCCCGGTTCAGATGATTGCTGGCATAAACGTGGGTCCACTGGTCGCTCGGGATCGCGCTTGGTGGCGGCTCCGTGACGGTATTCGCGGGGGTTGCGTGAGCATCCGGGGCAGCTGTCGGCCAGCAGCGTCTGGTGGGTGGGACAAGCCACGGTCCACGGAAGTCGCCACGAGACCCGCCACGAGCCGTCTGTAGCGAGGCATTGGGGGCAGAACCTACTGTGAGAAAGAAAGAACCATCGGGAGTGGGCAGCCTTAACGATTCCGCGACTGGAAGCCTCCACCCCGCTGGGCACCAGGCATGGGAAGCGGCCTAAGAGCGTGTGCTGTTCCACATCGGATTTCGCAAGGCCAGTCCATTGCGCGAGTCTTCGGCGAGCATCACTGGACAAAGTTATAGCTGGCGAGAAGCTGCGCTGACGGTGTCTGAGTCCTAGATCGTCGTGCAGCCGACCAAGGGGTACCGAGGCACTGAAGCTGACACGTTCAAGGAACGAATCGATGGGCTCTTCGATGCGTGGCCGGCTGGTCACTGGTAGGGCCATGTGACTCATCCGGCTCGTTGACTGGTGAACTTTCGGCGTTTGCGTTCTGCAATATTCCACCTCCGAGCTAGAGCCTCGGCTGTTGCCTCAGCCGATTGCCGCAGCCGGTCATCAGTCCCCAGCGCCTCGGCCGATTGCAGAAGCTTCCCTAGGTCTTCGGTCTCGACGCTGGTTGCTGGCCTTTCTTGGTCAACTCCTCCGCCACTCTCAAGTCGATAGTGCGCAGTGAGCAGCGCTGACCAGCGTTCTACTTCTTCGAGTGTCGGATCCCAGCCCAAATTGCGAGCGGCGTCATGCAAATCATCGGTGAGAGCGTGCGGAAGCTGCGTCACATCGAGACTCTCGGGCCACGGCACAATGCAGTTGCGTTGCTGTTTCTGACTTTGCTTGAAGCCGCGACGTGCTCTGCGTGACTGATTGATGAGCGCCAGTACCGCGGGCCTGTGGTTCCCAGTGTGGCCGCAGTAATAGTTGGCGCGAATACGCTCCGGGGTGTCTGCCAGAATTCTTGGGCTCGCATTCCCATTCAGCAGCGCGAGAGCCATCGGCAGAGTCTTAGCAATTGTGGTCGTCCTGCGAGCCTGAGCACCGCCTTGAACATAGACGTCGTCAGAAAGAAGATGAGGTAACAGTACGTGGGAGAGGTCTCGTACGGCGGCGAGATCTAGCCGTTGATCTGGGATTCCATCTGCTCCTTGCGCTTCAAGATGCAGCTGATTACTCACCTGTGTCACGGCCTCAATCAACTCTTCCGTCACGGAGATCCGCGGCAGGGACTGGTACTGGCAGGAATCACATCCCGTGGAAAAAAAATCAGTAGATATGTTTCTCGTATCTACCCCGCGTCGTGGCGCTTTGCCGCATTTCGGGCATTTGTCAATGAGCAGTAGTTGGTGTTTCGTGCAAGCCGGTAACAGTCGTAGGCGCCAACCTGCTTTCACTGCGAATGGTCTTTCCGCAAGACATTCAGGGCACACTCCAATGGACGCGCCTCCGACTGTGTAACTCCCTAGACCATCTCTCGTGGGCGTGCTTGGCGGGCACAGTGACGTCTTTAGCCATGTATGCATCTGCCCTATGGATATTTCCGCTACTGAGCGCCCTGTCAGACCAGCGGCAAGCCCCAAGACTTCCTGCGGATTCATGAAATACCGAGAAAGGATGGATTCTCGACTTCCGAAAGAGGTAGGCAAGATAAGGGGGAAGTTCGGTCTTGCGAAGCGCCGCACACGTGTCAATAAAGCCACTATGCAGTCTCCTGTGGCGAACGGCAATGTTGCAGCACTTCTCGCTTCCAACGCACCGCTCGTGTTGCCCGCACTCGGTGTAGATCCCTTGGGCAGGTCTTCTACTCGCACGTTGCTGCCATAACAGCTGGCAAGGTGACAGCCTCTTCACGCCCCACAGCCTCTGCCGCTACTCCGGCCAGAAGGTTGCAGATCTGGGCCAGGGTTTCCACTCGCTCTACTCTCCTGGATTGCTCCCACAGGTATTCAATGATGTCTTCATCCTGATGACATGCATGGAGGAGTTTGAATTGGCGGAGGTACCGCTTTACATCGTAGGCAAAGGCGTCGAAGTCGACGTGCACAATTTTCCCCAGACGCAAAACTGTCATACGGCGTCGAAGTTGTTGGGCAGCGTGCGAATCCCCTGTCAATAGCGTGGCGACACTTGATGTGTCCAATTCGTGTGGTGGCAGCGAAATGACAATGAGGAGGGTCGGCATTTTGTTCAAGAGCACGCGAAGGGAGTGCGCGGACTTTTCCCCGCCTCTGACGGATTGCAGATCATCGATAATGAGTACTTGGCTTCGACACCGCGTCAGCATCTCGGCAAATCGAGTGCCGCTTTCATCGCCGGATCGACCTGGGCCTTGACCTAGCCATTCGCATGCCCCTGACTGGAGGCCTGCCATCTGGTTATCTTGGCCGCCAACAATCGCGATAGGAATGTGCGCGTACGTGATTTCATCCTCGCTCGGCTCTGCCAATTGACCGATTGAGTCGGGATCACAGAACGCAGCGGAGGCTTCAAGCGCAAGAGTCGTCTTGCCTGACGTGGCTGGTCCCTGAATCCACACAACGTTGTTAGCGCCGTGGGCACTTGTCTTTTCTGCCCTTCGCAACCTCCGAAGGACAGCTGACACTTCCGGAGTTTCGAGTAGTACCAGGCGATTGAAGCAGTCACGCTCTTCGTCGCTCATGGATCGGGTGTCACGTTCACGGTTTCGCTTCACCCACTCTCGTGCAGCCATGTATCGAATAACCTCGGTATAGGTTCGTATGGGATTTAGTCGTGGCTTGACGAAAGACGAAACGTCCTCCGAGAGGGCATGCGAAGCGATGTTCATGATGTCCCAATCACCCAACCTTTCGCTCGCGAGTTGCAACGAATGCCATGGCCTCCGCCAGCCAATCGTCGGGCGTCATGATTTTCGAAGGCACGTACGTATCTGAATCCAGCTCCTGGGCTTCGACGCTTTGGTCGCTTGTCTCGGTCGGGCGCGACTTTGCACTGCCCACGCGAACGGGAGTGGCACTCTCGGTGTGGGCCTCCTCCATAAGGGCGTACAAATTGTCGTCAGCTCGGGCCTTCTCCGCTTTGGATTCCCTTTCCATTTGTTCAATCTCCAGACCTTGACCCACAATTGAAGTCACGTCTGCTCCGAATTCCCGTCGCATCACATCACGCCTTAGCAGAACCAGATCGACGACCTCACCGGCTCGGCCGTGCGTTTCCACAATCAGAAACTCCGGTCGACGTCCTACCGGATAGAAGGTCACTCGATGACCGCTGGCTGTTCGTGCATCACTGGACAGAATCGGCTTCGGTATACCTTCGGCCATGACGTACTGCTCACCTTGATATTGCAGAGCGTTCGACGTAAGGACTCCGCTGTGCTTTTCAAGTGCTTGTTTGATGAGATTCGAAGGAAAGGGTTTGTCCGGTAGTGGAAGAATTTGCTCGTATGCATCAATGTACATCTGTGGAGAAAGCGCGGGTTTGAAGCCTGGGACACGAAGAGTTTCTTTGGGAGTGTGGTTGTAAACATGCCGCCCAACCGACTTTTCGTATCGCTCAGCAACCGCGATGGGTAAGTACTGTTTGCCGTAATCAAATGCTGGCGCTTCTCGCTGCGTGGATCCGAAGTATCCGGGTGTGAGTTGAGCGCGTTGGTTCTGGCGGCGTTGCCCTGATTCAACCCGCCCCTTCTGGTCACCGCGGCGTGGAGCTGCGACAACAATCTCGATCCCTATGTCTGCTAGGAGTCGTGTGGCTTCACTGGCGATCATGTTTGATCCACGGTCGGTCTGCGTCAGGCTTACGCAAACCGTGCGCAGACGTCCGGGAGTAAGTAGGCGTTTATCCGTGTGATTGGTTACTCTGATCATCAGTTGAATGATGAAGTCAACGACGTCTCGCGCTGTTGCGTGGCCTGCAATGAACATGCAGTCAATGAATGCGCCAGATGCGTCGCAATAGGCACTGAGTTTCTCAACGTATCCACATTTTCTGCCCAGTTCATCAAGACAGTGCGCGTCGTGCTGCGTTGCGTCTATTTGGATAGACGCGAAGGGCACCGTTTCCTGGTGGAGGGCGGGCGCTGTGGAGCGGCTGCTGACCGCCCGTGACTCTCGCCTTGACCGTGGGGTTCCCAGGCGCCACTGCTTGTGAGCCTGCCGCGCATATTTGCGAAGCATCCTGAAGTGGATACTCTTATCGCGCTCAGCGGCCGTGGCTGGAACCTGCACTATGCCGTCCCGTTTGGCTGCGGCAACCACACGCATAATGAAGTTCGTTTTCGAGATTTTCACGTCGGTGGCTTGTTGTTCAGCCATTTGGAAGGCAAACTCGCGAATTTCTGGGGCAGCTGGATGTCGTCCGAGTCGTTCGGTTCCCTGACTGCTGTGCACAAGTGCCTTGATTCCCTCGTTGCTATAAGCCTGTCGTTGGCGATACAGCGTCTTGTCACTGACATAGCTTCGTTGATCAACGGGTTGACTGGTCTCGGAGTTGATGAGGTGTGGCAAAGCCTCAATCGCCGCACCGATGCTCCAAATCTGGCCGTCAGGTTGCACTGATTCGTGCACAATTCCGGGACAGCCTGGGACTTGGACGGGGAAGCCCACCGTCGTCATCCCAACCAGCCAACCAACAGTGGCGGCTTTTTCACGTGCCGAGGAGGATGCTTGCCTCATGAGCAGATCGGTATCGTGCACCTGTCGTAGCGCGTGCTCTAACTCTTTGCGCTCCCTAGCAGACAGATGTTGCGCTGGGGTTTGAGACGTGGCCAAATCCGCAAGGGAAATCACTCGGATTTGACCCGATTCCGTGGCCAGCTTGACTTCCGTATCCCGCTCTTTGACACGAACGTCAATCAGCCAACCACCCTGCTCATTTGATTCATCGGCTATGTCAACCCAGGGTGCTTCCATGGAAGCAACTGATGGGCTGTGCGCATTCATGCATCGTCCTTTGCTCGTCGCATTTCAAGTCCATGTGCAACATCAAGGATTAAGAAGTCCCGGGACTCTTCCGAGGTGGGCTCGACCCAGCACGTGTCGTCGAAGTGAGACCACACGTCGACGCGGATCTGGCCATGACTGAGGAGGAAGAGGACGGCTACCCTGCACACGCGCGTGGAAAGAGACGCACAAAATGCCAAATCACGAATCGCCATAGACCCCTTTTCGTGCAGGATGTCAAGCAGGACGGCTGCTGTTTTCCATACCGGGGTGTCGGCGTCGCGGTGATGATCCGCGAAACGGTGCATGGCGATGAGTTCACGTGGTTGGCGACCAACCAGGCCGTAGGTCATCCCAAGTGAGGCACACCATTGCTGAGTGAGGTAGGCCTTCGCCAGGAACGTTGTGTCCCACAGTTCGGCGGGTCGCACATCCAAGATCACGCGGCGTCCGTCAATCATCTCGACCAGAATGTCGGGAAAGTGTTCGACGAGACCGCGTCCGGTATCCCAGACGACGCGAGCGAACTGAGTCACGTAGCAATGCACTCGTGGCTCGTGTGACAGCAGTAGCAGCGCCTGGTTTTCCCCCTGCGACTCAGACCAAACGTGGTACTTCTGTTCATTCACCGTGACGACACACAAAGTCACCCCGGTGGCCGAATCCTGATGTTGAACAGGCCGTCTGCAGGGTGAAAAAGCCCAAGCTGGTTCGTCTAGGAGTGTCTGACCGCGATCAGTCACTTCCTTGCACCGGCGAATCGTCGTTACTTGAGGCTCGACAGGCCGCCTTGTCATCAGCCGAGCCAGACTCGCAGTGGGGTCGAGCCGAGCACCGGTCATCTTGGAGATCAAGAGGGCACGATTCCCTCTCCGGTGGAACGCGAGCGGCTTTCGTGCCTGCCGCACGGAATCGTTGTCTGAGGGGCTTGCTACTGTCATTGACGTCCTTCCTGCTGACTCAGGTTGAGACACGGGACCGTTTGCCAGAACGGTCCGACGCGGCGTACCGGTTCCGGTGCGCCGCGTCGCCCTGTGTGGGCTGAATACATCGCCGTATGCAGTTGTCTGGATCGTCACACTACAACGAACCAAGCGCCGTTAGTGTATTTCTTCCGTTTCATTTATTTTCGGTTTCAAAATCACAAACTTCTTAGATGACTAATTTTTTGTTTTTCAACGTTACATAAATATCCATATTTGCTATATTCTGTGCCATGGGATGGAAGCCGTTACGCACACCCAGTGGCAAGTTGTCCGACAGCGCGCCCTGCCGTCATCCGCGTTGCACACGCGCAGTGCACTTTCGAAATCAGGGACGCGGCAGATTGAAGGAGTTCTGCTCGGACGCGTGTCGCGTTGTCTACCTACGCGACCGGATGTTTCTGCTCGAGTCCCTAGAGGAGGTCCAACGTGCTCTCGATGCCAACCCCTCGCACAATGAACGTGTCGCCCTCAAAGCGGAGGCTCGCTTCCTGAAATGGCACCTCAGCCACTACGGGGGACTACCGCCGGTCGCGAAAAATGGTGACGGCGCCCAAAACGCCGAGACTGAAGAGCCATCTACCCCTTCAACCCCACTAGATGACGAAGGATCGCGCGCCGAGGAAGTCAGCACCCTGATCGAGCCGGAGTCGGAGGATCTATCGAGATCGGTAACGCCGCGACCTTCAGTCCGGAAGGTCATGGCTCTCATCGCCGAAGCAGATCCAACCACTCGAGCGTGGTTGGCGCGTCACCCTGAATTCCCCCGAGAAGCGATGCGAGTCCTCAGTAAGGATCCAGATGTCCGGGTCAGGCGCAGTCTCGCCGAAAGGACTGATCTGCCGTACCACATCCATATGCGTCTTCGTCGAGACCGAGCTGCGAGCGTCAAAGCCACACTGCTCGCAACGGCCCTGAGATAGGCGACGAGAAGCTCCGCGCCACAGGTACGGACAAGGCATCCCGGGGCACCGCTGCACAGCAACGGTCAGGAGGTCTGCGTGCTTGGCGCCGCGCAAAGAACGAGCCACTATGACGCATCAGCTTTCGCCTGTGGTTAGGGCGGAACGATCTCGGCTGTGAATCATCCCTCAGCGTTCTTTTCGAATGCAGTCACGGTATCCCGGTCACTTCGGAGATTCGCGGCTACCGCACCCTCGACGCTCTTTCGTACGCGGCGGCCCAATGCCTCTGCCCGGACAGGCGGATTGACTGGCGGGCGCGTGAACGGTTTCCCTACATCGAAATGTGGCCCCGTGTCCACGAAGGAACTCCACTCGGCATCGGATGCCCAGAATGTCAACCGAGCGACGCGCTCGGCTGAATGCAGGAGAGCGAGAACGTCGTCCAGTTCGATTTTCGCTCCGGCCCTTAGCGTGGATTCCACCTCGTCGAGTTCCTTCGTCATCCGTTGAATTGACGGTGAGGCCTTCTGCGGTCTGATTGAAGCCGGGGTCTCCCGAACAAAGTTTGTCCAGGCTTCCCGTTGAACGCGAGGCAACCGTGACCATGAAGGAGTTTCCTTCGCGGCCGTGACTCGCTCCACTAGGTCGACAACCGCGTCAACTAGACCGGGGGTATCCGCACACTCCTGCACCGCTTGGTGGAGGTGCTGTGGAACAACGGGAGGTATCAGCCTCAGGTCAAACAGGAGCCCTCCGTATTCCTTGCCCACTAATCGACTAATACGAAGCGCGAAATCCACGAGCACCCGGGCTGCTCGTGTCACGTCTTGGCTGTGTTTTGGACTGTTGATCAAGGTCCACGTCGCCCAGGCAAAGGCCGTGAAGTCGGAGGTCCTGTTTCCGTATTGCAGTTCTTCTCCATTACGTGTTCCTTTGACGACGACCTCTGCCAAAGATTTGACGTGAGGGCTGCTTCGTGTCCAATTCCAGTGAAGGGCCGTCAGAAGAAGTTCGCTAGCAAATCCAACTTCGTGAAAGGAATAGCGCTGCCCATCCTGTGACATGACCGACGTCGACTTCTGTGCACACGCAAGAACTTCGCGAAGGACGGTCTCGTTTCGAGACCGACTTTCCTCTCGCGCGCCACTTTCCCATCGGAGTTCCTTGCCGCGCCGGTCCAGTAGTGCTTGCCCCGCCTTCACCCAAAGCTGCGCCTGCAAAACCTCACAGAGGGGGGCCACTATCTGATGGGCATCAGTGACTGTCCGCATTGCCTGGCTTGGGGAGTCTCCTGAGCGCACAAGGCAATAGATCCAATCGGCATGCAGGCTCTCCAATGTGGAAACTAGCGATTCCCGGTTGTGCACATCGGGCCGCGATGCGACCTGATAGACCATCGGGAGAACCGCGGCTGCTCCAACCCAGTCTTCTTCGCCCTCAGCGCGGCAGACCCCCCGACGCGCTATTAGGTTTTCAGCTACCAATCTCATGCGCAGCCACGGGTCGACATCCCACAGTCCCGTAGTCGTAGTGGAATTCGTCGGATCAACTTCAATTGCGACGAGGATTCCTTCCAAGGCGACGTGCAGATCTTGTTCATCTGATTCGGGGGTGAGGGATGCCAGAAGTGGCGCGATGTGCGCAAAGGCTTCCACCGAATCCGGCAATCGCTCTGCAGCATCGGTATTCCGTAGCTGAGCGAGTTGAACTGCGGCCCTTGGCTGATGGGTGGGCAAGAGTTCGTCAAGCAGGTATTCCCAAGTCCACTTTGTCTTGTGTCGGTAGAACGTCGCCCTGGAGACAACGCCGCCCTGAACCAGGACTGATGCAACCGAGGTGCCGTCCCCAGCCGGGTCCACTCCTCTTTGCACCAGTTCAGCGAGCCGCCCCGCGATTCGCCGATCACGTTCGAGCGTTCTCGCGTCGGCAATGGCGGCCAAGTGCGCGCCTCTGGCTGTTGTCTCACTCATAAGCACATTGTGGCACCTTATGAATGAGACTCTTCCTTGGGACCCTTACATCGAGCCCGGAATCACCGGGATCGAGTGGCAATCCCTAATGGAGGTTCCGTGAGTTTCCCCCTAAACCATCTCGTTTCCCTCGCTCAATGGGCGTGGTCCAGCATTTTGCTGCCGTCCCTGAGCGATGCCCTAAGCGCGCTTGTCCGGGCGATAGCGAATCGGCTCTCGCACTGGGCAGCTGTCCGCCTGGCGGAAGGAGGGATTGCCTGATGTGGACCGCTGTCGCCTTCACAATCGGCCTGGTCGGTTGGCGCATATTTCGCAGCCTGAAGGAGGCCCCGAGCGATGAATTTGGCACTCGTCCTGCGAGTACGACCGATGAGCAATTGCTCCAACTGGATCGCCCACTCCCTGCCTACTCAGACTTCGAGATTTGCTGGGCATACGTCCCGTACGACACCGATCCCTCGAAAGGCAAGGTTCGCCCGGTCCTTGTTTTGGACACTGACGAAGAAGGCATCACGGTGCTGGAACTTCGCTCTGAGCGCGGGCCAACCACAGAAGCCATGACATGGGTGCGCGTTAGCGAAAACTCTGCGCGAACATTCGACCGCAAGCACCAGTCCGGATGGATCAAGGTCGCGCATCCCCGGGTACTTCCCATCACCAACATGTCCGGCTTGACAAGGCCTCACGGACACCTCACAGAGGAGGACGCGCAGTCATTA
>Ga0102945_1000569_pt1 | contig 11112 bp, 13 predicted proteins | sample SalPonred_H2O_MG_FD_78207 | JGI IMG/M metagenome (GOLD analysis project Ga0102945, IMG submission 78207) | Salt pond water microbial communities from South San Francisco under conditions of wetland restoration - Salt Pond MetaG R2_restored_H2O_MG ...
ATCGACATCGGTATGGTTCAACTCCACCCGCAACGTACCGCCTGCTTCTCCGAGCATGATCGGCTCGTCTAGTCGCCCGGCTTGCACGCGCAACTCATCAAGCAGTCGCAACGCCTGTCGCGCGAAGTAACCAAGTTCCGGATGACTGCGCTTGACTTCGAGTTCGGTCACGACCACAACGGGAATCACCACATCGTGTTCGTCGAAACGTAAGAGCGCACGAGGATCGGATAGCAGGACTGACGTGTCGAGGACATATGTCTTGCGGGCGCTTGGTTGCACACAGTCTCCTAGCCGGACGCGAACCGGCGGATCCGATCCGCGTCCCTCACGCTATGACCGCGCAGGCGCCGTCCCCGCCAGACACGCCGCAGGGGGCGATTAGGCTTTCACCACCGCGGGGGAGCACAATTTGAGCATTGTTCACCTGCGATACACGTGGGTAGCTCAATCGCGCAACAGATCTCCCTCGATGCCAATTACAGCGCAGGGACCAGGTGCGGGTTCTGCTTCGGTGGGGGAGGAATCTTCTTCGTCGTCTGGCAGGTCGGGACATGGGCCAACGGCGCGGCGTAGCGGATATAGCGGCTGTCTGAAATCTTTGGCGATGAGGCGACGAGGCCGCTAATCGGTTCGCTGGCCCGGTGGCACCGGCTTAGCCAGTAGTGCCACTGCTACAACGGTCGCCACGCCGAGCAACGTGATCTGCACCCGGTTCAAGGGCGATAGCCCGACGATCATCGCCCCCAAACTCCAGGCGACCGGAAAGGCCAGCAGGTAGGTCCACCGATTCCGGTAGATCGAGGCGCGATCGATCACGTTGGCGGACAGGTAGCGAATACCGTCGACGAACGGCCCGGTACTGGCAATTACTCCGGCCTTGTGACTGCCCGCCCAAACGAAGACCGTGGCAAGTGTGCCCAACGCGAAGGCGGAAAGCACCACCGAAGCCATCGCAGCGGCCCAGGCTTGGGTCCACACCGTGAGTTCCTCGACCGGCCTGCCTCGCGTAACGGCGAGGAGTTGACTGCCGAGAGCAGACGTGATCGCTAGGACGAAGGCTGCGAGGTAGAGCAAAGCCCGTGAACCAGCCGCTCCGAAGAACCATCGACGCCAGCTGCGCAAGAAGACCACGAAGGCGATACCCAACGCGGCACCGATCAATGAACCAAGGGACAACAATGCAACACCGGGTTGTTCAAGGAGTTTCACCCACAGCAAGACCATGTTGCCGGCCTGATTGGCGGTGAACACCTCGAATGATTGATAGTCGCGCGCATCCATCGCGCCGGCAACCACCGCTAAGAGCAGCACCATCAGATAGGGACGCTTGGATATGGAGTCGGCATTGGCGTCTACCGACTCGTTACCGCCGGGAACGTGACCTACCGCAGGATCGTCTCCGGTGTGCATTCCCAAAGATCAGGCTCCGAAGCGGCGTTGCCGTTCGGCATAAGCACGCAGCGCCCGAAGGAAATCCACCTTGCGAAAGTCCGGCCAGAAGGCCTCACAGAAGTAGAACTCCGAGTGCGCGCTTTGCCACATCAAGAATCCGGAGAGCCGCTGTTCCCCTGAGGTACGAATAACCAAGTCAGGGTCGGGCTGACCTTTCGTGTAGAGGTGATCGGCGATGTGCTCGACATCGACCACCTGCGCTAGTTCATCGAGGGTCGTTCCTTGATCGGCATGAGCTTGCAGCAACGAGCGCACAGCGTCCACTACCTCACGCCGGCCGCCGTAGCCGACGGCGACATTCACGAGTGAGCCGTCGGTATCGGCGGTTGCTTCGGCGGCTTCCTTCAGCACGCGTGCCGTGCGGTCGGGCAGCAGGTCGAGCGCACCAACCGGATGCAGCCGCCACCGCCCTTGGCCGACCAGCCCCATCACAGTGTCTTCGATGATGCCAAGCAGAGCATCGAGTTCGCGTTCAGGCCGCGCAAGATTGTCGGTCGACAACAACCACAAGGTGACGACTTCGACTTTGGCGTCGTCGCACCAGGTGAGGAAATCCACGATCTTCGCCGCTCCCGCAGCATGGCCCGCTGAGGAACTCGACCCTTGCGCGCTGGCCCAGCGCCGGTTTCCATCCAAGATGACGCCGACGTGCTTCGGGGCGCTGCCTCGTTCGGCGGCATCTTTGAGTTGCACCTGCAGGCGTCGCTCGTATACGCCGTAAACGAGATCCGACAGGCCCACTTGGTTAGTCCTTTCACTGTGCCGGCTTTGCCATGTTCCGGTCAGGGCAGCGCGCCTCAGGCTACTCCCCTAGGAACCCGCCGGGCCGATTACACGCGACCGGACCAGGGGAACCAGGTCTTCCACCGAGTTCACCGGTCGATCGCAGACGAATCCTTGGCATACATAAGCCGCCGGCGCCCCTTCAATCAGCGGACGGTCGCGCAGCAGCGGCTGCTCCTCGCTACCCACCGGCCCCCAGGCCACCACTGTGCCTGGTGAGGTAGATGAGAATGCCGTGGCGATCAACTCCCGGGCTTCGTCGTCCTGGGGGCCATCGGCGATAACGACGCCCACTTCCAGTGGGCCGGCCAGCAAGGCGCTGGCGGCGACCAAACCCCAGCCGACTGCGCGCGGCGCGCGTGGCGCCAACGAAGTCACGATTCCCACGGCGCGCTCGGCTACTTCACGATGTTCGCTCGAACCGGTGAGCGCGGCATACGACACCAAGGAAGTCGCCACCGCAAACCACCCCGACGGCTCGGCGTTGTCGGCCGGATCCTTCGGTCGACGGACCAACTCCGGGGCGTCATCTGCGGTATCGAAGAACCCGCCTTCTTCATCACCGAAATGCTGCACGGCGATGTCGAGCAAGATCCCCGCGAACTGCTGCCAGGCCATTTCGCCGGAAACCTGACCGAGCGCGAGCAAACCCTCGGCCAGACTGCCGTAGTCATCCAGAACACCGAGGTTGTTGCCCGGCATTCCATCCCTCGAAGTTCGACAAAGCCGATCATCCCCAGCTGCCCCCAGGTGCACGGAGATCATCAGATCGGCAGCGTCGGTTGCAGCCGCCACCCACGCGGGTTCATCCAACAGTTGGCCGGCTTCGGCGAGCGCCGCAATCGCTAGGCCGTTCCAGGACGCGACTACTTTGTCGTCTCGACCCGGGTGTACACGTGACTCGCGTGCCTGCCACAACCGTGACCGCACCGACTGCCAGCGCGCCCAATCATCGGGATCATGCAGTAGTTGCAAAGTGGAAGCACCGTGTTCGAAGGTGCCCTCGGTTGTCACCTCGAGCAACGCCGCAGCCCAAGCACCGTCATCGACACCGAGAACCTCGACCAATCCCTCGGGGGTCCAGGCGTAGAATTTGCCTTCCACTCCCTCACTGTCGGCGTCCAACGCCGATGCGAAGCCACCTTCGGGTGTGGTCAGATCCCGCACCATGAACTCCGCCGTTTCGCGCGCTATTCGCTCGGCAAGTTGGGATCCGGTCAGTCGCCAGTAGTGCAGATACACCCGCAACAGCAGGGCGTTGTCGTAGAGCATCTTTTCGAAGTGTGGAACCACCCACTGGTTGTCCACCGAGTAGCGGGCGAAACCTCCACCTAACTGGTCATACATTCCACCGCGGGCCATAGCTTCTAGTGTTCGCTCGGTCATATCCAATGCCTCGAGCGCGAGGGTTGCACCCGGCAATGCCGCGTACCGAATCAAGAATTCCACGACCATCGAGGGCGGGAATTTCGGTGCACTACCGAAACCCGCGTGCTGGGCATCGAAGTCCTGCATCAAAGCCGAAACTGCGGCGTCAAGATCCTCTAACGATGGTGGGGCACCACCCGGTTCGGCCAGTTGACGTCCGGACAGGGCATCAATGATCCGCTGTCCGGCTGCCTCGATGTCGGACCGCCGGTTTTGCCAGGCATCGGTAATCGCCTGCAGCAACTGTGGGAACGAGGACATTTGATGTCGAGGCTCGGGCGGGAAATAGGTGCCCGCGTAGAACGGTCGACCTTCATGATCCAAAAACACGCTCATCGGCCAGCCACCGTGTCCGGTCATCGCAACGGTCGCGTCCATGTAGACCGAGTCGATATCCGGGCGTTCCTCGCGATCGACCTTGATCGACACGAAGTGCTCGTTCAGATAGGCAGCGATCTCAACGTTCTCGAAGGACTCGTGTGCCATGACATGGCACCAGTGGCATGCCGAGTATCCGATGGACAAGAAGACCGGTAACTCTCGATCTCGCGCCTCGTCGAAGGCTTCTTCGCTCCACTCACGCCAATCAACTGGGTTGTCCGCGTGCTGCAGGAGGTAAGGGGACGTCGCTTGCGCCAGGCGGTTACTCACTCCCCCATTGTCCGTGGTGCTGTCCCTACGGACGCTACGGGTAAGCCTGGATGAAACTCATCAGGGGTCGGGCCCCCAGCGCGAATGTTGCGATGCGATCGGGCATGGCACCAGAAGTCCAGTCCAGCCGCTTCACTGGGGCAGTCACCATGAAGTTCCGCAGGCGAACACAAGGAGCGTGCCGATGGGCAGCTGCATCGGCGAAGCCTCGTGGCATAGCCCGTGTGGCGTCGCTCCGGTCAAGGCCGAGGCCGGCCTCGGCTAGCGCAGCCAGAACCGCATCGAAGACTTCTTCCTTTTCGACCATCGCTCGTCGCAGTGGCTCAAGTCGGGAGACCGGCGGCCGGTACAGGCCAGCAGCCATGAAACCACCCGAGGCGTCCAGGTGGAGGTACACGAGTGCGCTGGCGATGTCCTTGCGGCCTGTCGTGGTCAGGACTCCTGACACATGAGTGCTGTAGGGGGACTTATCGGCACTGAATCGAACAGCTCGGTTAATGCGGAACATCGTCGCGGAGCCACCGACAAGCGGCATGGCGCTACCGGCAAGGAGTTCAGTTGCCTCCTCAAGAACCTCGGTGAACGGATCGCGAAGGCGCTGCTCGTACACCGATCTATTGGCTGTGAACCATGCGCGGTCGTTGTTCTCTTCAAGATCCTCTAGAAACCGGAAGGAGACGTTTGCAAACCCTGAACTTGCTGCACCGCGTGTCACGACGATACCTCGTTATCAAGCACGGATTCCTCCGGAGCATTCGGCGTTCGGAGTGCGACTATGACCGCTGCGACAAGGAGTAGTGCCGTGGCCACGGCCATGGCAGAAGCGAATCCATCGACGAGTGCCTGTCGCACTACTTCTACTACCGCAGGGGCTGATGCGCCAGCCTGCTCGGCTGTCGCGAGTCCTGTTGCGGCGGAGTTCCGCGTAGCTTCGAGGAGCGCGGGATCGATGGCCGAAGATTGGTGGTCAACTGAAGAGCGATAGCCGACGGTGAGAGCCGATCCGATGATCGCGATGCCTACTGCACCGCCGAGCTCGCGCGAGACATCGTTCATGGCAGAGGCCACACGTTGCTTGGCGGCGGGCAGCGTCTCAACGATGGCCTCCGTGCCAGGCGGTCCGGATAGACCCATGCCGGCACCGAAGATGACCAGTGCAAGGGCGAAGATCACGTAGGGCGTGGCCTGTCCCATTAAGGCGAATACGCCGGTGGCGATAGCCATGAGAACGAGCCCTGCGGCCCCGACCTTGCCACGTCCCCAGCGCGCCGACCACGCGGGAGCACGCATCGACATCACGGGAAGGAGCACACCCACGGGCAGGAGTGCCGCTGCTATCTGGAAGGGGCTGTATTCACGAACAAAGCCCAGGTACTGCGCAGCAACAAAGAAGTAACCGAAGACTACGAAGAATTGGGCGAAAACCAGCAGCGATCCGGCGCTGAACCCGGGGGACCTGAACAGGCGCACATCAAGCAAGGGAGTAGGAACCCTCAACTCCCACCAAGCAAAGATCGCGAGCAAAGCAATGCCTATGCCAAGTCCCATGACGGTCACGGGGTCAGACCAGCCACGTAGTGGGCCTTCGATGACGCCCACAACGAGCGCCGCGACGCCAATAACGGACAGCAGCGAACCGATCGGATCCACGTGCGCGTGCCCAGGGTCGGACGTCTCGGGTACGAACGCGAATGTCATCACCCCGGTCACAACTCCGGCTATCGCCAGAAATACAAACACAGAGCCGAACCAGAAGAACTCCACGAGCCCCCCGGCGATGACCATGCCGATAGTCCCGCCAAGCGCGGCACTTGCCGTCCACAGCCCGATTGCCAGACCGCGCTTGTCGCGAGGCATCGTCGCTGTGAGGGTGGCGAGGGTGCCAGGAAAGATAAGCGCGGCTCCCACTCCGCCAAGAGCGCGGGACGCTATCAACGATGCGAGATCGTTCGCGAGCGCACCCCATGCCGCGGCCGTCCTTCTTGCACGCCTTTCCTCCGGTGATCTTCACGCGGGCCCGCGCCGGAAGCCCGGAAAGCGAAGCGAAGTCAGCCGACGGATACGTGACTCCCACAACGAAATTCGCAGGCTGGCCGTCACGATCACTGCCGGGCACGTCTACCCGCGCCGTATCACCCGCAACCGATAGATCGACACCATTAGCCGCGAGCCAATCGAGGTAACTCGTGGTGCGCACATACAAACCCGGATAGCCCGCGGCAGCGCAGCCGAACACCTTCAACTCCAGGCAATAACGGCTCCCCCACTTCCCCAGGCCCCGGTGACGAGTTCGACTCTCTATCTTCACCGGAGACAACGGGGTCGAGTGCACCCCAGACCCGTAGCAATCCGGTCACCACGGTGAATCGACCGCGGAATCTCACCCCCACAACATCGGTTCCGGCACCTCCGGGCACCGAGTGGGAGCCCACGCAAACCCGTATTCAGGATCCGGAATCGGGCGAACCGACTCTTCGGGTGACTAATAACGCGGGCACGTGGACAGTCGATGAGCGCTCCGGTGCGATCACGTACGTGCCAGCAGCTGGCTACGCGGGATCGGCAACAGTGAATGTAGTTCTCGTCGCCCGCTCAGGGGAGATCTATATCCACCCGATGCGGGTGCCGATCTCCTTCACTTCTCGAGTGAAGGTCATCTCCGGTGACGTACCGCGGGACATTAGCGGCGGTGTCGCTCGGATCATTCGACCGTGGCAACGATGATCCGACTGGCATCGACAGGACTGGGACTCAGTATCCTGATTTTGAGCCTACTCGGGTTCGCACCCGTAGCGGAGGCCGCAAAATGTCCTCCGGCTTCCGTTGGCGGGAAGACCATCGGCTGGGTCGAGTTCGATGATGTGCGAGTTCCGATCAAGAAGACGGACTATCCGGCAGGCGGAGAGCTGGATCCGCCGGCCTCCAACAAGGTTGCAGGCATGTCGACCCGGCACCAGGACCTGCTCTCCGAAGTCGGGTCCACCGTCATCGCCTGGCACGTTCGCTACGGCAAAGGCTGCAAGGGAACGTTGAACCCGATACTGAAGAAAAGCGCCGGCGACACCTTCGACATCGTGACGAGATCCGGCGAACGGCGCACCTATGAACTCGTTGATCGCGCAAACGTCAAGCGTGGCAATTACCAGCAGGAGTGGTTCCGCCTCAATGGTGATCCGCAGGTCACGTTGTTCACTTGCTCGGACTTGCGCGAAGGCACGTACCAGCGGACACGGGTCCTGGTCGGCACTCCTGTCGACCGCACTTAATGCGGGACAGCGATATTTAGCAGCACTACACCGAGCACGATCAAACCGATCGCCACGATTGCCAACAGGCTCAGCTGCTCGTCGAAGACCAGAACAGCGATGATGCTCGTTCCAATGATTCCCACCCCGGCCCAGATCGCATAAGCGGTTCCCAGCCCTATGGTGCGTAGGGCAAGTCCTAGTAGCCCGAAGGACAAGACGTAGCCGATCACTACGGCAGTGGCAGGTAACAGACGGGAGAAGCCATCGCTGACCTTCAACATGGAAGTGGCGAAAACCTCGAACACGATTGCCCCAGCCAGGAGCACCCATGCCATCTTGCCTCCAAAGAACGCAGCGCGCGCGTGAACTGCGCACCTTTAATCCTGCCAGTGGCACACTCTCCCAATGGATGTGCGGTCTCAACTGAGCCAGGTGATTGAGCGTGGTGCTCCAGCCCAGGCCGATATGGCCACCGCCTTACTCGAGCGCCTTTCAGCCGATCCAAACGAGCCAACCGCGTTGGTGCAGGCGCAGAATCTGATTGATGCCTTCCTTCATGATCCGTACCTGACTAAGAACGTGGACGATTAGATGTTCGACGATGCGAAATATCTCGCGAAGGAAGCGGTCGATCGCAACGATGCGATCACCGCCTTGGATCAGCAACGCTCGGAAGACAAAGTGCACCGGTGGTCTCGCAATCGACCAGTGCGCCGCGTGATCACGGTCATCCTCGCGATCGTTGTCGCCGCATTTCCGTTGGTCACCGCTGCCAACGAACCCCGAGTGTTCGTGGCGTACCTACTGGGCTGGCTCGCTGTCTTCGCGTTCGCGCGCACGGCGATGCGCGCGAACGAACACGCGCCCGTCGGACTCGCAGAGTTTTTGACACTCACCGGGCTGTCTGCGCTGAGCGTCGTAGTCGCCCTGAGCGCCCAAACAGATGTCAATCTGCAAGCAGGTGTGACAGCAACGGCTGGGATAGTGGTGACCGTCGTAACAGCGGCAATCAGTGCACCCGCGATGGTGCGCTGCTGGCGGTAACCGCCGCTACTTACTGAAGCCTTCCTTCAGCCCCTGCACGACCGATGTCAATTCACTCGGCAACACCCAGACCTTGCTGGCTTCACCATTGGCGATTTCCGGGAGTGTCTGCAGGTAGCGGTGCGCCAGAGCAGATGAACTCGGATTCGCTTGATGCAAAGCCGCGTAGACCTTGTCCACGGCGATCGCTTCGCCGTCGGCGCGGATCACCTCGGCCTTGGCATCCGCATCGGCGCGCAGGACTACCGCTTCCGCGTGACCTTGCGCCGTCAAGATCGCCGATTGCTTCTCGCCTTCGGCTGTCAAGATCGCCGATTGCTTTTCACCTTCGGCTGTCAAGATCGCTGCACGGCGCTCACGCTCGGCCTTCAATTGCTTTTCCATCGACTCCTGGACTGAAGGCGGGGGATCGATCGCCTTCAACTCCACGCGATTCACCCGGATGCCCCACTTGCCCGTGGCTTCGTCGAGCACTCCGCGCAGTTGACCGTTGATGGCATCTCGCGAAGTCAAAGTCTCTTCCAGATCCATCGAGCCGATCACGTTGCGCAGCGTGGTCACTGTGAGTTGTTCGATACCCAGGATGTAACTGGAGATCTCGTAGGTGGCGGCCTTCGGATCGGTCACCTGGAAATAGACAACCGTGTCGATCGAGACGACCAGGTTGTCTTCGGTGATCACTGGCTGGGGTGGGAACGAGGCGACCTGTTCGCGCATGTCCACTCGATCGCGAATCCGATCCACAAAGGGCACCAGGATGCTCAAGCCCGGATCCAGCGTGCGCTGATAGCGCCCGAGTCGTTCGACGATGGCGGTGCTCGCCTGATTGACGATGAAGATCGTCCGCCACAACAGCAAAGCGACGACGAGCACCGCGAATACTGCGCCGGAAATGAAAGCGATCATGGAGGGGCTCCTTTAGTCCTGCTACTAGTGGTACTCATCGATCGGGTGGACAAGTGCAGTGGCACCGTCGATCCGGGTGACAACCAACCGGGTGCCACCGGGAACAGCTTCAGCGGTGATATCCGGATCAAGGCGCGCGGACCATTCCTCGCCGCGCAACTTCATCCGGCCATCGAGGGTCGAGATTTCCGTGAGCGCAAGACCTTCGGCCCCGGGTAGCGCATCGACCCCGGTGCGCGCACCTACCGGAAGGCGGCGAAGGTGACGAAGGGCGATGGGTCGCACCAACCCGATGCCGGCCAAGGAGACACCAGCTGCCACCAGAACCGACGCCCACAGCGGCGCACCGGTCACCGCGACACCGGCGCCGGCGAGGGCACCCACGGCAATCAGCGCGAAAGTCAGATCCAAGGTGAACGTCTCGATACCTAACGCAACCGCCGCAACGATCGCCCACACCACAGCACCAGACATGGCCACCTCCCGTCTCCCTACGAGGCTAACCCCCAAAGATGAAGCGCACCTGCCGAGGAGGCATCGGCATCGCCACGCAGGAACACCGAAAAAGGCTTGTTTTCACCGTAATTGTGGGGGATAGTGCTTGTTTATGACGCAATTGCGGATAAGTGAGGCTGCCCAGCTCCTCGGCGTGAGTGACGACACTGTCCGCCGGTGGGTTGAGAGCGGTCGACTGTCGGCCAGCATCGGCTCCGGACCGACCACCGTCGAGGGCCGCGACGTGGCGGCTTTGATGCGCGATTCGGCCCCCGAGCTTCCGCATCTGCAGGTATCGGCTCGCAACCGATTCCCCGGCATCGTCACTCGCGTCGAGATGGATGGGCTCATGGCGCTGGTCGAAATCCAGGCTGGCCCGCACCGAGTCATCTCGCTGATGAGCCGGGAGGCAGCCGAGGAATTGGGGTTGGAGCCCGGAGTCCGAGCCGCCGGAACCGTCAAGGCGACGAATGTCGTTGTCGATATCGGATGAAGGTCCGCGCGCTCGGTGCGCTTTCGCTAGCGCTATCTGCATCGCTGTCGGTGACAGCGTGTGCGTCGAATAACGACGACTCCACCACGATCACGGTGTCCGCGGCGGCATCGCTCACCGATGCGTTCACCGAGATCGGTCGAGCATTCAGCGCTACGAATCCGGACATCGATGTGCGATTCAACTTCGCCGGGAGTTCCACTTTGGCCGAGCAGATCAACGCCGGAGCCCCCGTGGATGTCTTCGCATCCGCTTCCCCATCGGCGATGCAATCGGCTGTTGATGCCGGCTCAGTCGGCAACACAGTTGCATTCGCGCAGAACTCGCTGGAAATCGTCGTGCCTGTCGGCAATCCAGCAGCAATCCGAAACCTGAGCGATCTCACGGCTGCAAATGTGACCTTCTTAGTCTGCAATGCACCGGTGCCGTGCGGTGCGGCGGCCAGCATGCTGTTCGAACGCAACAGCCTGACCATGGCGCCATCGAGCCTGGAGCCAGATGTCCGTGCGGTGTTAACGAAGATCATCGCCGATGAGGCCGACGCCGGCATCGTTTACCGAACCGACGTCTTGGCGGCAAGCGATCGGGTGGAATCGATCCTGATTCCCG
>Ga0102945_1000570_pt1 | contig 11111 bp, 16 predicted proteins | sample SalPonred_H2O_MG_FD_78207 | JGI IMG/M metagenome (GOLD analysis project Ga0102945, IMG submission 78207) | Salt pond water microbial communities from South San Francisco under conditions of wetland restoration - Salt Pond MetaG R2_restored_H2O_MG ...
ACTGCACCTAAAGCTGCTTCTCAAAGGTCTCTTACTCCTTCCCAAAGGAGTGCTAGAACTCAAGACCTTAAAGCAGCTCATAAAGGACGTAAGACTGCACCTAAAGCTGCTTCTCAAAGGTCTACTCCTTTAAGCCAAGCCCCTAAAAATACCCAAAGGCTTGCTTCTTCAGCTCAAAGGCGTAATCCTGTAGCTCGAAATACAAACCAAAGGGTGAGACGTAACTACACGGGAAATAGGTCTGCGAATAGACGTTAAGGAAATAGTAAAAATGGCTAAAAAACGTAAAAGCATCTACGACAAACCTCTTAAAGACATCAACAAAGACGGTAAAGTAAACTTTGGTGATACTTGGCTTGGAGATGCTCTTGGCTTTGACGGTAAGATGGGTATTCAAAAGGGTCGTCCCGGTCTTAAAGAATCTCTTAAAGGTGCTCGTCGTGGTAAGACTGAGACAGGTAAAAAAGAGGATAAACCTCAACCACGCCCTCGTAGCCGTCCTAGTGGCTCTACTAGCACTAGTAGTGGTCCTGCAGGAGCTTCTGGTACTGGTTCTGGTCCTACTCAAGGTGGTGCTGGTGGACCTGCTTCAAAACGTACTACAGACTCTGGTATGGGTGATAAAGCCTCTGCTACTCGTGAGTCTACAAGTAAAATGATGAAACAGAGAAGCTCGCCTAGTCCTGATAAGTACAATGTCATGATGGGTAAAATGTCGGACACTCAAACAAAACAATTTAGAGCTTTGAGCCCTGCTGACAAAATGAAAGTATACCGTAGGTATGTAACTTCTGGTAAAATTTCTCTTCCTTCACCTAAACGAGGTACTCAAGTACAGCCACCAATTAAGACTAAAACTGGAATGGCTAAAGGTGGTATGGCTCGTTTTAAAAAGAGTGGTAACACAGACTACAAAGGTAAAGGCATGTTCTACGACTCTAAATCTCCCCGAGGCTATAAGTGAAGAACTACCGTGAAAAGTCTGTAGTAGCTGAGTTTACTACGACAACTGTTAGAGAAACTCTCTATGAGTGTCCTGCTAACTGTAGGGCTAGAGTACCTCTTGTCTACATTGTAAACGCTAATGGCAATGTTTCTGTTACTTTTGAATGGTACCGTGCTGCAGATACTACTCACTATTACATTATTAGTGGTAAAAACCTTAGTACTGGTGAGTCTATTCAACTGTCTGACGGCTACATTGTACTAGAACCCGGAGACAAACTAGAAGTAACTCCAACTGGCTCTGCTCCTCGTGTAGATGCTTTGTGTACTGTTGAAGAAATCTTTATTCCTGTAGGAGGTGCCTAATGACTAAAAGTCGTGTAAACGAAGCAGGTAATTATACTAAACCTACTATGCGAAAAAACCTGTTCAACAAGATTAAAGCAGGCAGTAAGGGTGGTAAACCCGGCCAATGGTCGGCTCGTAAGGCACAGATGTTAGCTAAAGAGTACAAAGCAGCAGGAGGAGGGTATAAAAGTGGCACTAGCAAAAAGTCAAAAAAGTCTTAAAAAGTGGACTAAAGAAAAATGGGGGACCAAGTCTGGTAAACCTTCTACTCAAGGTAAAAAAGCTACTGGTGAACGATACCTTCCTAAAGCAGCACGAAAAGCTTTGTCTGCAAAAGAATACGCTGCTACTAGTGCTAAGAAACGTAAAGACACTAAAGCAGGCAAACAGTTTTCTAGTCAACCAAAAAAGATTGCTAAAAAGACAGCTCGGTATAGGAAAAGCTAATGACTGAACGTAAGCTAACAGAAAAGCAACAACGATTTCTAGAGGTCCTCTTTGAGGAAGCTCAGGGTAACTTCGTTGAAGCTAAACGTTTGGCTGGCTATAGTGATAACGTCTATACTCAGTCGATTGTAGACTCTCTTGAAGAAGAAATTTTTGAGCTAACAAAAAAGTATATCAGTAAGCTTGGAGTTAAAGCTGCTTGGTCTATGCAAGAAGTAATGATGAATCCTACTGACTTGGGTAATAAAGAAAAGATGTCTGCAGCTAAGGATATTCTTGACCGAGGTGGATTTAAACCTACAGAAAAACTAGACGTAAAGACAGACACTCCTGTGTTTATTCTTCCCGCTAAAACAGAGGAAACTAATGAGTAAGGAATGGAAACTACCTCTACCTGACATTGAGGAAGATGAGTACATTTGGTTGCCAGTAGTTCGAGTAGGCACAATTGTTCCTTGGGGTTACGAACAAGACCCTAACGATCCAGACATTCTTCTACCTATTCCAGAAAAGCTTGAACTTATGGAGCAAGCTAAAAAGTTTCTTAAACAGTATTCCTACAGAGATGTATCTGCTTGGCTTAGTGAACAAAGTGGTGAGTATATCTCTCATGCAGGTCTTTATAAAAGGGTGAAACTTGAGTACAAACGTAAGACAGAAGCTGCAAATCAAAGGTACTTTGCCGAAAGGTACAAAAAAGCCCTTGAAAAAGCAGAAAAACTTGAAAAGCAACGTGTTGGAGCAAGAACCAGAAAAGATTCAGGAGGTAGTAAAAGTTCCAGCTAGAGCTAGTCCAGAAAAAATAAATACAGAAAAAGCTCAAAAAGTTATTTTCCAACCAAACCCCGGTCCTCAGACAGAATTTCTTTCAGCAATTGAACAGGAAGTTCTGTACGGCGGAGCCGCTGGAGGTGAGTTTAAAGTCTCAAACTTCCGCCTCCTTTCACAGCAATGTGTCAAAATAAACTTCGTGAACTGCTGGAAACCTGAGAAGGCAATCAGCAGCCAAGCTTGAGTCAAAAGGCTCTTGAAGGTTCAGAGGCCATCCCGAAAGGGAGTACCACTTAGGTGGGAAGCGCGAAGCCCCTAAATAGGGTGAAGATATGGTCCGCAGCAAAACTAAACCACCAAGAAAGGTGAAGTACCAATGAGGTATATACTGTACAAAGCCACTTCTCCTAGTGGTAGAGTTTATGTAGGTGTCACTAAGAATTTTAAAAGACGTATAAAAGAGCATAATAGCTCTAAGTACCCTTTTGGACAAGCTCTTAGAAAATACGGCAAACACAATTTTAAGTACGAGTTTGAATACTTTAGAACTGTAGAGGAAGCTTTAAAACGTGAAGCTGAATTAATTACAGAAAAAGAAGTAAAATCTAAAAAGTATTACAATGTTTGCGTAGGTGGAACACTTTCTAACGTATTGTTAAATGACAATCCAATGCACAGACAAGACGTTTTAGAGAATCATCCGAGTCTTTGGACTACAGAAAACAATCCTATGAATAGTCCTGAAAGTAAACAAAAGATGATTAAAAGTCAATCTTGTAAAAAAGTAAGTATTGACGGTACAGTATACTACGGAGTAAGAGAAGCTGCTCGACAACTAGGTACCTATAGACAATTTGTAGTGCATCGACTTAAATCTCCTAATTACCCTAATTGGTTCTACGTTTAGTTTTGTTGTGGGAAAATCTTATGCAATGCTTGCAGACCCAGTGCGTTACTTCAATAATCCTAAAGCTCAAATGCTTCTTGTCCGTCGATCTACAGAAGAACTAAGAGAACTTATTAACGTTTCAAAACAACTTTACCCTGACGCTATACCCGGTATTAAGTTTCTAGAGAGAGACAAGACTTGGATTGCACCCTCAGGGGCTACTCTTTGGTTGTCTTATCTAGACCGTGAAGATGACGTAATGCGTTACCAAGGTCAAGCTTTTAACTGGATTGGTTTTGACGAACTTACACAATGGCCTAGTCCTTACGCTTGGAACTATATGCGCTCTCGTCTGCGTACTACTAAAGAAAGTGGGCTAGGACTGTACCAAAGGGCAACAAGTAACCCCGGTGGTCCCGGACACTCTTGGGTTAAAAAGATGTTTGTAGACCCTCAGACTCCCGGTAGAGCTTTTTGGGCTACAGACATAGACTCCGGTGAAGTAATTACTTGGCCTAAAGGACACTCTAAAGAAGGCCAACCTCTTTTTAAGCGTAAATTTATTCCTGCTACTTTGTTTGACAATCCTTACCTTACAGATGATGGTCTTTACGAAGCTAACCTTTTGTCTCTTCCCGAGCATCAACGTAGGCAACTGCTTGAAGGTGACTGGGATATTAACGAAGGTGCAGCCTTTCCAGAGTTTAACCGTAATATCCACGTAGTTGAACCCTTTGAGATTCCTAAGAACTGGGTTAAGTTTAGAGCTTGTGACTACGGATATGGTTCTTACTCTGGTGTAATTTGGTTTGCTGTAGCTCCTGATGAGCAGTTAATTGTATACCGAGAACTATACGTCTCTAAAGTTCTTGCTACTGATCTAGCTGATATGGTGCTTGAAGCAGAAGAAGCGGAAAAGGTAAGGTACGGAGTACTAGACTCTTCTTTGTGGCACAAACGTGGAGATACTGGTCCTAGCCTAGCTGAGACAATGATTCGTAAAGGTTGTAGGTGGAGACCTTCAGATCGTTCTGCTGGCTCTCGTGTAGCAGGTAAAAACGAAGTACACCGTAGGCTTCAGATAGATGAGTTTACAGAAGAACCAAGGCTGGTAGTGTTTAATACTTGTAAAAACTTAATTGCTCAACTACCCGCTCTGCCCCTAGACAAAAACAACCCAGAGGATGTAGACACTAAATCAGAAGACCACTTGTACGATGCTTTGCGTTATGGTCTTATGTCTCGCCCTAAAAGCAACCTATTCGATTATGATCCTACTATGGGTCTAAACAAATACAACCCTGCTGACAATACTTTCGGCTACTAGAGGTAAAACATGGAAGAAGACGAACTCACATTTGACTCTGAAGAAATGGAATCTATTGAAGATACTTCAGGTGAAATGGTTACGGATGAACCTGCTGGCGGTATTGTCTCTTACGTTCAAGAGCGTTTTACTAAGGCTGAGACTGCTCGGGAAACAGAAGAACAACGTTGGATTCAATCCTATCGTAACTATCGTGGTATCTACGGCCCTGACGTACAGTTTACTTCTACTGAAAAATCACGGGTATTCGTAAAAGTTACTAAGACTAAAGTTCTTGCTGCCTACGGACAAATTGTAGAAGTTCTTCTGGGTAACAATAAGTTTCCTTTGTCTATTAATCCTACTACTCTTCCCGAGGGTGTAGAAGAATCTGTTTATATGGAGACTAACCAAGAGTTTCTTGATGCAAAAGCTCAAACAGGTCAGCCGGAAGGACTTCCTAAACTTCTTCCCGGTGAAACAATGTCTGACCTTAAGGAGCGTCTTGGTCCCCTAAAGAAAGACCTCAAAGGTGTTGAAAACCTTAATGAGGGTCCGGGTAAGCTTCAGTCACAGATTACCTTTGAGCCTGCTATGGTAGCTGCTAAGAAAATGCAGAAGAAAATCCATGACCAACTGGAAGAGGCTCAAGCTAAAAAACACCTTCGGTCTGCTGCATTTGAGTGTGCACTTTTCGGTACTGGTGTTATGAAAGGTCCCTTTGCTGTAGACAAAGAATACCCTAACTGGGATGACGAAGGGAATTACTCTCCTACTATTAAAACTGTTCCTATGACTTCTTCTGTCTCTATCTGGAACTTTTACCCTGACCCTGACGCTAACACTATGGAAGAGGCTGAATATGTTATTGAGCGTCATAAGATGTCTCGTAATCAACTTCGTGCCCTTAAGAATCGTCCTTTCTTCCGTGAAAACGAAATTGATACTGCCATTGAAATGGGTGAGTCCTACTCTAAAGAATGGTGGGAACAAGCTATGGAGGACGATGCACAAGAAGTTCGTACTGAACGGTATGAAGTACTTGAGTTTTGGGGTAATGTAGACCGTAAAGTTCTTGAGGACCACAACGTAGATATCCCTCGTACTCTGCGCAAAAAAGACGCAATTAGTGTGAATATTTGGGTTTGCAATGGTAGGGTACTCCGACTGGTCATGAACCCCTTTACTCCCACTATTATTCCCTACTTCTCGGTGCCCTACGAGATGAACCCCTATAGTATGTTTGGTGTTGGTGTTGCAGAAAACATGGACGACACTCAGACACTGATGAATGGTTTCATGCGTATGGCAGTAGACAATGCTGCCCTTAGTGGTAATCTTCTTATTGAAGTAGATGAGTCTAACCTTGTGCCCGGACAAGACCTTGAAGTTTATCCCGGTAAAGTATTTAGACGTGAAGGTGGTGCTCCCGGTCAAGCTATTTTTGGCACTAAGTTTCCTAATGTGTCTAACGAGAATATGCAGATGTTTGACAAAGCTAGAGTGCTTGCAGATGAATCAACTGGTTTCCCGTCTTTTGCTCATGGGCAAACAGGTGTAAGTGGTGTCGGTCGTACTGCCTCTGGTATTTCTATGCTTATGTCTGCTGCTAACGGTTCTATCCGTAACGTGGTTAAGAACATTGATGACTACCTTCTTGGTCCCCTTGGTCGAGCACTATTTGCTTTTAATATGCAGTTTGACTATGACCCTGAGATTAAAGGTGATTTGGAAGTTAAAGCTGAAGGCACTCAAAGTCTGATGGCTAACGAAGTTCGTAGTCAACGTCTTATGCAGTTTCTTGGTATTGTACAGAATCCTGCTCTTGCTCCCTTTGCTCGTCTGGACTATATTGTACGTGAAATTGCTTCTAGCATGGACCTCGACCCTGATAAGGTTGCTAATAGTATGCAAGAGGCTGCACTTCAAGCTGAGGTACTCAAGAAGTTTCAAGCACAGAACCCACAGCCAGAGACTCCCACAGAAGCTCCAGCAGGGGCACAGGCGGCTGATACACAAGGCAGTGGGGGTGGTACCGTAGGAACTGGTAGTGTACCTCCACCGGGCACACAGGGCTTTACAGGTACTCCCGGAGGTGAAGGTGGGGAAACTCTATGAACCTTAAACCGTTTGTAAATAACCCAGACCTTTGGAATGCTTTTCTTGAAGAACTAGAACACCGGATTGAGAAGACAAATAAACAAATGAGTCAAATGGATGAACCCAAAGACTTGTACCGTTGTCAAGGCGAACTCAAAGCACTACGTAGTCTACAGAAACTTAGGGATAAAGTAAACAATGGATAAACTATACCAAGAAGGTGGTCTCGCAGATGACGGGACTAACATTGAGCCTGTAACAGGCAACGAGGTTCCTACTGGAAGTATGGACCAAGAAGTTCGTGACAATATCCCTGCTCAGTTGTCTGAGGGAGAATACGTGGTTCCAGCTGATGTTGTTCGGTATTACGGTGTAAAGTTCTTTGAAGACCTCCGTGGCCAAGCTAAACAAGACTTTGCTCGTATGGAAGCAGAAGGTCGAGTAGGTGGAGAACCTGTAGATACCAACGGTATGCCTATGGAACAAGACGAAGAGCTTACTCCTGAAGAAATGCAAATGCTTGCTGAAGCTCTTGGTCAATCTCCCACAGGAATGGCTATGGGTGGTATGGTACCCCAGCAACAACAAGCTATGTATAATCCCTATGAGCAACAACAGACTCAGTACACTCCTCCTGCTCCTGTGTTTCAGTCTACTCGAACTGGTATGCAAGAAGGTGGTCTAGCTCAAGAAGCTCTTGAAGGTTACACTGGCCCTACTTTTGATCCTAGTCAGTATAGCTACGGTGGTGGTTTTTCTAGTCCCTTTGGTGAAGACACATCTACTTCCTCAGGTGGAATGGAAATCAAAGAATATGTAAACCCTGATACTGGTCAAACTCGAATGATTACTGTTCTTAATGGTGAACCTATCGGATTGGTTCCTGATGGATTTATTCCTGCTTCACAAGAAGCTAAACAACAAGCTCAAGAGACGAAACAAGAAGTAGAAACTAAGACTGAGGGTGCTCGTGTTGGTATGGGTGGAAAAGACTCTGCTGATGTTGGACCAGAAGCTCCTGAGGCTCCCGACTTTGGTGAAATGTCAGACGAACAACTTGGACAAGCGCACTCTAATATTACAGGTCCAGAAAAAACTATGGCAAATATGCTTGGAGCAGTTCCGGGTGTAGGCCGTCTTGCTACAGCTGTTAATACCAAAATGAAAAAAGACGTCGAAGAGGAAATGGCTAAAAGAAACATAGACATTCCTGAGAAAAAAGACGTATCTCTTATGGACACTATTAGCAGTATCTTTAGTGGAGGTGTTAAAGGTATGAGTGCCTCGGAAATAGAATCTCAAACAATGGACACTATCAGTGATATGGTCAGCATGGGATTCGGTTCAGAAGGTATGAGTGCGTCTGATGTAGAATCTCAAACTAGGGACACTATTAGTGATATGGCTGCTATGGGTTTTGGTAGTGCTCCTAGTGACGCTGGAGGTACAGGTTCTGGAGGATCAGGAGGCTCTTCTGGTGGCGCTGGAGGCTCTGGTGGTCCCGGACCCGGAGGAGAACCCGGTGGTGCAGCTGACAGAGCTGAAGGTGGTCTAATGGGTAAACCTGAAGGCTCTCAGAACAAAAAACGTAAAGCTAACCAACGTAAAAAACCAATTAAAAATCGTAAAGGTCTAGCCAGTAAATAAGTACAAGTAATGGCTACCCTATCAGCCTAGCTGATTGGCCCCAACAAAGGAGAATAGTTTTGGCCCAAGATAAAGTGTATGTAGATTCTAGTTATAGTCAAACTCGTAATAAAGCTAAAATCGACAAAGAAGAAAAAGAACTAGAAGAACTTATGAAGCAAATGCAGGAACCTGAAGAGGAGCCTGAAGAAGAAGAAGAAAAGCCCGAGGAAGAACCTAAAGAAAAACCTCAGGAAGAACCTCAAGAAGAACCGCTAGACCGAGAAGAAAAAACCTTTAAAAAACGCTACGGTGATCTTCGTCGTCATATGTCTGAAAAAGAGAAGGAATGGGAGTCCAAGTTTGAGGAACTAAAAGCTCAGACAAAGAACTCTACAGTTATTCCCCCGAAGTCAGACGAGGATATCGAAGCTTGGGCTACAAAGTACCCTGACGTTGCTGGTATTGTAGAAACTATCGCACAAAAGAAAGCTCAAGAACTCTTTGCTAAAGCTGAGGATCGTCTTAAAGAGTTTGATGAAGCTCAGTACGAAGTTACTCGGACTAAAGCAGAGACAAAGATTCGTAAGGTTCATGAAGACTTTGATGATCTCCGAGCTTCAGACTCTTTCCACGATTGGGCAGACGAACAACCTAAGTGGGTTCAAGACGCTCTCTACGAGAATGCAGACGATCCTGCCTCTGTAATTCGTGTAATTGACCTCTACAAAGCAGACAAGGGTATGACACCTACTGCCCGTAAGGAAAAGACAAAAGAAGCAGCTAAGACTGTAAAGACTTCTACCACACCTCAAGTTGACCCTGCAGAGGGTGGACGTAAGGTCCGAGAGTCTGATGTAGCTAAGATGTCAGACAAAGAATTTGAGGATAATTGGGAAGCAATTCAGAAAGCACAACAGACTGGTGACTTTATTTATGACCTTTCTGGTGGTGCACGTTAAGTTTTTACTTGACAAACAGTGCAATCTATGGTATAATATACTTAAGGTTGTGCGGGGGGTAATCCCTCTACAAGTATAACTAAGGGTGGGGCCCCTACTAGGACTACTCCCACTCTTAGTACTCGACTACTAAAGGAACTTAGCTTATGAGTAAAGATACCAAGTTTAATTCAAAGTGGTGGTTGTCTAGATTTAATCAAGAAGAACTACAACTTTTTTCTAAGCTTAAAAATCTCTGCACTAAAGCTAAGCTAAGGTCAAACAAAGAATTTGATCCTAAGGTTGACTGGGAGCACCTGTTCGAACTTTGGGATAACCAATCAGGTCTTTGTGCATACAGTGGATTGCCTCTCTCAATAGAGACTAACCATCCACATACAGTATCATTAGACCGAATAGACAGTAACATAGGTTATTTACGCGGGAATCTGCAATTAGTTTCTTGGTCAGTAAATAAAATGAAACAAGACTTAAGTGAGGAATTGTTTCTTGACCTGTGTTCTAAAATTACAACAAACAAAACCTAATAGACAACCTGAATCAATAGGCCCTTGATAACTGGGACGGCCATCTTAGTTTGAAAAGCACCCTTGTAGATTTAGCCCTGTTTAGTTTACAGTTGTTGTAGAACTTTTGCCAATAAAGGAGAAATCAAATGGCATTTGCTACTGCGGCTGGATATGGGTCGCTTCCAAACGGAAATTTTTCTTCCGTTATCTACTCCAAGAAGGTCCAACTGGCCTTCCGTAAATCGACTGTTGTCGGTGACATTACTAACAGTGACTACTTCGGTGAAATCAGCGCCCAAGGTGACACTGTGCGTATCATCAAAGAGCCTAGAATTTTGGGCCTTCTGGCGGCATAACGTCAGTAAGATAATCTGGTGAATTGCTGGAACCCTAAGTCCTCCTAGATATGGGAATCAGCAGCCAAGCCCCGAGAGGGGAAGGTTCAACGACTAGAGAATACATTAAACAAGTAGTGGCTCGTTGTAGCTAACGAAAGGACACAAAATGGATAAAAGAAAAAGAGGCATCCTCTATGGATGCGCTATTGGTGACGGTGGTATTTACCTTGATAAATCTCAAGCTGCAGATACAGCCAGACTTATTATAGGACATGGACCAAACCAACTAAGGTATTTGGAGTATAAGCAAAAACTTATTCACGGTACTCTAGGGGGTAAGGAGCCAAGTTTGTATACCTACAAGTCTAAAAATAAAAAGACTGGCAAAACTTACACAAATCACCAACTCTATAAAAACCACAAGTACTTCCGTCAGATGCACAAAGTTATGTATCCTGAAGGAAAGTTTGTTTATACTGAAAAGTTACTGTCTTACTTAACAGATCAAAGTTTAGCTCTTTGGTTTATGGACGATGGTAGCGGTACAATCTGTAAAAATAGTAAGACAAAAAAACCTTCCGGTTGTATGACACGTCTTTCCACTTATTGTTCTGAGGAAGAAGCTATCCTTTTAAGAGAATGGTTTTTAAGTAAGTACAATATTGAACCTAAGTTTGATATAGACAAACGAAACGATAAATACTCTCTAAGATTTAATACAAAAGAGTCTAAAGAGTTTGTGTCCATTGTGTCCCCTTATATGTTTGAGTCTATGAAGTACAAGATTCAGCATGTAGATAAGTATTCTCCACGAGTGCCAGACATCCTACGGGATGAAGATATAGTCTGAACTTTAGGGAAACCTAAAGG
>Ga0102945_1000571_pt1 | contig 11111 bp, 9 predicted proteins | sample SalPonred_H2O_MG_FD_78207 | JGI IMG/M metagenome (GOLD analysis project Ga0102945, IMG submission 78207) | Salt pond water microbial communities from South San Francisco under conditions of wetland restoration - Salt Pond MetaG R2_restored_H2O_MG ...
CATTTTCGTGAGTTCGCATTTTAAGGACATACTCTTTAGGCCAACATTTGATGCCACCATTACCGTATATTAAGTTATTAATAACATTTTGTCCGCACCAACTAATTACACTACTTTTTAATACTTGAAAGTCTTCTATATCAATTTCTTGATCTAAAAATCCATCTCGAATTTTGTTGTCGCCGTCGATTGTAATAAACCTATCTGTTTCACTTAGTTCTGCACAAGCTTTGTGTGCTGCATCACTGCCTTTTACACCGTGTACACGTTTTGCCCACGGCACTTTACTGCATAAATCTGTATAGTTTTCTTCTGCATTAGGTTCGTCATACGACAAGTATATAATGTCATAATCGATGGGTCGAAATTTTTGTGTCATAAGTTTATCGTTAAATTATAAGTTTCAAAAACTGAATTTGTATACATACTTACACCATTTTTAAGTTGAGACTTCGTTAATTGATGCTGTATTTTATTGTTTGCTAGTAACTCTTTGGTTTGTATATTAAACGAAAAGTATAGTTTATATGGATTATGTTGTTCTGTAAATACAAATATCAAACTACTTTGATCAGCTTTAACACTTTCTTGTAATGTTTCGTGAAAATTAAATGTTATGTATGTTTTGTCTACTTGAATGTCTAAATCTGGATTTTCAGATTTTTCTATTTCTATTATAGATACATCAGAATATAATTCATTTTGTTTTTTTTTAATACTAAATTTTTTTAATTTATAGTCAAAATAAACAATATAATCGTCTAACTTACACAATCCTTTTAATATAGGTTCTACTATTTTTGAGTCAATGCTAAAAAATTCAAATTTAGACTCTTGATTAATTGGAGATATTTTATGTATACGGTTTGTTTCTTTATCATAATATACATAGTGTTCTTGTTTTTGTGTAATGTCAATTGTTAATCTTGTGAGCAGATTTTCTAAATTAGACATAATTATTTCCTAGCTTTTCTAAAATTTTATGATTAGATAAAAAATCTTTTTCTGTGTAATGAAAAATGTTATTTTGTAGATAATTGCCGATATATAATTCTAAATCCTTGGTTAGATATGTTGGCACATTATTTTGCCAAGTATTTCTAGTTTTTTTCCAATTTTGTACAAACGATTTCATGTGTACAAATCGAGACACGTTAGATTTTTTATTTGTAACTTGATCTTCAATATTCATTAATTTAACAGTTATTGCTATGGCAACATCTAAACTAAGACGTTCTTGTTGTGTAGTTGGACATAAGTCTTTTTGAAATGCATGAAAGTTTTTTACTACCATTTCTAAATATGCAAAAAAGTTATGAGTAAATTCATTTTTCTTAAAATAGTACAATGCAGAATAAATGTTAGGTAAATTATTATCAACAAACATTTTTCTATAATATGTAGAAGTTACTGTTTCATTTCTATATGTTACTGGATTAGTAGTAAAAAACAAATCATAATTACTGTAAAAATTCCACAAATTATCTATATTTTTTAAGACTAGCATATCTGTATCCATTACTATAGTTTCTTTGTACGGAGTTTGATGAAATACTTTCCAACGATTTTCGATCTTCCAATTTTTTCCGTCAGTCATGTCTCCCCATTTAATTGGAATTACTTGATCAAAATATTTTCTAAAATTGTCAGGAACAATATCATTGGTTATGATAGACACAGGTATGTTATTGAATTTGTTTACACTCAATGCCAAGGCAGTGGCTTGTTCTACATAATTATGCGTATTGTTGTTTTGCGCTAGTAATACAATACCTTTATCCAATTTCTCTCTCCAAACTGGCTTTGTTTAAAACGTGTATATTAAGCCCTTTAGTAGAAAGCATTGTATACTCTCCTAAATGATCTTTTTTACCGACTAGGAACGTCATAACGTCTTGGTTAATTTTATGAAGGAAATCTTGATCTTTAATATAATACATTTTGCCGGGGAGCTCGCCAACAAAGTTTCCAGAATTCATATTATTCATAGTATGGATAGCAATACTAAATGCATAATCATTTCTAAAATTGGCGCTATTTATTTGATATAGATTATTATAATAGAACCAATTTTCTCGTATATGTGTAACTAAATTAAAGAATATTTTCGACTTTTCTGACTTTTTAAAATAAATAACTGTAGCCCAGTAGAAGTCAATGCTTGTATCTGCACAACGACTGAATTCTTGCGAAGTACTATGTCCTAAATACTCTGACTTTTTATACATCATTATATCATTAACGCTATCAAAACAATTATCTAAGTTATCATTACAAAAAATATAATCAGTGTCTAAAATAATTGTTTCGTCGTAAGGTGTTAATTCGTATGCTAAATCTCTTCCAACGTTTTTCCACTGTACTGTACGATTAGACAAAGCGCCGTCAAACAGTAATCTACTATTGGAAAATGATGGAAACTCCGCATCTATAATATGATCAAATACTGAAAAATTATATTCGTCTTTTAAGTATTTGGGTTTATTTGTAATAATAGACACCGATGCATCTTTGCAAAACTTTTTAATACGTTCTGCACAATATATAGCTTGTTTGATATAATCGTTTGCACTATTATTTTGTGCAATTAATAAATAACCTTTATTCATATTCTACTAGTTTTTCAATGGACCTTTTAGATTTTAATTCATGTAAACTTGTATAATATTTGTTACTTGATTGAAAGTGCAAATTAAAAATATCATCAGTAAACTCTTTTAGATCAGCTATATTAATTGGATTATCATTATCGTCAATTAAAATTGCACTGGATTGTTTTTCTAGTAGTAGACTAACAAATGTCATTAGTGTTTTGTCAACTGTAAACTGTCCGCCGTTTTTGTAATGTACTAAACTATCAAAATATTTTTCTTTTAATAATCGACGTTGATCTTCGAATGTTCGGGTATAGTTTGCAAATTCTAAGGCTTTAGAAAGTTTTTCGTCCATATGATACTCCTTTATTTAAAGTATATATGAATATTTTAGATTTGTCAACTAAAGATTGGAAATGTTTGTTCCTACTGGCAATTCTTCATCATCTACAACAACAGTATTGTATTCTGTAGAATTTATTGACACTGTTCCGACAGGCTGTAGTAGTTCAATGGTACTGAAAAAATCACCAAAAACTGGTTCGTCGATTCCCCATCTAGTATCATTGGGTCGATTGTCATTAAATTCTACTTTAAATCTTATAGTTTGATCATTAACACTGTATGCTAGAACTCTATAATCGTTTCTAGCATAACTTGCGCCGCCTGCTTTTGAATAACACAACTGATACGAGCCTGTAAGGTCAAAGTTTCCGATACTTGATCCTGTTCCTTGACTGTTATTGTTAATTGTATCAAGGGCACGAAAACTCGTTACGCCCATATCGCTCATTTCTTTTTGCCAGTCAACTGTTTTTGCTTGAGATCCTGCATATTCAACTCTTGCACTAAATCTAATCTGACCGCCTGCATTAAAAAAATGTCTGCGATCAGATGAGTCGTTAAATGCAATGTCAAAAATATGATTGATTGTTCCATTCCAAGTACCGTCTGCACTGTTAAGCCTAGAACTTTGTATCGGTGCATCACTGGAATTGAGAAGATCGACTACTTGTGCTTGGTCATTTATATCGATTAGAAATCTATCAGTTTCGATATCTGTTGCAAGACTTTCGAGTCCTTGTATATACGTTAATTCAATTTTATCAGTAGCGGATAAGTTTGTATCGTAGTCTCCAATAACAAATGGCTCAATTGATACTGCTCCTGTGCCAACTTGGTGTGCTCTAACACGTATCAAGTCAATATATAAATTTTCATACTGTGCTGCTGTTACTTTGTCTGTGGCTAGACCGTTTGTTGAATAATCTCCGACTACAGCAGTCGAGTTAAATGTTTCTCCGTAGCCGTATGTTGGAGTAGCCGTCACAGAATTTCCGAGAATTTTATTAACTAAAGTTCTTAATTCGTTGTATCGCTGCGCGGTTATAGGGATAGTAGTTGCCATTAATCAATCTCCAATGTATTTACCAGAGATTTTTTTAGGCTAACGTATTTTGATTAAAATAACTAGGTGCTTCGACACTAACATAATCGCCAGTTGCTCTGTAGTGTTGCACAATACTTTCTAGACGTCCGTCAACATTATTATCAATACGATTGTCTACAACAACGTCGTTAAACTCAATACGGAAAATAATTCTGTTATTTCCATCAAGTCTTGCTTTAATTGTATAAAGATTACCAGCATATATTCCACTGTAGGAACCTGCGCCTACTTTCTGGTAGATAATTTGTGAAGACCCGTCTAAATCGTAATTGCCGATTGAAGATCCGCTTCCGTCTCCTGTTGAAATTGTGCTGTTATAATTAAAAACTACTGTTCCAATTTCTGAACACAATTCTGCCCAATCTAATCCTTTAGGTGTACTAGATAAAGTATTGTTAGCATTAAATCTTATTTGTCCGCCGGTATTAAAAAAATGTCTACGATGATCATCATTGTCAAATGTTACAATTACTTCATGATATATTAAACCATTCCATGCTGTAGTTCTTACACTATTTGTAGAAGATTCAAGAACTGCTTGACTAGAATGTATTAAAAATTTATCAGTTTCAATTGTAGTCATTAAATTTTCAAAATCTGCAATACCCTTTTTTATGCCATCTGGGTCTGATGTACTAACACCGTCGTCGTCTACGAAAAAACTTTCATCTTCTGCAACAACATTTCTATTTTGAACGATTTGCGCAATACTTAAATCATTGGGACCTATTTGGTGAACTCTAGCGTTAAGCATATCTGTATAAATATTATTAATATCACTTGTTTCGATATTCTGACTTCCGCCATCGGTTACATTTGTACTAGATATTGTTTGTCCGTAACCGTTTTGTCCGGCGCCATTTCCGACAATAAGTTCAATACGAGATTGTAAGTTGTTAAACCGAGCAGCGTCAATAATAGTCATTTATAATTCCTTAAACTTTTAAGATACATTCTACTAATTTTTCGCCCTCGTCCGTGTTCGTTTCTAATGCAACACCAACTCTGTCGCCCTGTCCATCAACTGATGTAATACCGTCTGCATAAACTTTGACTTCGTCGCCCTTCTTTACTGCGCCTATAACACGAACAGGTACACGACCTACTAGTGCAATTGCTTGCCCATCTGTTTCAGCATTCATTAAATATGCAGGATTTTCTGAAATAACACCAGCGACAATGCTTGCTGGAGTTGCAAGTGCCATTTCATGTTCTTCATGTTCGCAAACTGCTAGTACAGTTCCTACTGTATATTCTTCTGCTGTTGTATATTTTTCTGCTAAGTCAGCATATCTTGCTTGTGTTGCTGTACCTTGGAACAAGTTTGCTGCTAGATTTCCTGTTGCGTCTCGTACTGCTACTGTGTTGTTTGTTGCACTAACACTTGCACTACGGAAGTCTGCTCCAACACGCATTGTTCCTGCTTTGCTTGCTTCGCCAACAAAGTTTACAGCATACATGTCTTTCCAACGTAAACTTGCAGAACCTATATCGAATGTATTGTCAGTTGCTGGTAAAAGTCCTGTACTATTGAACGTAGCTACGTGTGTTAATACGCCAGTGCCGTTAGTAACTTTTACTTTAATAATGCTGTTTTGTCCGCTTACATTTTGTATAACACCCTCGTCGCCGTTTTCGACTATTAATTGAAAGTCTTGGCTGTCGCCTATAGTCAATCCGTTGTCATCAAACTGTACAACAGAATCAAACGACACACCAGACTTTTGAATGAACTGATCTGCTGTAATGCCGCCTAATCTGTCTGCATTCGACGCTGTTCCCCAGTACCAATAGTCATTTCCTGTAACACTTGCACTATTTGTTACGCCGCCGTCGGCAATTTTAGTCCATTTAAGAGTTAGACCTTTCTTAATTCTGTCAAAGCCAGTTAGAGGAGTACTATCATTTAACTCAAACTCATTAGGACTTATGACATATACAATTTCATCTTCGATAGTAGCAGCAATGATTCCTCTTGTAGTTCCTGTAGTATCTAGTACTTCAAGGCTTTGCATCTGAGTAACACCCTCGCCTGCGTTTTGTGGTCCTATTAAAACAAAACTAACACCATTATATACATAAAGTTGATCGTTTCCGCTATCCCACCAAAAATCACCGATGGCTAGTCCGGTCGGTTCAGTGGTTGATATCTCTGAGCCGCCTGTTGTACGCCATTGTGTACCATCATAAAATTTAAGTTTACTATTTCCGCTATCGAACCAAACTTGACCACTCAATGGTCTCGCTGGCTGATTTGCTCCGCTAAAGTTTTCTAACAAGAATAAAAAATTTTCGTTTTGAATTTCACCGTAACCTGCATAATTTTTACCGATAAATTTTAAATCAGTTGTCTGGTCAACAGTGCCGTCTTCGACCACTGTTAACAATGTATTATTGTATCTATCAATTTGATAAGCCATTCGTATACCCCTAAAGCATTATTAGTATTATTTATCGTTTTTATTAATAAGCAACAGTTGACTGATATTCCCAAACTGTACCCGTTGATCGATAAGTCATCAGTGTTCTATTTGGTATCAGAACTACACTACCGCTTGCTCCTTCAGGGTCGAATGTAACATCTTGCACTACAGATTCGTTTTGAGTTCCGTTCGAGTCAACTGCAATGTAACTTACATTTTTTACCGATTCGATGTCTACTCCGTCAACTGTGGCTCCAGCATATGAAGTGGTATGTATTTTTGCTATTTTTCCTGTATTAATACTAGCAGCAGCATAAAGATCATTCAAATAATCTGCAACAGCACTTTGCAATGTTACTCCTGTTCCCAGTCCAGTTGTGTCCATACTAAACACTATTGTTTCAGTAGCAATCTGTGTATCAGTATATATTTTTGTGGCAGCGTCCTGACTGTTTGTAGGATCTGCTAATCCTGTAATTTTTTGGGCGTCTTGTATTGCAATATCGCCAGACGATGTAATGTTGATTCCGCTGTCTGCTTGGATATTCATTGCTGCATTTGAACTTATAATTGTTCCATCTAAACTGATACTGTCAACATTTAAATATAATAATGTTCCAATTTCATCCAAGTCTAATGCTTTTTGTATATTTGTCAAACTTGTATTGGTTAATTTGTCTACACCTGCAATCTGATACGTATTTGCAGTATTGCTTAAATCAACATGAACGTTGGATGTCCAAGCATCGTTTCCTACTTTCCATGTCCAAGATTTTTGTCCATCATCACTCGTGTCTAAAATTAAACCTGCGTTGTCTGCATCAGCTGCGGAAAGAGTATCGCCTTCGGCTGTTTTTGCAATTTCAATATTTTTATCTTCTACTCTTAGCGTAGCAACGTCGATACTAGTAGTATCACCTTCGACTAATAAATCGCCTGTTATTCGTAGATCACCTTCTACATCTAATGTATATTCTGGTAATCTGCCTGTGTTAAAAATCCCCACACGAGCCGTAGATGCATCTACGTATATTGCATCTACTGTCAATGCACCAAAAGCAGAGGATGAAACACGCATACTAATGTCGTGATCTGTCAATTGATTTTCAAAGTAAAATCTAGGACCTACCACTTTTTGAACATGGTTCTGTGATAACCCAACTGTTAATCCGCCTGAGTTTTGTATAGATAGTGTGCCTGTTGTAATACCATTTGCGTTTGAAGGTAAGAAAGAATCAGCTGTTCGAATTTGTCCTGTACGGGTTACAAGAGCATTAGCAGACTCTGCTGTTCCTAAATATTTAAAATTCTCTTTGTCAATTATATTAAATCCGGTAAAAATAGTACCATCGGGGTTATCATCTGTTATTAGTGCTGTAATTCTTTGACTGTATATTGGCGTAAATTCTAAATTACTGAACAATCCTACTAGAGTTCCGCCAATATACAAGTAAACAATGGTTCGAGAACGGCTTTGTTGATCAAGTAAACTGCCTATTCTAAATCCACTTTCGCCTTGTTGTTCTGTATACTGAGGTCCTATAAGAGTAAGATCTGAGCCATCGAACGCATAAAGCTGATTGGTAAGATTATTAATCCATAAATCTCCTGCAACCATTTGAGGCTGACTGTCTTGTACAAAAGGACCTCCACTAGCTTTCCAAACAGTTCCATCATATACTTTTAGTCGCTGAGCAGTTGTGTCCCACCAAACTTGTCCTGTCAGCGGATTACTAGGAGCAGCGGTATTACTAAAATTTTCTAATAACTTAACAAAATTTTCATTAAAGGATTCGCCGTAGCCTTCGTAATTTCTGCCTACAAGTGTAAGATTTGTACTGTTTTGATCAATTTGTCCATCGATTAGATCAGTAAGTAATGTTCCGTCTGTTTTGTTAATTTGATAGCTCATTTTTTATGTTCCAGTATATATGATATAATTTACAGCTAGATATGGATTCATTACATTTAACGCATCTCCAAGATCACTATTTGTTTTTACGCCGCCGCTTGACGCAAGACCTTGTGTGCCGCCCAAACCTGGCTCAATTTGTAATGTAACTGCGTCATCGTCAACTGGTTCGCCGGCGCCTTGGCGTATACCGTAATACTGTGTTCCCGATTCGCCTTCTAAATCGTGTTCGTGCTCTGGCAAGTTAGTTACATCGATGTTTTTATTTTCTGTTCCTGCATTGCCGCCTATAGCGTCAGCAGCAATATCAGTGACACGATTGGCACTAGGTCCCCCTAAATTATCAAGTCCTAATGGGAATCTGCCTCGCATATCTGGTAGTGCAAATTTATTTACTCCTAGATCACTTAATAATGAAGGATCTCTAAAATTGTGTCCAATGACTTCCCACAATATAGTATAGTCTGACTTGTTGACTTCCTGTCCGTCGCAGAAAAGCCATCCTTCAGGCGGCTCTTCGCCTCCAAACGGTACAAATACTCCTGCTGGGACAAGTGGGATAGACTTTAAAAAATTACGTTTGGTAACTCTATAAACACCAGTTTCCCCTACAATTTTATTGATTAATAATTCGTCAGCATTATCAATATCATATATAGGATCTTTAGCGGAGATAAAACTGTTGGCAATTCTAATATCAAAAGTTTTAGACGTGCCTCCTATTTGTCCGTCAAATTCAAAGCTGGTATTTTCTACGTCGCCGCTTACCCCAAATGTTGTTGCACTTGCTAATCTGTCTGCACTTCCTGCTCTTCCGCTTACTGTTCCGCTTACATTACCCTGTAAATTACCAAAGAATGTTTGTGCATATATTTGATCGTATCGTAGGTTTGTTGTTCCAATATTTCTTGTTATGTTTTGATCTGGTTGAATATTAGTGGTTTCAATTGTGCCTGCTACATTTAACGTTTGTCCAATGTATGCGTTTTTAGCGACAGCAATGCCGCCTTTTGTAACAACAGACCCCGTACTTATATTTTGACTATTAGTAACATTTTCTACTTGAATAGTGCCTGTGAGAGGTTCTCCGCTCTTAGGTGAAACTTTAATGTTTCCTAACACATCTAGTGCTTCTTCTGGTGCTGGATTGTTTATTCCTACTTGCCCGGATGCATCGATTCTTAATATTGTAGGTGTAGTTGTTCCGTCTCTTAGTCTAAAATCAATATTTGACCCAGAAGTATTATGTTGTATTACACCAGCTTCGCCGTCAATTGCAATATTTAATTGACCTCCGGAACCAATTTTAACACCTTCATTATTTTTTACTCTAAAATCAAAATCTGTGCTGGACGAAGCGTTGCCTCTTAAGAAATTGCTAGCTGGTATAGTTTCGCCTGCAACAACTAGTGCTTCTGCTTTTTCTGAAGTTCCCCAATATTTTAGCACACTAGTACCAACTAATGCTTCGGCACTAATGTTTAATCCTGGTTTTATACCTGATCTAAATCCGGGTATAGCAGTTTTTGGAGAAAATTCGCTATCACTAATAATAACTGCATTTTGTTCTTCAATTTTGATTGTAAGCACATTATAAGATACGTCATCAGTTCCTACAATACTTTCAGACTGTGTTCCTGTAAGCAATCCATCACTGAATTCTGGACCTACTAAAACCCAACTAGTGCCTGTAAACAAATATAATTGCTGACTTTCAGTGTTTACCCAAAGTTCTCCTGCTGTTGAATTTGCAACTGCTGGTTCAGAATTTGCTTTCTTTAGTCCGCCTGCTGCTACCCAATTAGTGCCGTCATAAATCTTTAATTGGTCATTGCCTTCTGAAACGTCGTACCACAATTGTCCTTCTACCGGTCTTTCTGGTGCCGTTTCGCTGGCAAAATTTTCTAAGAGGTGTAAGAAGTTTTCACTCACTGCTTGACCATAAGATGTTACGTTTCTTCCTGGAAATGTTAAACTAGTCTCTGTATTAAGTGTCCCATCTTCTACAATTATTGAGCCTTTGTTAACAGAATCGGTATATCTAATTTCGTATGCCATTATCTACTCCTTATCCCGCTAGGCTCTGTACACGCACTGTATAGTCAATTTGAATCAAACGGTTGAGTGACTTTTGTACAGGGTGGAAAATAACGTGGGTGATTAATCTTCCTGTTCCGTTTGGATCGTAACTGCGTAATCCTAGTTCATCAAAAACAAATGCATCATTGGCATTCGACGCGGTATCAAATGCTTGTTGGCCACTAGGTTCGCCGTAGTCTAATAAGCAAGTTACAAGTACGTCAGTATAATTTGTGCCGCTTACATGTCGTGTTTCTATTTTGTTACGGGCAGAGTCTGTATTGTTTACACTTCGATCGTCTACTACTTTGGTATAAGTCTGATTATACAAACTTGCATTTGTTCCTGTGCTATTAGGCGTAAGATATGTAATCACTCCAGTAGGATCGACACTAGTGCCACCATTGCCAAAATTCATTTCGTATATAAATCCTTGCCCAGCATTACTTAAACTTTCTGCTAATGAAATACTCATATTTTCGTAATGAATAGCATTTCTTTTGTTTACATACTCATGACTTGTTGTGGGATCAAATATTTTTATATGTCCCGTAACTCTTACACCGTTGTTGTCTTGCATAATTCCACTCATGTTTTTTCCTATACTGTATTTATTTTGGTAGCTCAGTTGTTCCTGCACGTAAGAATCTAGC
>Ga0102945_1000572_pt1 | contig 11108 bp, 11 predicted proteins | sample SalPonred_H2O_MG_FD_78207 | JGI IMG/M metagenome (GOLD analysis project Ga0102945, IMG submission 78207) | Salt pond water microbial communities from South San Francisco under conditions of wetland restoration - Salt Pond MetaG R2_restored_H2O_MG ...
TCATTAGCGCCGAGACGATGGCTGAAGCAGCCGCCAAAGTGGTCGAAGCCGCCAAATAACCCAAGCCGCTGATTAAACAGGCAGTTAATGCCCATAGGGCATCAAAGGATTCAACATGTCGATTTTGATTAATAAAGACACCAAAGTCATCACACAAGGCATTACCGGCAAAACCGGCCAATTTCATACCCGCATGTGTCGCGATTACGCCAACGGTAAGGAAGCATTTGTGGCGGGCGTTCATCCTAAAAAAGCGGGTGAGGATTTTGAAGGTATTCCTATTTACGGCTCTGTCGCCGAGGCAAAAGAAGCCACCGGCGCCACTGTTTCAGTGATCTATGTGCCACCAGCAGGCGCAGCTAGCGCCATCATGGAAGGCATTCAAGCTGAGTTGGATTTGGTCATTTGTATCACCGAAGGCATCCCAGTGCGTGACCTGCTTGAAGTCAAGTATCAGATGGCTACGATGAACAGTAAAACGTTGCTCTTGGGTCCTAATTGCCCAGGCTTGATAACACCCGACGAAATTAAGATTGGCATCATGCCCGGCCATATCCATCGTAAAGGCCGTATTGGCATCGTCAGCCGCTCCGGCACACTGACCTATGAAGCGGTTGGCCAGGTCACCGAATTGGGCCTCGGCCAATCAAGCGCGGTGGGAATTGGCGGTGATCCAATCAACGGCCTCAAACACATCGATGTACTCAAAATGTTCAACGATGATCCTGAGACCGATGCCGTCATCATGATCGGTGAAATTGGTGGTCCTGACGAAGTCGACGCGGCTCGCTGGGCCAAGGACAACATGACCAAGCCGATGGTAGGTTTTATCGCTGGCGTGACGGCGCCACCGGGCAAGCGCATGGGTCACGCGGGTGCGTTGATCTCCGGCGGAGACGATACCGCTGACGCCAAGATGGAAATCATGCAAGCGTGCGGCATCAAGACCACGCGAAATCCATCGGAGATGGGTCAATTGCTCAAGTCGGTGCTCTAACAACAGCGCAGGTTCGAATGCGCTTCAATGCGCGCGCAGGGTGCAACGTCGCTGTGTTGCACCCTGTTTTTTTACGCCTTTTTATGATTTGTAAATTGGGGTCAGGGTTGTCGTGCGGCCCGAGCGTTTCACGCGCCCGCGCTAGCCGCGTTATCCTATACCTTAAAAATTGAAACCATTTGTAGCTGCCATCTCTTGCAAAAGGCAAAAGGAAACATCGGGATGAACGAAACGCCTAGCAACAAAAAGAAGGGCTTTACGATCTTGCAACGCCTTTCGATCTTGGCCGTACTGGGCATTGTCCTGGCGGTTATCTTCAATTATTTGCGCTAATGCGCCGCACATCCGTACGGAATCTGATTTGACCCATGGCTGAACAAGTAAAGCAAAAATTGGTGATTGCAACCCGAGCAAGCCGCCTTGCTTTGTGGCAGGCGGAACATGTGCAAGGTCTACTGCAAGCGTATTACCCCCATGTCGAAGTGAGTTTGCTCAAGCTAAGTACCCGAGGTGATGAGATTCTCGATCGCAGCTTACAAAAAGTGGGTGGTAAGGGCTTATTCATTAAAGAACTTGAGAACGCCTTGGCCGATGGACGCGCGGATTTGGCGGTTCACTCCCTGAAAGATGTGCCGGTTGTGATGCCCGAGGGATTTGCCCTAACCGCGGTTTTGGCGCGCGATGAAGCCCGTGATGCTTGGGTTAGTGAGCGCTTTGAAAGCCCTGCTGACTTGCCTGCTGGCGCTATCGTCGGCACATCTAGCCTTAGGCGACAGTCGCAACTGCAGCGTTTGCGGCCAGACGTGGTGATCAAGCCGTTACGCGGCAATCTCGATACCCGTCTCGGTAAGCTCGACGCGGGTGAGTTTGATGCAATTATCTTGGCGGCGGTGGGGCTACAGCGTCTTGGTTTGGCTGAACGCATTCGTCAGGTCTTACCGATTGACGTGTCGTTGCCAGCCGCAGGTCAGGGGGCTCTGGGTATTGAAGTGCTTGATAACCGTCACGACCTGAAAGATTTGCTGAAACCGTTTGTTTGCGACGCGAGCACGGCTTGTTCGGTCGCCGAACGGGCCGTCTCAAGGGTGCTCGGCGGGTCCTGTTCTGTGCCTTTGGCCGCTCATGCAACCTTGTCTGGTGAGCATCTCCAGATTGACGCCTTGGTCGCCAGCCCAGATGGACGGGACTGGCTGCAAGCCCACGGACAGGCGCAGATCAGTGAAGATGCACTCGCACGCAGCCAACAGGTGGGTGAAGCGGTCGCGCGCGACTTGATCTCGCAAGGTGCAGACCGTATCTTGGCTGACTTGATAGATCCGAATTAGGAGCGTGCCAATCATGGCTGCACGCGTCGTGCTGACCAGACCCGCTGAGCGTCAAAAGGCCTTACAAAAAGCACTGAGTGCCCGAGGGTTCGAGGTGCTTGCTTTGCCTGCCCTATCAATCGAGCCCTCAGCAATCGGCCAACCCCCATCCCCTGAAGCCTTCGACTGGATGGTTTTTGTCAGTCGAGCCGCCTGGCAACATTACTGGCACGCCTTGCGCAAGCAAAGACCAGACTTTGTTTGGCCGGCCTCATGCCGTCTTGTCGCTGTGGGTGCGACAACAGCACAACATATCAAGCGAAGCTTACATTCGGCGACGGATCAGGTCGTGTCGGTGCTTTCGCCGTCGCCTGAGGGTAAACAAGATTCGGAGTCACTTTGGCAGATTTGGCAACCCGCATTGACCTCTGGGACACGGGTTTTGATTGTCAGAGGCCAGGACGGTCGAAACTGGTTACTAACAGCGTTGCGAGAACAGGGCTATCGGCCTGAGATATTTGAAGCATACCGGCGAGCCCCGATAGCTTGGCCTAAGGAATCAGTGGCGACTTTGAAGGCGTGGGCAGAGCAGGGGCGCTTGGGGGTTTGGCTCATCACCAGCAGCGAAAGCCTATCGGCCATACAGGCGCAATGGGCAGCGTTGCAGTTGGATCCTTGGCGTCCGAACGGTGCCGTGGTTATCCACCCACGGTTGGCATCGCCCGTCAAAGCCTGGTTGGGTCAGGCACCCGTTGTCGTTACTCAGCCAGACGATGAGGAGATCATCGAGGCACTGACCGCCGCATTTGATTCTGGGACATTTGCGTAAAGCAAACGGATATAAAAGATCGTTTCTATGAGTATGGCATCCAGAGTTCGCCGTTTTTAGGCTTCAACGACTACAATTGAGCACATGAGCGAAGAAAAGAAACCTGAGACACCATCCGCGAAGGATGCCCGTTCGAGCAAGGCATCGGACAACAATCAATCGCCTAGCAAAGCCGATCAACCGGTTGATGCCTTGCGCAATCCTAAAACAGCAACGGGCGGACCTCCTAAATCCACCATCGCTAAAAAGAGTGGGACCGGTGCTTCAGGCTCTCGCCTTGTTGGTTTTGCGCTGCTGATCATCTTGGTGATTGGAGGGCTCTCTGCCGTGGTTTGGTGGCAACACAATCGCTTTGAAAATGTGGCGCGCGAGGTGGCGGATCGTCTGCAGCAAAGTGATGAGCGTTTGACGGCAGTCGAGAAGCAAGCTTCTGAAGCCCTTGGATTGGCCCGATCACAATCACAAGCGCTAGAGCAGGCAACCCGTCGTTTGAGTGCGGTTAGCAACGATTTGGCTTCGTTGGAGCAGAGTTGGCAATCAACCACCGCGGGGCTGGATCAGCAATTACTGGTCAATGATTTAAAACGTTTATTGACCATGGCAAACCAGCAGCTCACCCTCATGGGCAATGTGGGCAGTGCGGTTTCTATTCTCGAATCAGTGCGAACCATGCTCGAATCGCAGGATGCCCCAGCGATGACCGAATTGGCGCAGACCGTCAATACCGACCTGGCGCGCCTACAGGCGTTGCCTTTGGTGGATCAGACCACGGTTGCCTCTAAGCTCGACAGTTTGATTGTCTTATCAGAAAAAGCGCCTTTGCTCGTGCCTGACCGGTCTAGCCCGTCAGTCACCGAGCCTCAAGTTAAACCTGGTGCTGAGCCATCGCCACCCGCTAGCGAACCTGAGCCGATGGCAAGTGATCTGCCTTGGTGGGAGCAGTTGCCTGAGCAAGCTCAACGTTTAGCAAGCGAGGCCTCTAGAGTCGTGGTTGATGAATTTGCGGCGATGGTTGACGTGCGTCGTGCCAACGATCCGCAGGCTTTACTTCTCTCAGAGGAGCAGGCCTTGGCGTTGCGAGCCAATGTGCGTTCGATGTTGCTCAGTGCCCAGTTGGCGCTAATGACGCGCCAAAGCGACATTTGGCGCGCTGAACTATCTGAGGTCGAGTCATTGCTGAACACGCGGTATGACCTTGAAGCGGCGGACACCAAAGCAGCACTTGTCTTGGCCCGAGAGTTATTGGCGACCCCAATAGCCGTGAAGCTCCCAACCCTGATAGACAGCCTTAGCGCGTTGGAGTCGCTTGATCGTGCGGTCTCCACGCCGGCGGCACCAGAGGTGAATTGAAATGCGTCGACTGTTCTGGATAGTCTGTTTGATCGTACTGGCGGTGGCACTCGCCTTGGTGATTCATTGGTTTCCTGGCAATGTGCTTGTCGTTGTTGATCAATGGCGCATCCAGGTTTCGTTGTCGTTTGCTATTTTGGCGGTGGCAGCGGCATTTGTGTTGCTCTATGCCTTGACGCGTTTCTTGGTTTGGTTAGCCGACTTACCGTCGCGCTACCAAGGCTGGCGGGGCCAACGAGCCGAACGACGGGACCAGTCACGACTAGAGCAGGGCTGGATCGCCTTGCTAGAAGGACGACATGTTTTCGCTGAAAAAATACTGACGCAAGTCTCAAAGGAGGCGAGCCAGTGGCGTCGTCAAGTGCTCGCCGATTTAAGTGCTGCACGTGCTGCCCATGAGATTGGGGCCTTCGAGCGACAGGATGTGTTGATCAAAGAGGCGCAGACGCTTGTGGCTCGCCATGATCGTCAATCCAGTTTGAAAGTTGCTGTGGCCGCCGCGGCCGCGGATTTATGGCTGGAGCAAGGTAAGGGAGAAAAGGCATTGACGGTGCTCAAAGATGCCAAAGTCCAAGACAGTAAAGACGCTCACACGCTCAAGCTACTCTTGCGCACCTACCAACAACTCAATGATCACGCGCAGGTACTCAAGCTCGCGAGGCTGTTGGGGCGTAAGGAATCGATCACGTCGGCGCAAAGTAGGGCGTTGATTGAAGGGGCAGCGGCCTCTGAATTGAAATCCTTGTCGCAAGATGACCAGAAGGAAGCCTTTTGGAAATCGTTGCGAACCGAAGAGAAAGTGTTGCCGCAAGTCGCCTTGGTTGGCGCAAGCCTATTTCAGGCTCAGGGCAAGCACAAGGAGGCATCTAAGACCCTCGAAGCCGCTATTAAGCATCAGTTCGATCCACAGCTGCTAAACGCCTACGCAAAAGCCGAACCAGACCAAGTCACGCCTCGCCTTCAACAAGCTGAGCGTTGGCTAGCTGATCGCGGTGACGACCCAGACTTGTTGGCAACCCTCGGTGCGTTGTGTTTGGCGGCTCAAATGTGGGGACAAGCCCAACGCTATTTAGAAAAAAGTGCGCAACTTCGTAGCGACGCACGGGTGCATGCGTTATTAGGCAGCTTATTTGATCGCTTAGGGCAGTCCGACAGGGCGGCTCGCCATTGGCGTTTAGCCACGGCTGTCAGTGCTGCCTTGCCGATACTCGCCATGGACGTGGTCTTACCCGCCGCAGATGTTCAAGCCGATCCGGTTTACATGCACGCTGATGCTTTTGCGAACGACGCCTCGGCATCAACGGAGTCAACGCCACAAAATGCCAGTCCGGACCTGAGTGCAAATGAAAATGCGCGAAGTGAGGGCGACAAAATCGCGCATATTCCGCAGCAAGACTACGATGAATTTTTTGACAGCGCCCCGATCCCGGTACACTCGTTCGAGTCCATCGACCAAGCCAGCGCACCTGCGGCTGAGCGAGCAAACACCACAAAGCGTGATCGCTAGTCAAAGCAAAGCGGCTTGGGCGATGAAGAAACACCCAGCCGCTAAAGCCTGCTATTTGTCGTTCGCGATGCCGCTGACGATCTCTTGGCGGGCTGCTTCCGGGCCTTGCCAACCCTCGACCTTGACCCATTTGCCTTTTTCTAAGTCTTTGTAGTGCTCAAAAAAGTGCTCAATCGACTTTAGGGTCATTTCGTGCAGATCTTCAGGCTTTTCAAGTTGGCTGTAGATCGGCAAAATTTTGGTGGTAGGAACGGCAAGGACTTTGCCGTCTTGGCCGGCTTCGTCACTCATGTTCAAAATGCCAATCGCACGACATGGCACGACCGCGCCCGGCATCAATGGAAATGGGGTCATCACCAAAACGTCCACTGGATCGCCATCACCTGCAATCGTTTGAGGCACATAACCATAGTTGGTTGGATAGTGCATCGCTGTGGTCATGAAACGATCCACAAAAATAGCGCCGGTTTCTTTGTCGACTTCATATTTGATGGGATCGGCGTTCATGGGGATTTCAATGATGACATTGAATACGTCAGGCGCTTTTTCGCCGGGGGTCACGTTATTGAGAGACATCTGGACCTACCAAAGAAGGGTTAATAAAACACATCACACGGCTTGAATGAACCGAGAATCACCGCATTTTAGCCTCAGCGGTCGCGACGTTTTGTGGTTTGGATGATATTGCATTCGTCTGACACAAAACTGAATGACATACCTAAGTCGTCATTGGTGTTCTGATTCATGCTTTGCCGGGGTACGCTCTTCGATACACTATGGGTCTTACGTTACTGATTTTTGTGATTGATTCAGCGGAGAGTCGCGATGTCCGAATATGTTTTTACGCCACCTGAAGTCGTGGAATTACCCGTGGTGGGTCATGAAGCCAAGTTTCCCGTACGGCATGTCTATTGCGTCGGGCGTAATTATGTTGAACATGCCAAGGAAATGGGGTTTTCTGGTCGCGAGGAGCCCTTTTTCTTTTCCAAACCAGCCGACGCACTCGTTATCATCCCAGATGGAACAGAGGGCGCCATTCACTACCCCTCAAAAACCAGTAACTTGCACTATGAGATGGAGCTAGTCGTTGCATTAGGTAAGGGCGGTCGTGACATTCCAGAAGAAGAGGCCAACGATCACATATTTGGTTATGCCCTGGGACTCGACATGACGCGGCGCGACCTGCAGGGTGCATGCAAAAAGCAAGGCCGTCCCTGGGAAGTGGGAAAAGCTTTCGATGAATCGGGTCCAATTGGTCCCATCCATCCGGTTTCAAAGACAGGCCTCTTAGAAAAGGGCGCGATAACGCTGTCTGTGAATGGTCACATGCAACAAAACAGCGATTTAGACAAACTTATTTGGAGTATTCCAGAGAGCATCGCGTTCTTGTCAGGGCTCTTTGAGTTGAAAGCGGGCGATCTCATTTTTACGGGTACCCCTGAAGGTGTTGGTCCCGTGGTTGTCGGTGATCGTCTATTGGGCACGTTTGAGGGCTTAGGCGAACTTGACGTACGCGTGATCTGAGCTCCCCATGTCGCTAAAGCTAAAAAAATACGCCTCATCGTAAGATGGGCGTATTTTTAAATGGTAGGAAAGTCGTTCTACTAAGCAGCCTTACCAACAACCTGAGCATGCTCAGGCGCGGGGTGATTGGTCAGTCGATGACCTGCTTTGAGAATTTGACTTGGGATATCGTGCTGTACCAAGGCCGGCAGATGCGCGGCAACAAGCATCAACTTCTCTAGGTTAACCCCTGTATCAAAACCCTCTAATTCAAGCATGTGCACAACTTCTTCCGTGCAGGCGTTACCGCTTGCACCCGGTGCATAAGGGCAACCCCCAATGCCACCCAAAGAGGCATCAAACCGATCGATACCCGCATCAATGGCGGCCAACACATTGGACTGAGCGAGTCCACGTGTGTTGTGAAAGTGCAAAGTAAAGGTCACTTCAGGAAAGCTGGCTTTGGCCATCCGAGCGATATGACGGACTTGTGAAGGGTAGGCCATGCCAGTGGTGTCACACAAGGTCATGCGTTTGACCTTTTGACGGGCAAACCCTTCGATCAAACGAAGAACTTCAGATTCAGCCACGTTGCCCTCCATGGGGCAGCCAAACACGGTTGAGAGGGAGACGTTGACGGCGGCTTTTGTATCGGCCAACACCTCGATAATCTGACTCAATTGGGCAGCCGATTGCTCTCGACTCATGCGCAAGTTGGCACGATTATGCGTCTCGCTCGCCGACATCACTAAATTGGCTTCGTCAATCCCGCAGCTCAAGGCACGCTCAGCGCCTCGAATATTAGGGATGAGAACCGTGTACTCCACGCCAGGCTTGCGTTCAATACGATGCATGACTTCTTCGGCATCGCGCAGCGCAGGGATGGCTTTGGGCGAGGTAAAGGACGTGGCTTCTATTTTCGCGAAACCACAATCGCTCAACGCATTGATGAACTCAATCTTGTCATTGGTTTCAATAAAAACCGGTTCGTTTTGAAAGCCATCACGTGGCGCCACATCTTGCATGTATATGCGGGTTTTGCTCATGATCGATATCGTCTCTGATTTGTTTTAATGGACTCGCTCTGCCAGCAAAGCCTAAGTTCAACGTTTATTTTACGGGTTTTCCCGAACTTATGGGGATAAAACAGCCCCCTACAAAATACCGCGCTCGCGCCAACCCTGACGAGTGCCCTCGTCAATACCCAATTCTTGCAGAACTTCGTCGGTGTGTTGTCCTAAGGTGGGTGCCAAACGATCCACTTCGCCTGGTGTGCGCGACAGCTTGGGCACGATGCCTGGTACATCAACCGCAGAGCCATCGGGCAGGGTGGTTTTAAGAATCATGTCGCGGGCTTGATAATGAGGGTCTTGTGAAATGTCCGCGGCATCATAGCTCTTGCCAGCCGGTACGCCCGCTTCGGAGAGGGTGCTGATTACTTCATCAAGCCCGCGCGTAGAGGTCCATGCACTGATGGCTTCGTCAATACGCTCGGCTTGAGCGGCGCGTCCGGGGTTGTCAGCCAAGGCAGGATCGTTACCCAAATCTTCGCGACCGATGATTATCATGAGCCGTTTGTATATGCTGTCACCGTTGCCGGCGATCAGTACGTATTTGCCATCAAGGCAGGGGTAGGCATTGGTCGGCGCAATGCCCGGCATGCTCGCGCCCGACGGTTGTCTGACGACACCAAACTTGCTGTATTCAGGCAACAGGCTTTCCATCATATTAAAGACCGACTCGTAGAGCGCCACGTCAACCTCTTGCCCAAGACCGTTTTGTTGTTCGCGATGGCGTAGCGCCATCATCACCCCAATCACGCCGTGCAATCCAGATAGTGTGTCGCCGATCGACACGCCAACTCGAACCGGCGGACGACCCGGCTCACCGCTTAGGTAACGCAAACCACCCATGGCTTCGCCGATGACCCCAAACCCAGGGCGATCGCGATAGGGACCGGTTTGTCCGTAGCCTGAAACGCGTAGCATGATGAGTTTGGGGTTGACGGCATGTAAGGTGTCGAAACCCAGACCCCACTTTTCCATGGCGCCGGGGCGAAAATTTTCAATCAAGATATCGGCATCGGCCACCAATCGACGCACAATCTCTTGCCCCTCTGGTTGCCGCAAATCGAGCGTGATGGATCGTTTGTTCCTTGCATGCGCAGCCCACCAAACAGAGGTATCGTCATGCACATAACGCCATTTCCGTAGCGGATCACCCGCGGGCGGTTCCACTTTGATGACATCCGCACCAAACTCAGCCATGATTTTCGCGGCAAATGGTCCGGCAATGAGTTGCCCCAATTCGACGATTTTCAACCCAGCAAGCGGCCGCACCCCCGTACTTTTTTCAGTTGGCGCTTGTGTTGTATCGGTTTGATTGTTGTTTTCAGTCATGGCTCGGCAGGTTTAGGGGCATCAACAGGGTCAACATGGGCTAATAAATCGAGGACACGGTGGCGGCGAATGACCATCTCTCGAGCAGCGACCGCGATGTCGTGGCCTTGCTCAACGGACAGCGTTCGATCCACTTCGATATGCGCATCGACTAACACCATGTCTCCCATCTTACGCGTGCGAATGTCGTGAACGCCCAGGACACCGGGCGTTTCGTTCAAGGTTTGAGTGATTTCTTGCAACTCTCTCTCATCTATGCCTCTATCCATGAGATCGTTGAATGATTCGCTACCAAAGCGCCAACCCATGCGGGCAATCATTAACCCCACGATCAGGGCCGCGATGGGATCCAGAATCTTGTAACCCAGCAAATGGCCGAGGATGCCGATCGCCACGACGAGCGAGGATGCAGCATCCGAACGGGCATGCCACGCGTTGGCCACGAGCATGCTGGATTTGACGCGTTTGGCCGCCGATAGCATGTACCGAAAGAGTCCCTCTTTGGTGAATAGCGTCAGAATAGCGATGGCCAGCGCAATTGGCGCCACATCGGGGATGGCATCTGGATCCATGATTCTTTCAACTGACACCCACAACATACCGGCCCCAACAGACATCAAAACCACCCCTAAAAAGAGCGAAGCAGCGGTTTCAAACCGCTGGTGTCCATAAGGGTGGTCTTCATCCGGGTCCTTCTGGCTATGGTGATTGGCAAGCAACACCACAAAATCCGACAGCAGGTCTGATAGAGAATGGATACCATCGGCGATGAGGGCCTGTGATCGCGCAAAATAGCCAACAGCGATTTGCAGCGTGGACAGCACCACATTAACCAACACGCTAACAAGAGTCGTGCGTTTGGCCACGGCCCCACGTTCGGCCGCGCTGTAGCCCTTAGGAAGGTCTTCTGATCCCTGATCAGCGAAGTGGTGATGATGAGAGCCCATAGGGGTACTTTAATCGATCCTTAGTTAACTGGTTTTGCGTGCATTTTAACGAAGTGTGGCATCAGCCAATTTAATACCAAACGCCACGAATATCCCCCCAACCGCACCACTTGCTAAGGCATTGAGGCGAGGGTGCGTGCGGATTTTGTTGGCTAAACGAGCACCGCCCAGGATCAAAGCATAGAGATAAAGCACGCTGCAAATTTGCACGATGGCGCCAAGCAACAAGAAAGTCACCACGGGATAAGCATAAGTAGGATCCACGAATTGCA
>Ga0102945_1000573_pt1 | contig 11097 bp, 17 predicted proteins | sample SalPonred_H2O_MG_FD_78207 | JGI IMG/M metagenome (GOLD analysis project Ga0102945, IMG submission 78207) | Salt pond water microbial communities from South San Francisco under conditions of wetland restoration - Salt Pond MetaG R2_restored_H2O_MG ...
CAGCTTTGTAAACAGAAATCATGTCGTCCAGTTCACGGCAAGACAGTTCTTCGTCTCTCCACCAATCAACACCTTCAGTTCTGTATTGCCAATCAATGCTCCAAGCGCCGCCGAGAAACATCACATCACCTTCCACAGTGCCATCGGCAATGCAACCAGTCATAGCAACTTTGCAGGTGCTGGGCTTGTCGTGATTTCCTCGTATAAAGCGATGTTGTCCTGACTCGTGGAAATCGTTTACACGGTCTTCCCAGTATGGGCCATTAAACCCAATGCCAAAATCTCCTACCTGAATAGACTGATGTTTAATCGGCTGTGTGATTGTTTGATAATTATACCAGTGACCGTGAATATCACCGATGAGTCTAGTAAGTGTCATTTATCAGATTCCTCGTATTCTGCAGTTATAGTTCTAATATATACCAGCAGACTTGCATGTCAACCAAAATGCGAGGGGCAACTATATGCCCCTCGCAAGGACATGTTATGCCATCCCTAGGGCTTCCATGTACATACCCAAAACGGCTTCCTCTTCCTGAATATCTTCGCGGTTACGTTTGCGCATAGCAATGATTTTACGCATTACCTTTGTGTCATATCCTCGACCTTTAGCTTCGGAGTAAATTTCTTTTTGAGTGTCAGCAATTTCCTTTTTATCAACCTCTAGTCGCTCAATCCGCTCAACGAATTGGCGAAGCTCATCTGCTGTCACGCGGTAGTTTTGATCTGTAGAATCGTTCATAATATAAATCCTTTTATTGGTGAAGTTCGAATGTTGAAAGAATATTTCGTGCTTTTGTATCTTCTTCATAGTCTGGTACGAATACATAAGCACATGTATCAAGTGGTAGATGATGTACTACACCACCGTCCTTGATTGGATAAGTAGGATCATGCACGATATCTGCCAGATATCCACGATCCTTTACCTTTGAAACAGCATCATCAATATCAGGCATCGAGCCTTCAAGGACTAATACTGTACCAAAACCTTGTGATGTTGCGGTTTCCCATGTGGTAACATCTTTATTAAGTTTTTCGGCCCGTTCCTTTTTAGCAGAATCGACAGAATATTCTTGCATCATTCGATTAAATTTTGCAAGAAATGCGTTAGAAGCGTGGCTCCCTTGTGCAATCGCCTTTCCTGGATTCATCGAATCCAAATCGTTTCGCATGATGATATAAAGAACATTCATGATTTTAAAATCCTCATTGTATTAGTGGCTATTGTTATAATCACCTGTGATGAAAAAACACCGGCGAAAAAGACAAATCCCATTATGTATATAAAATAACAGGATATCAGGTAAAGTAAACCTAATAGAATTTGAACGGTCAAATTTTCATTATTCTCTTCTTTTTCAATATCAAGTGGTGTTATTGTGCCAGAAAAGAATAATGCTGCTGAAACCATATGTATAAGTGTTAGAATTGAAAGCATACCCATTACAATGTACATGCCCCAATAGATATTAAATACAGTCAGCACACCCATTGAAATTGACTGAATGGCGGCGTTTGTGATTGCTTGATAATCGAATTTATTTGTCATTAAGCGGCCATTTCAATTGCAATTTCAAGGGCGTCTAATTTTTTCTTTGCATTTGAACCAAACCAAGACGAAGTCATTCTCGTGTCATTAGATCTACCGAGTTTATGATCTGCCATATATGTCACGGCGTTAAATGCCTGCCAGTATGTACCCGGCTTATACTCGGCACCCGGTTGTGATTCGATAATCTCGAGTGTTTTTTCGGCAGTTCTTGAAATTTTTTTATCTTCTTTTTGTGAAAGACCAAAAACTCTACCAAAATAATTTTCCAGGTCAGATTTAATATATGATTTTGATCCCAAATATTCCGCCGCCTCTTTGAACTTTTCAATGCGCGTTTTTGACATTCCCAAAATCTCTTTCACTCTTTCAGGATCGAATCGTGAACGATGGTTAACACGGACTGAAGGCTGATTTTTCTCGTTGAGGGCCATGGTTAATGTATTATTGCAAACAACCCGTTCCATACAAAATCGGATATCGACTGTCTTGCCGTAAATATGTGGATTGGAAAAAAGTAGATATCCTTTTACCTCATCTCCGCCAAATAGCGTAAAACCTTCCTTTACATCTGCCAAAGCCCACACGATTTGTCCATCTTTTAATGACCCAGCAGTATCCATTTCCATGTCACCGCTTTTTACAAATTCGTCAAAAAAAGCAAAAGCTTCCTCATTCTGCACAGGATTCCAGCCAGAACCTACCTGGGTAAGCACTTTACCGTCAGTTTCACGTACAAGAGCTTGCATACCGGTGGGAATATATTTTGTATTTCCGTCTTTTTCAATTGCTGCATATGTATCGACTTTATCTACTTTCCAGTCCACACCAGCAGCTTTCATCATCTGTTGCGGTGTCATGTCACCAGACACTGGCGTGCCTAATCCATGCCAAGGCAAACCATTTGATTCACGATAGGCCATTTTTGCCACACCATCTGCAATTTCAATATTATGCATATTATACCTCAAAATTAAATAATATATTCGTTTTTATATCATTTTTTGTTTGTTGTCAACAAATTAGTTCATTTTCTGCGGGCAAATTTAAAAATAATTCATAGATATCTAAGTGCTTTTTACCGGATTTTACGAGATCAATTACTGAAACATACTCAGTTTCAGATTCAATTTCCTCATATAATACTTGATCCGCCATACCAGGCACTGAACCTTCGAAAAAATCTTTTGCCTTTTGCAATGTTTCAAATCCATACACCTCGTATGTATCTGTCGCATCATTCTTTGAGAATATTGCATATCCGCTGAGGACGCCAACAAAAATACCTCTTTCTTGATGATATACAATATACCTCGTTTTTTTACGCATTTTCTGTTTCAAACCATTCTGGTATTTCACGAAATTTCCACTCCATTTTAAAACGTTTTTGTTTAGTTTTATAGAACGCGCGGTAAGATTTTACGGGATCATCCTTGAACATACACTCCGGATTTGATTGCATTGCAAGGGGGAATTGTGTCAAAGGGCCTTCTTTTATATTCTCAGGCATTTTTTTCAAAACATGCTTCAATTTTTCAAAAGAAAGATGCTTTTTGCCATAACGGTATTCATATTCCTCACACAATGCAATCCAATGTCTATAATGCCACGTATAATTAGATGACGTATACATTGTCCATTTAGTACATGGATGACTGAAGTGTACTGCTTTGTAAAGCAATGATTCTAGAGAACTATCTGGGTGTATATATTTCTTTACTGTTCGCTTTCCGGATTTTGAAAGTCCTTCGGCGATATTACCATCCAACATCCTATGTGCTGTAGAGAGCATTTGTGCTGATTCCAAGGGCATTTTCACAGCGTGTTTATTACATTGAAGCCTAGCTGCTTCAACAGGATCCAAGCTTAAAATAAAAATATTCATATAGATAATCCTCGTGCATTTATCATATAATTAAAATAATAAATGCACGAGCAAATGTCAACCAAAACTTATTTTTTCTTAGTTGGCTTTTCTACTTTGATTTTACCGGATTTGATCTTATCAGATATATTTTTACTTATCTTCACGGGCATATTTCCTCCGAATTTGCCTTCGGGATCATATTTGTCATTTTTTTGTTCATTCATTTGATTGTATCCTTCAGATATAACACTGTCTTTCATTGACTTTATAATACTGTCGTATGCGGAGCCTATCAGAGCACCTGTGACAAAATAGCGATCCCCGACCTTTTCCATGCCTAAAATTCTTACTACTGAACATGAAGGCAAGATTATCTCATTTTCTGATGGGTGACTACTTTCAGATAAAATTGGTATGACCTTAGAATTTTTTGGTATATATATTCGCATTCTTATATTCATACCAAAGCTAATACGGGGGTTTATTGATGTGCTCATAAACGCTGGGTCTACATAGTCTTCTCCTACCTGTATATATTTTTTAATATCATCTTCGGACAATGTAAATCCCCTAAAAACCCAAAGTGATTCAGGGAAGCTATCTATGCTATCGAAAAACTTATTCATTCTTGAAATTTTAGAGCTTCCGGTAAATTCATTAATATCCGAGCTATTTAGATTTTCTTGAGAGAAAAATGAACTTATCTTGTTTCTAAGAGTGGTATTGATCGTATTATAACCCGAACCAGTGTAACTTTTGACCGCAGATAAATTTTTCATGTTGTTGATCTTGCCATTAAATCCAAGATCATTTTCTATATAATTTTTTATTTTTGATATATCATATTCTTTATCATACTCCCAACCACCGCCATAACCGCTTGGTTTAGTCGGTGTGGAACCAGGTATTGTGGAAATTAAAGAACTCAAATCAAGATTATCCGCAAGCTGTATATTATCTGTTTTATTTTCTTCTGCTGCAAGCCATTCTTCTGCTCTATCTTTCATAGAATCAAATATCACGCTTTTCTTTTTGGAAGCAATGAAATCCATGGCGCTTAGTAAATCTTCTTTGGCATCATCAGTGATAGGTTTCGATACACCAGCAGATGACAGCAATTCTTTTTGTTTATTAGAAAGTTTACCCATTACGTATTCAAAATCATCCCAATTCAGTTTTGATTGGTCTAAGCCGTATTTTTTCAATTTTCCTACCATAGACTCAAAAGCTGGTATAGCAGCTAATGCGCCGGCTAATTCTCTCGTTGATGATATAAGTGGTTTTTCAATTTCTTTACTTTGTGTAATTGGCTGCTCAGGTTTTTCAGAGGTTACCTTTTCAATTTTATCAAAGATTTCTTCGTCTGGTATATCAACCGCATAATCACCAAATGAATATTTCGTAGAAGGCTCTAATGTGGTAGTAGGCTTAATTGTCTTTTTAGGTTCTATTTGTTCCACATCAAAATTCTTGCCGTCAAAATCATAACCAGAAAAAGATTTACTCTTAAATAGAGATTTCGGATCAATTGACTTTTTGGCTACAAACAAGTATCTTTCCTTATTCTTCACAGAATCTTCGGCTGGTTGTTTTACAGATACTAGTTTAAATGATTTCACATATGACTTTTTTACAATTTTCTCTGCAATTTTAACTGCTCTGTCAATTTTACCAGCTTGTGCTGCTCTGAATTTTACAACAACACCTTTTATTTTTCCTTGTGTCCATGCCATAGATGACTGCGTGAACTGTAGTAAGGTAGATAATACAGGCATAATATCAGAAGAATTATGATATTTCCACCAATAGGTCTTGGATGCGCCTTCTTTTGTTCTACCGACCTCTAGTGTATAGATACCAGGTACATTGGATTCTAGGAGTGCTATTACATAAGGATTACCATCTACAGAAAAAGAAGCATATATTCTTTCTGGTATTTTGGTGTCATCAGTTATATAATATTCTTGAGGGGTATTAAGTGACTCTGCAAGAATATCTTCTTTGAGATATTTACCAAATCTAATCATGTATTTCTCCTTGATGGGTTATTTTAATTATATTTATAAAAATTGCCCATTAGGGTTGAAATCAACGATTTTGATAATTTAGCCACCACTTATTAACCGTCCCGGGATATAATTTGTTCTGAACTTGAAACATAATCTGCCAAATACCCATGTATGCACTTTTACGCCATTTTTGTTTGACACTGTTTTTGAAATTATCGTAGTCGATATCAAGAACACGATCAGAGATGATCTTCGACACGTAAGCTTTATCCAAAAACAGACGAAAACGATAGTCGCTATCATCAGTAGTAATTACATTCTGGATGTGTTGAGGAAATAGAGAGACCAAATCCTCTTTTACTCGGGCCCGAACAGCCACCTGTGTCGGCACGTTACGATCTTGCACAATACTTACAAAAGAGTCATTCATTGCAATCCACATAGTTTATATCTTTCTTTGAGTTATTTTATAATTAAAATATAATACAATCCTGGTATGATGTCAACCACTTTTAATTAAAATTCTACTGTTTCTCTCAATTCCATGAATTTTGGAAGCCAGTCTTTTGCTCTTTCAATAAAAATTTTGGGATGAGAATCGTCAATCGTCATAACAGTAACTAGATTTTTGCACACAACACCAGTTCTCTCGTAAAACATATACGAATATGCAGACTCTTGCATAAAATACGTATGAATATCGTCTCTGCTCTTCTCACGCTTTGACGTTTTAAAATCCACGATACTCCACACACCATCCCATTTTGCAATACAATCCACTCTGCCTGCTGTTCTCAATTTATCTGACCAAAGAGGAACCTCGAGTCCGACTATTGTGGTTATATGCTTATCTAAGAATGGTTTTATATAATTGAAGCTGGCGATATTGGCTGGCATATGACCTTTCTTATAATCGGGATTGTTTTTAAGGTATTGTTCTGCCAACTCATGTACTGCTGTACCTCTTCTTGCTGCAGTACCAGAAATCCTTTTTACCTCTGCTTCACCCACCCTTGCTTTCCATTCGTCAAGCCAGGAAGTATCAGATCCTGCACCTATGATTGTGGTCACAGAAGGGTATTTCACTCCATTAGGAGTTTCATAGAATCTACCCAGTTCCGTCATTTCTGCATTTAATTCTTGAAATTTTAAAGTTTCATCATATATAAATTTCATTATCCACCTGCTGATACCTTTGATGACCCAGTTGCAACTGCTCCTTGATCTGCGGAATCGCCCACTCTCGCGATAGGAATGCCTGCAATGGACACCTTTGAAGAACCGGCATTTATTGATGCGCCATGAGGAACACAAATGCCACCTACTAATATGTTATGTGTTTGTATTGGTCCGCCCTTTACTGCCGCGGGCGATCCTTCAATAAAAACCTGGTTCTGTAATTGTCCTGCTATGCCAGCAGTAGCATCACATGGGTGACCTGTATTGATTATATCTACTCCAACTCTTGCTACTGCTGGCATATTCTTAATATTCAGAAACGCATAAATTATGCGTAATCTAGAATCCTTTCTTCTGTTACGATAAAGTCTTTCACAATACCACTTCTAACAATATCCTCTTTTGTAAAGTTTACAACTGAAAAACTGTTTATTTGTTCTATGACTCTAAGGAAATTTCCGATACCGGATTTGTCAAATCTATTTTTAGAATTGCGAAGATCATCTTGTCTCGTATCGCCGCAGAATACAATTTTTGAATTTTCGCCAGTCCTCGTGATGATAGTTCTCAATTCTTCGTATGTCATATTTTGAATTTCATCCACAACGATTATGCAATTGTCCCATGTCAGACCTCTGACAAATGAAGTTGACATAAATTCTATCATGTTTTTCTGTTTCAAAATCTGATATGCATCTCCGCGCCCAAACAAATCGTTTGCAATGTCAACATACGGCGTTTCGAAATGTGATAGCTTTTCTTTTGCATCGCCTGGCATATGACCTTGTTCACGAGATTGAACGGTTGATCTTATTATAATTACTTTTCGGTATTCATCTTTTTCCAAAACGTCTTCTAAAGCAAGATATAATGAAACGTATGTTTTACCAGTACCGGCGGACCCGATATTTGCTATATTACAGCCATCCTCATAGGACTGGAAAAGCTCTTCTTGTCTTGCTGTAATAGGTTGAATACGTTTCATAGAAAACTTTTTATTGAAAACATTTTCAATTTGCGTTTCCTGATTTCTTCTTTGCTTACGTGTAAGTTGACGCTTAGCCATAAAACCTCCTTTACGAGCATTAATGCCCGGAATTTGTTTATTATTTTTGGAGTAAAATGTGACACGAGTTGGACAATCGTCCAATCTTAGGGTACTGATAACATCTGATAAAGAATTACTCAAATAATACCTCCTGTCACACTTTTATTTATAATAAACTTTAATTAGAGATGTGTCAAAAGTCATTTACCGTGCTATATTTGTGAGAATCCTTTGCTTTTTTTAGAACGTCTTTGAAGGAATTGTCTGGTCTTCTTTTACCCAATCTTACAGAGTCACCCGTCGCAGGAAATTTATTAAAGATTTGTTCTACATCTGGGTTGTCAGTCAGATAGTCCTGAAGTTCAGAATATTTGATATTAAGTTCAAATACATCACCTGTTTTCTTATTTTTCATTGAATATATGGGCATTCATTCTTCCTTTTAATGTAAAAAAGCAGCGCTTTTGCACTGCTTTGTTTATATGTGTATTTATACCAAAATATTGTATATATCTTTCCAATTATATACTCTATTTAAAGAAGGGTATAATTTATCTCTATTATAGTGTCTATCAAATAGAACACATCGCATTCCGTATTCCAGACCCATCTCACAATTCTCAGGCAAGTCTTCTATCCACAAACAATCTGTGTTTCTATACTCTGCAAGAAGATCCTTTTTATTTTCAGAAGATCCGCATAATGTGAGCCTTTCAAATGCTGTTTTACCAAAAAGATTTTCGATATTTTCTTTACGGGCCTCATACATATCTCGCGTATCGGGTATGGCCGTTATACAATGGAATACATATCCGTGCTCTTCGTGCAGTTTTTTAATGTATTTTATTGCATCCTTGACGGGTGGCAATCTCTTCAAAGCCGCGCTCTCATTAAACGACTCGACGAGATTATCTGCCTGTTGTTTAGTTATACCGTATTTATCTTCAACATTATATGAACCATTTGCTTTATGCTCAAACCCGTTTTCAATCATCCACATGTGAAATCCGTGTTCCCAATAACCGCAAACTCCGTCATAATCTGTCACAATTACATTATCATACATATTTTTACTCTAAATTGGTATCATCGAGATTGCTAAATTTGTCATTTATTTTTTGACGCTTTTTATCACGACGGTGTTTCATTTTTTTATCTTTGCGCCGAAAATCTTCATCATCATCGCCCCACTCATCATCCCATTGTTGCTCTTGGAATTTTTTGAATGATTTACGCATTTGTAGTCTCCGTATCAAACTCTTCTGGGAATGCCTCTTGCACAGTCTTTCTTGACAGACCTTTCAGTTGCTTCTGTGCAATCATTTTACAAAGCAGTTCGGCGTCATTGTTATCAATATCTTCTAGAAGCGAAATGAATAGCTGTTCGCGTTTGACCTGATCAAGCCCATCATACCCACCTCCTTCGACGAAAATTCTTAAACGTCTGGCTTCTTTATACAACATACCCTCGACATCAACATAATCATTTTTCTTCCAAGGTGGTGCTGTATCAGGTATTAGAAATTTTATATTGGGATTATACATATATTTCAAAACTATGCGAAGCGCAGAATTATCATTTTCTCGTAGCCACTCTACTTTTTCTTCTTTTGTGTTTAATTCAATTGCTTTGTTTACTATTTCTGAAATTGAAAGTTTCATTAAAAGTCCTGTATATCTGTGAGAAGGTTTTTAAGTTTTTTCTTTATAAAGAAATTGAATAGCTTTGATCTGCCAATATCTTTATCTTGGTTATATTTTTCTAATATCTCGGTTTTCAATTCATCTGGTATTTGAGACAAGTCAATTAACATCTTGTTTCTTTTGTATCTCTCAAGCGTAACTGCATCCATATTAGACTCGCCTGCGGAATATAATTCCAGACGCTTTTTTGTCATTGGTTTTTGGCGAATACCGACTGCAAGACAATTATCAGGTGATAGAATATTCGGTACGCCGTCTCCGCTATCACCTTTCAATACATGTTCTGTCAAGTATTTTTCGGGGTTCGGGTCATAAACCCACTTTTTCATAACAGGGTTATATTGTTTAACGTTTGAATATTTGTGCAATTGGATATAATCTTTATCCCCAGAGAGAATTAAAAATTTCTCACTGCCATTATTCAATTCGGTGCCGTATTCGTGCACAACTGCGCCGATGATATCGTCAGCCTCACAAGAGTCTAAATGTATTACCTTATATGGAAAGTATTCACACATTTCCTCGCGGATTGTATTGATAATACGATACAATTCTTGCCAGTCTAATTCAGATTCATCTCGTGATTTCCTGCGATTGCTCTTATAATATGGGTAATTGTTTTTGCGCCAGGTATTTTTTCCATCTGCGCAAATCACTATTTCACCAAATTCTTCTGAGAACTTTTTCCTGTTAGCGCGAATAGAATTCAGAAACATGTGTCTGATTAGATTTTCGTCCACCTCAATATTGTGATGGTTGCCGATGCTCACAAATAATGATGCAAGCATCACCTGATTATAGTCAATTAAAATAGGCATTTTTCGTTAATCCATTATTTAAAAATATAATATATTTCACTATTTATGTATTGTCAATATCATTTTCACAGTCAATATCAATTTCTTCGTCATTATCTTCGTCATTATCTTCGTCATCATCTTCACCATTAAATGATTCTGATGCAAAATCTTGTAAAGGATGATGGATATCGTTTGAATGTAAATGCAATGATCTAATTGATTCTAGAACCAGTAGTATTGAAGGAAACAGTTCATCAGCTTTATCTTCTAGGTTACACCCTGATCTCGCAAGCTCACCGAGCACATGATTCCACAAAAATTCTGATATATCATCTGCGAAACTTTTTTTGTATTCGGTAATCTTTTCTGCAAGCTCTTCTGGTGATTGTGGGGGTGTGTCAAGTCTCATCTTAGGAAACTTTATAATTTCTGCCATTTATTTTGTTACCTTTAATAATGTTACCTTCCATTGATGGATGAAATTATTTATACTATTTTTTGGTAGAACAAATCTATCGGAAAGAGTAAATCTGTTTAGGAAAGTGTCATCAGATTTTTGCATATCCAGAAGATTTTTTGCCAATGAATAGCACATGCTTGCATTTGTATTTAAATCTTCGGAGAAATCATAAGAAACTGTAGCATTCCCGGCGGTTTCCATTAATGCACCATAGTTCGGATGTATCACTACATTACCTGATCTAATCGCCTCAATCATGGCAATGCAAGAGGTTTCTTGCCAAATGGAGGGATACATGAAGATATGCGACTTGTCGAGATACTCCAAGATTGTTTCGTTGGATGCAGTACCATGGTTTGTTATTTTTGGGTGCGTGTTCAGCTTGTCAAATAGATCTTTATATTTTTCATCCCTTTGAAACCAACCATAAATTCCAAATGATGAAAACACATCCAGATGGATATTATCATATTCCTTA
>Ga0102945_1000576_pt1 | contig 11065 bp, 5 predicted proteins | sample SalPonred_H2O_MG_FD_78207 | JGI IMG/M metagenome (GOLD analysis project Ga0102945, IMG submission 78207) | Salt pond water microbial communities from South San Francisco under conditions of wetland restoration - Salt Pond MetaG R2_restored_H2O_MG ...
CGGCGCCGGAATGTTTCTGGCAATTGCTCGCGATAGTACCCCGGTGTCACCGCAAGCATGGTTCTCACGGTGGCGTATTTCTCGGTGCCTTGAACGACACCAACTTCAACAATCGCATCGAGAAGATCTCGTCGAACACCCTGAATAAGGGCCACATCTTCGATGAGCAGAACGATCTCCTGCCCCTTTAGCGACTTACGAATCTGTTGGAAGGCACGACCTATGTCACCAACGTTGAGGCTGGCCGCTTTCGTGACCGCCACGTCCAGACACTCGTTGAGCAGGCGGACCGCCTCCGCTTGCATTGGCGGGCTAGCGACCAAGCGGCTGAACAACCTCTGCGTTGCGAGAGCTGCTTCCCCAATATTTGCGTTGTCTACGATGTCCAGTGGGAGTTCCTCCGCTGTGAACTCCAGTGGTATGTCTGGCTCGTCTGCGTCGCGACCGCGTAAGGCGTGTTCGGCACGGCGCTTGATGAAGGACTGGGGTCGAAGCAGGTGTGCCTCGAACAACGGGTCAATGAAAAAGAGTCGTAGACCGTCGTCACCCACGAGTGCCTTACCGTAGGCGTTGTCCGGCTCAGCGGTTCTTAACGCCTCCGCAAGTTCTGCGAGAATCTTATGCTCCATTTGGTCGGGCGTAATCCCTGATCCGAGACTCGATACTCGCCTGCGTATTTCGTCGAACTCCGGTGCTTGCTGGTTCACCAGCAAGGCCTCCACCACATCCAGCAGACTTGTCTCGGTCTTGGGCAAGTAGATGACGTGGCGTCTTTGGCTCCGAGGGATCTTCGCGTTAATCCATCTCACAAGGTGAGACTTGCCTGCGCCTGACTCTCCAAGCACGGTCGCGACACGAACACCGTTGTTTGTTTCCCCGTTTAGAAATTCCTCTAGGACCTCCGTCTCCGACAAAACCTGAGAAGAGTCCTCATCCGTAGCACCAACTTGCCGCCGTATCCGCAAGGGCGCATGTGTGGCCAACAAAACAGCATCCGAAGGCGTTGCAGCCTCTGTCGGGATTGTGGCGGTGACGTTTTCGGATGTCCAACAGACGTAGTTAGCTAGCGCGGTCAAAACTACCCTCCTTTCACCGTTACGTTCGATACGTACCTTGCCTGTCCGCGCCTCTGGCCCCGCGGCAGAGCAAGCACGCTGGATGGGTCGGACTGGTAGTCCATCTTCAGTATTTGGCGCTGCTCCGCTGTCGCGAGTGCCAAACCAAGGGCCCCAATTATGACTTCACCTTCATTCGTAAGTCCTTCATACGTGGCGCTCGGGTGGCCAGGGAGAACTGGCAATTCCCTCCTCAAGAACTCTACGAATTGGTCAACCGGAATTGGCTCACCGCGAGGGAGTGGATCTCCGAATGGATGTGCCACAGCATCGATAACGGCGATGGTGGGATTTGGGATCAGTTTGGCCATCGAGCCTCCGCTCTTGTCAAGCGATTTGAGAGCTACTTGGCTAAACCCAAGCGCTTCTGACCACCACCGAAATGCGTTCCACCGAGTGTCATTAGTGAACAGTTGCGAAGGCATATCCGTCTGCACGTTTATCGTGTAATGCAAGGGCTCGAGCGGTGACTGACGCATGAGCCAGACCAAGGCTGAACGCAGATCCGGTGCACCCCTGTAGGAGTTCCCCATGTCTTCCGGGGGAATAACTAACCGGCGACGTAGTTCACGCAAGAACTCTCCGGGTGACTCGAGATCTCCAGCTCTGAGCAAACCCTCTTCTTCCTGCACCATACGGAATTCGATAAGACCAGTGAGCGCACGACGGACATGAGCGCCCTCGCCAGGTGTCCTGCCACGCATCGCCTCAGGTGTGACCAGCGCCAACACTTCAGCCTGATCCAGGTCGGGCTTGGCCCTAATCACCTGATGTACCAGCCACATCGCTTGCGGAAGACACAGACTGGGGCTGGGATTCAGCAGTTCCATGTCACAGACTTTCTAGTAGCGCGGCGGCGGAAATAGATGGGTCAAGTGTGTCGCGTAGGAGTGCTCCAGGTTTGTCCGGGTTCGCCGTGGATTCAGGCCCCAGAATGTAGGTCACCAACCCTGCTCGCATGCGTTTCCGTAATTCAGTGTTCAATTCGCCTGTTTCCAATACGAAGACCATGGGCCCGGCAAATGTCTCGGCCAAGGTGACAACCGCTGAGGGGTCGTCCAAAATTATGGGACTGTTGACGGCCCCTCTTTGCAGTCTGGCAGCCTCAGAGGTACCGATGCCCGAGAGGACGTTGATGTTTCTCTGGGCGAACCGAACCAGAAGCGGCATCAGGTCTGCACCTTTCTCATGCCATATGAATAGCTCAGATCGGCCCCCACGCCAACCCGCTAGTGGGTCTGACGCGCGCCCAGACCAGGGCAGCAAAGGAACCGGTTCGACGGGGGTCACACCAGGGCAGATCGTGGGATTCCGACGGCAGGTCGGACAACCACGACAGGCCGCTTGAGTCCTCAGAACACCTCCATTGTGTGAGACCTGATAGTGGCCGGCGATGACCCTTCCAACGCACTGCTCCCCGGAGATAAGTGACTTCATCGCAGCCAAGGCTGCCTGCTGGGAACGTCGCACTTGGTCACGTACGCCTCCCAACGCCCTTACCCAACCCTCGCGCCCGAGGTACCGCCCGTCGAGAAGTTCAAATTCAATTAGGTCCTCTACCGAGCGGTAAAAGTCTTCACGCGCCTTTTCATTCTCTGGCTCGGAGGCCGCGGTATCGGGACTCCATTCCGGAACCAAAAAGCGTATGACTCCTGCCTGAGCCATCAGCGTGAGTGTCCGCACGTTCCACCTGGCACTTTCGCCGAATCCTTCAGCGAGGTATACGGGTAACGTACTCTTGCGAACTCGATACCTCAGTTCGGTCACTTTGGTGCCGGTAGCCAGCAGACGTTCCCATCTACTCCAACCGCGGTCGTCGCCTATCAGGGTTACCGCATTCAGCCTCTCGGCTACCTTTTCATCACTGGGGCCGCTGCATAGGTACGCGATTGATGGCTTTCCGTATCTACCGCCACGTCCCACCTCCTGGTAGTAACGATCTATGGTTTCCGGGAGACAGGCATGGACGATCGTGCGCACGTTCGGCATGTCAAGTCCCAACCCGAACGCCGAAGTCCCAACAATCACATCAACGCTCGGTTCAATCGCACTCCCATCAGGTGCAAGTCCACGCCAGCGATTCATTACAGAGCGTCTCTCCAGTTCACCGGTCTTGCCCGTTACGGTGGCCACACGTCGGAGTCCACTGTGACGAAAGCGTTCCGCCCAGACTTCTGCATCTTCAACTTTGCTGGTGTAGAGAATCAGGGGCCGAGGGAGGCAACTTACGGCTTCCAACACTGCTGAGTTCCGAGCATCATCCTCAGGGAATTCAGCGAAGAAGTACGCCGGTTCGGTTCGCATCTCCGAACCCCAGACCAGATCCACCTCATCCGAGGAAAACCGGAATAGCTGCGAAAGGAGGTCCACCGACTGCTGCGCGAGTGTCGCGCTCATCAACAGAACTGACGGCCTGGAATCCTCGGGGGCTTGCCTGTAGGCGTCCTTAATCAGACCGGGCATTGTCTGGAACTCGGATCGGAAGTCCGATCCCCACTGGTCTACAAGGTGTGCTTCGTCGATCACTATTTGCTGGAGATTTCCTGCCCTGGCGCACGCAAGTACAGACGGCGCCAGACTCGAGACAAAGGCTTCCGGCGACGTGTACAAGATGCGCTGCACTCCCGATTGGACCGCATCACGTAGTTGGTTCTTGATGGACGGATCAAGGGATCCGATGTAGGCGTACTTACCAGTCGGGCTGAGATTGAGGCCGCGGTCGGACGCCAGATCTCGAGTTCGCTGTTCCATGTCCAGAGCCAAGACCACAGTTGGGACGATCACGACAGTGACCCCGTGGGCGGTGAGCAGCACTTTCGACCAGGCAATCGCAGTCTTCCCACGTCCAGTTGGCAGAGACAGCAACAGCGACCCCGACTCGTTGAGTACCGCTGCTCGTGCGGCCTGCCTTTGGGGTTCTCCTCGATAGGTGGCGTAGTTGTGGGCAGCCTTCCAGAACGGATCTGCCTTGATCGTGTAGCTTTGTCGAGCCTCAACATCGCGATAGACAGCCCTGACCTGTTGACGTGCCAGGTCCTGGGCCTCTACGTCATTAACTGGATCCGAAGATGGCTCCCAATCGACTGCCTGGACGACGAGTCGATCTTCACTTACCCGCACTGTTCGGCAGTGGAGTTGCTCCCACGATTCCGCGTCAGGCCACAGGCCCCCATCCGGAACGGTCAGTGACGGTTTGCCGTGATACGTGACGTCCGTGGTAAGCAGAACTTGACGGACAAGTCCTCCAACGTCGCGCCAACCAGCCGAGCCGTCTGTCAGTCCCTTAATGGCAGTTCGGAGTCGCAGGCCTGCGTCGCTCGTCCGAAGTCCGTCTGGTGGTGTGTAGTCGTCCGGCCATGCGTCAAACGATGCCTGTGCGACAGCGATGTCATCCCTAGACATAGTCCGCCCACGATTGCTGCGACACGACGACGCAACTTACGCCCGCGACACGAATTACCGGCGCGGAGACGCCGGATTCGATCGCCTTGCCAATGGCTACTTCTCTTTCCAACGCTGAGGGTGCCACGACAAGGCCGCTCGCTTGAGCGCGAGCACGACTCTGAGCCAGAACGATCTCAGTCTCAGTACGGACGCGATCAACTGCCAGTCTTGAGACTTCGTCTAGATTTGCGATCTCGCCCACATGCGTTTGCGCGGCAACGAGGCATCCCTCCGCAACCGGGGCGAGATTCGACTCCCCACCCAGAATAGAGTGAAGCGCGGCGATTCTTTCGAAGTTCAGGTTCACATCCCGTCCCTTCTCCAGGGGGGCTGCAAGGTAACGAGAGAAGGCGACATCGTCGACGGGTAGCCGAGTGTGCGCGGGAATCCAGACACTGAAGGAGCGCGGTGCGAGCGCTTGATCGACTCGCCTGCGTGCAACGCATTCGTACCCGCGCTCTCCGGATAGCAGTTGGAGCAAAGGAAGGGTATTAGCCTCGATGAGAAAGTCAAATCCGAAGAAGATTGATGGATCGTTTGGCCAGCGTTGATTCAGACGCCACATGGCAACGGCCTGCCCTCTATCGTCCAAATCAAGTAGGTCTTCGATACCGTCGATGAAAGGATTGCCCCGTCGGAGAAGTCGTCGCCGCGGCCGTAGTTTCCAACGGTCAAAGAAACCTGTGCGAGCGGCAGGAACATTGTCGAGTCGGGACAAGAGTCGCGGACTGAGTAGAGGTTGGGCTTCCAGATCACGGGCAAACGTTGCACTGCCGTCCAGGTTGTGCTTTTGGGTGAAGCGGAATCCTTCCTCTCCAGTTATCAAACGGATGAAAGATGACTCGATTAACTCTATGTCTTCTTCATACGCGGCTATCGACAAGGCCATCGCTTCACCGTCCACGTACCTCCCGTAAGTGGCCTCAAGGACGTCTAACTCGGCGATTCGCCTCCGCTCCCTACGCAGTTCGTCCTCGATGTAAGGGGCCTCTTGACCAAAACCTTCCACACCGTTGACAAGGACAGACGTCCACACCTTGACGGCTAAGTCATCGACGACTTCGTGCAGAGTGGAAATTGAGGAGTCAAAAACGCCAAAGGCACCAGCGAGTAATCGGGACCAATGTGTTTGAAGTCCCTCGAGATCGCTGTCACAAATCACAATCTGCTTGGCTGATTTGTGGTTTCCATAGCGGTCTACTCGCCCAATGCGCTGTTCCAGTCTGTTTGGATTCCACGGGAGTCGAACATGGATGACCAGGTCAGCCTCCTGGAAGTTCCGACCGACTTCGCCCGAGTCGTCAACTACGAGGATTCCCCCATCCGATCGCCAGGACGCCGCTCCGCTCTCACGTTCCGCCTCTGATTGATTTCGCAAATGTGCGAAACTACGCCGCACCTCGCGGTGCTCGTACAGCCTCTGCGACAAGTCGCTTGCCACGACTCCTGCTCCACAGAACACGACAACATGCTGCGCTTTCGAGCAGCGTCGCACAACGGCATCCACGAGCGAGTTGACTCCATCGTCCTCCAACACCTTGAGATTCCGACAAATCGCTGCCTCAAAGTCGAGTAGTCGGGGGCCCTCAAGGATGGCCTTTTCTGACCTTGAGAGGTTCCCGAGGTCGGTTCCGTGTACTCGGTATTGCAACGCCTCGGCGAGATCTTTGACCGGACCGCCCAGTTTCGACACGAGAACTCCAAGCACCTGCCCGTAGGGTTCTGCGGCAAGGTCATTGTTCAGTATGGAGGCGGCGCATTCGGAAGCCCAACGAGCGACGGTTCGTGATCCGTTATTCCCCTCGTCACTCTCGAGACGTGCGACCAGGGGTCGTCTCCTGCCCGTGAATTCAAACGGCGTGAGACGACCTTCATCGTCTAGTTCCTCGCGCTCGATGGTGTGGCGTCTATTTCGAATGACTCGATGATGAAGTCGGTACGTCTCTGACAAATGAGTCTTTATGGCCTCGATGGCGCGCTTCACTTCACGCAAGCCAGATCTTGAAGGGCTGCTAGCCGCCGACTGGAGAAGCAATTCAGCGCTATTCATGGCAGCCCTGAGCACCTCGTCTGCAGGCACAAGCCTCCGCACTTCCTCGAACTGGAGCTCCAAAAGCTCCGGGTTGTCAAGGTCCGGTTCGTCATCAATGCCAAAGACAGCAAGCGCCAATTCGTGGCGAGTGTCGAGTAACTGGATGAATTCATTCTCGTCCTCCCATCGAAAAAGTTGTGGATCCAGCAGATGCAGCAGAGCGAGATGACTCGTCGGATTTCGCGAGAACGGAGTGGCAGATAGAAGCAAGATGCGAGGAACGCTATTGGCCAGGGCGCTCAACTCGTTGTATGGAAACTCGGCAGGACCGGTAGTCCTAGCCAGTAGGTGTGCTTCATCTACTACAAGCAAATCAACTCCAAGTAGGCCTCCCCACGCATGAGGTTCCTCATGCGAGACGAGTGAGAACGGCAGTTCCCCATTGGAATCAAGAAAGTCATCCAAGTAAAACTTGTCCAACAACTCCGCCTGCCACTGGGCCAAGAGTGCGTCCGGAACGATGCCGCCTATGCGACGGTCTGGTTTGTCAAGGAGGAGTTGTCGCATCACGAAACCAGCTTGGATGGTCTTACCCATGCCCACTTCGTCGGCGAGAAGGTATCGCTGAACAGGGTCGCGGATGACTCTCAGGGCCGCGCTCAGTTGATGGGCATGCATCTGCACTCCTGATGAGGTGATACCCGTTGCTGAAGCGCTAGCCGCGCGCTCAGCTAGCAATAGATGTCTGACTGGTGCACGAACATCCCGAAACCGTGGAGTCTCGTTCGCTCCACAAAGTAAAACCTGAAGGGGATCCCGGGGCGGCTTCTCCCACCGAACCCGTAACCGACTCTCGACCACCTCAACGTCCACCGGTAGATTTGGAATTCGTACAAAGTAGACATCCGGGCCTCCGCCAACAACGCGACCGGCTCGCCAGCGATTCTCCCGATCCTGGAAGAACACACGCGTCTGCTCACCAAGAAGAACCCTCCTGACATCGGAAAGGTTGCGCCACACGGCCTCAACTTCGGGTTCAGCGGCGGACTCAAAGAACGCAATCTTCACCCTGGAGTGGTCTACTTCCACCACTCTGCCAATACCGGGTGCGGAAGGGTACGTGACCGCCTTCCCCAATTCAGACGACATGCGCACCCGTGCATTGCCCCTGATTACTCATGAAACCCCCGACCCACCAACGCGCCCCACTTGAGCACACGGAGCGCTCAACTCGCCTGTTAGGCTAGCGCAGAAGGACGGGGCGACCCGCACGGACTTCTGCCATACATTCCGATAGAGGTACCTGGTGCTGGTGGTTCAGTTCTTGAGGGCGCGCAGCAAAAAATTTGTGAGCAGGCGCACATCACTTGGGTTATTTTGAAGTCCATTCCAGCGCCGCACTTCATCTGGAGCAAGGTGCCATGACCCTTCCGTCCACGCGGTCACTCCAGCCAGGCGAGTAAACATGGGCGGGAGATCCAATGCCGGGATTTCAGGCGCCGACACCCCCTCAGTGTAGGCATCCATCACATAGCCCAAGGCTTGAATACCCACACCATGGGTGAGTCGGGACTTGCGTGGCGGCAAACTCCACTCAATCGGCCACTGATCCTGCACCAAAGACCAAAACTCCTTCAGATGCATGAGCATCTGCTCGTCATCTCCCTCGCCGGTCATGGGGTCCCGATATTGGTACAAAGCACCGTCGAAAAGACTGTTCTCGATCATTTTGAGGACACTGTTGTCCTTGATGTAACCGGCAGCAGCAGTCGGGGTATCGATGCGGTTTCGAAATGGAGAATCCGCGTCTGCGTTCAGGCGGATCATGACGTGCGCAGGCAATTTGCGTCGCAAATATGCTGCAGGTAAGTGACCTTTCGTATCGGGCAAAAGTTCATGGATCAAGCCCTTCGGTAGCGGCTTAGTACTGTTGACCAATATGAACTGCGAGCGTTGTTCCTCCTCTCCTTGGGCAATAAACCCGACAGCAGCAACGCCGAACGACTCGACATCGGCATCACGGATGGCGGCGGTTCGCTGTTGCCCGTCTACCACCCACCCCGGCTTGTCAGCATCATCACCTGCTTTGGCGTCAGGAATGCGCAGGTGACCTAGGCGACTTTGCGAAGCAGCAGCGACTCTCGCGCCAGGAAGGGGTTCGAACTTCACCCGAGAGTCAAAGGCAACCACGACCGCGTTCGGCAGCATCGCGTTCTCAGATTCGAGGTAGCGCCGAATCGCTTTCACGTGATTGAGCACCTCCGGACGCTGATAGCCCTCAAGCCCCTCGTCATCTCGATGCACACGAGAAACGGCGACGAACTCCAGGAACCGCTTTCCTTCGACGCCGAATGCGTAGATACGTCGCGAGCCTTGATGAATTTCCAGTGCAGGCAAGCGCATGAATTTAGCTCTGGCCACGGGTAGATGCCTTTCGCGTGTCGGAACGATCGGGCAGGGCCTGGACCATTTCAGCGAGAACAGTCAGGTTATGGAAGCCACGCCGTTTGTTGCGCTCAGTACCGCGAAAGATGGCGATTTCGACGCCATGTGACCGACACATTTTGCACTTGCAGGACTTCCACGGTGCTGCTTCAAGCATCTCGACGTATCTGTCTCGGTAAGACTTCTTGTCGCCATTGACGAGGCTCTCGTACTCGAGCACTGCATCTAGAGTCGACTCTGCACCTAGCGATCCCTTATCAAAGGACCTGAGAGCGGAGAGCGCCGTGCGTTCAAGGCGAAGCGCCTGTTGTTGGTTGACCGTCCCTGCCAGTATGGCTCGGCGCAGCGTGGGGTTGCCGTCCACTTGTGGAATTCGGATAGCGGTGAAGGCGTGCTGGGCCGTGTGAAAGTTGGAGCGGTCGTCCATGAAAGCCTGCCTCAGGGGAGTCGTCGAGTCGAAACTTGTGACACCTAGGCATTCGAATTCGCTCATCGATTCCACGCGCGTGACCCCAAGCAGGTGCATTTGCACATCTGGTTTTCGGACCTGGTCGATTGCGGCAAGACAAGCGAGAATATCCGGGGTCTTCAAGGGAACCATGCCTCCGAGAGCGATGCGCCGGTAGCCGGCCTCCTGCAGGCGGTCGACGGATTCCGCGTAACTGGTCGGTGACCAACCCTGGGCCGCACCCACGGGTTCGAAAGGCCGCCCTCGACGATCTACCTCAGCGATGAACTCCTCTGCCAGGTGAATCGACAACTGCTGGCGGCGACTCCACTCAGGGTCCTCATCGCCGTCAGCCACCGACGCGTTGTAGCCCAAGATGATGTGATCCATGCTGACGCCCGCTTCGAAGCCACACCCCTCGTAGAAGTCAACAACATCCACAGTTGTGTATGGAGGGTCTGTCTCGGAGGCGTAGTTGAATGCTCCGCAATCGCCCATGGTCTTGACCCCACTGGGCAGACGGAAGAAAGTCCTCACACCAAGTCGATACATCCTCTGGCGCTGCGCCTCGGTGTAATTGCCAGATCCTTTGACGCTCCCGTCAACGATCGCCTTAGACACGAGCATCCCGTCATAGGGTGATTCACCGAGTACTTCGTGTGCGTACAAGTCGTCTCTCTGACGAACCCGCATTGGTGAGTATTCGTCCTGGAGAAAGTCATAGGTCGGACTAACCATATCCTGACTATCTGGAAAGTAGAAGTGCATCAGCGATGCGCCCTCGCGTCCAAATACTTTCGCGCAAGCAAATTTGATAGGGCACTGATGTGTCGCGGAGTGTTTTGCACTTCATTCCACGGAAGTGACAACTCCTCCCACACGCCGTCCGTCCAACGGCAGATAGGCGCGATACGGCGGAGCTCGAGCGCAATCTGATCCACCGCATCCACACCTTCGAAGTCGACGTGCGGAGTCACTCGTTCCATGAGTCGGGCCATAGACCGAATTCCTGCGCCATGCATAAGGCGGGACCGCGTTGCAGGCAGTCCCCACGCCTCCGGAAAGGTGTCCTTGACAGCCGTCCAGTAGGCAATCAACACACTGCGAATACCAGTGGTGTCCGTGGTTCCAGCAGCCATGTTGCGATAGGGGAACAGCACACCTGACGGAGATTCCAACGACTCTTTGATCGCCTCAACAAGGGAATTATCCGTAACCACCTGTGCCTTGCGTTGGCGAGCATCCGACGATGCCCGACGGATTAAGCCAACAAATGGTGACTCCGGGTCTTGCGACAACATGTCAACCAGCGCGGAGGGCATCTTTCGCGCCGCAAGCCTGGGTGACGGCGCTCCTGGTACTTCAGGCAAGAGTTCGGTCACCAGATTGGGTGGCAGCGGTGAAACCGTATTGACCCGCAAGAACTGCTCACGTTGCAACTCCAAATCAGCAGCGACGAAGCCCGCAACCGGGATAGCCAAACGCCGATTCGATGTTCTAGCCAGGGCCAAACTGCGCTGTTGCCCGTCAACGATCCACGCGGGCCGAGGATCCGATGGCGCGGCCGGTAACGGGATCTCC
>Ga0102945_1000577_pt1 | contig 11063 bp, 12 predicted proteins | sample SalPonred_H2O_MG_FD_78207 | JGI IMG/M metagenome (GOLD analysis project Ga0102945, IMG submission 78207) | Salt pond water microbial communities from South San Francisco under conditions of wetland restoration - Salt Pond MetaG R2_restored_H2O_MG ...
CACCGGCATCGGCGAGGTCAAGAAAATTGACACCCTTGACGACGCGGCCGTTGTCGACATCGAGGCAGGGAATGACCCGAACCGAGAGTGACATCAGATTCGCGCTGCGTGGATCGCGGAAACAAGAATCGCCCGCGCTCCCAACGCGTAGAGCTTGTCCATCACTTGATTCGCATCCTCTCTTGGCACCATCGCTCGGACAGCAACCCACGCAGGATCTCTCAGCGGTGACACGGTGGGCGACTCCAACCCGGGAGTTATGGCAGAAGCATCCTCGAGCAGAGCCTGAGGTAGGTCGTAATCCATCAGAACGTATTGCTGGGCCACCCACACGCCGTGAAGGCGGCGACGCAGGGTCTCGATACCCTCGATGTCGGGGCGTCCACTGATCAGTACCGCCTCCGACTCGAGAATCACGGGCCCGAAAATCTCTAGCCCCTGAGCTTTCAGGGTTGCCCCCGTGGAGACAACATCCGCCACGGCGTCGGCAACACCCAGTTGAACCGCGGACTCGACGGCGCCATCGAGCAAGACAATGTCTGCGTTCACACCAGCCCTGGCGAGGAAATCGCCCACGAGACCGGCATAGGACGTGGCGACCCGCTTCCCCTCCAGATCGGAAAGCTCTCTAATCTGGCTCGGGCCTGCAAACCGGAAGGTTGAGTGTCCAAAACCGAGCGGTTGGATTTCCAGGGCCTCGCTATCGGAGTCCAGCAAAAGATCCCGTCCCGTAATGCCTACATCCAAGGCTCCCGAACCGACGTAGGTAGCGATATCTCGAGGGCGCAGAAAAAAGAACTCAACACCGTTTCGAGGGTCAGGAACTGAGAGCGAGCGGGGATCCCGCCGACCTACATAACCAGCCTCCACAAGCATGCTGCTCGCGGTGTCCGACAGTGTTCCCTTATTGGGGACGGCGATGCGTAGTGGTCCTCTCATAGTTCGCGATACACATCCTCGGGGGTAAGCCCGCGGGCCAGCATCAACACCTGCAAGTGGTACACCAGCTGGGAGATTTCCGTGGCGAGGGCTTCGGGACTCTCGTGCTCGGCAGCCATCCACACCTCGGAGGCCTCTTCAACGACCTTTTTTCCTATGGCGTGCACTCCCTGGTCAAGCAGGGCAACCGTAGAGGAGCCCTCGGGGCGATTTTCCTGCAGGGAACGCAGTTCGGCAAAGAGGGAGTCGAAAGTTTTCACGTCCCCAGGTTATCGGGCTCCGCTACGAGCGGGTACCGAGGAGATCGATGGCGAACACGAGGGTGCGCCCGGAAAGGCGGTGTCCTCCGCCTGCGGGGCCATACGCCCACGCGGGCGGGCATGTCAGAAGCCTTCGGCCCCCGACCCGCATTCCCGGTATTCCCTCTTGCCAACCCCTAATCAAGCTGGTCAGCGGAAACTGGATGGATTCGCCACGACTCCACGACGAGTCGAACTCCTCGCCAGTCTCAAAATCAACACCCACGTAGTGGACCTCGACGACGGAGCCGGCTGTGGCCTCGTCACCCTCCCCCACAACAACATCCTCGACCACCATTTCGGTGGGTTCCGGTCCCATCTGGGGCTCAATTTCGGGTTTCGTGGGGTTCACGCTGTGTTCCTCTCGTGGGGCGGTAGGGACTGTCTCAGGTCACGAATGTTGTGGGCAGGTGCGCCGTGGCCGAAAACACTGGAACCAGCCACGAAGGTGTTGGCGCCGTGTCTCCACGCAATGGGAAGGGTCTGCGTCGTAATGCCACCGTCCACCTCCACCAGCGGAGTGAGTCCGTTATCCTCCAGATACTCCCGCAGAGCCTCGACCTTCGGCATCATGTCCTGCATAAACGCTTGGCCCCCGGCACCTGGCTCCACCGTCATGATCAACACCATGTCAGCCTGGTGGACGAAGTCGAGGTAGGGCTCAAGAGGAGTTCCGGGTTTGAGGGCGATGCCCGCGTGAGAGCCGTGAGATTGGATTGCGGACATGGTTGCCCCGACGTCGGCAGCTGCCTCCACGTGGAAGGTCACGGACTGCGCACCAAGTTCTGCGTAACCGGGTGCAAAGCGGTCGGGGTGCTCGATCATGAGGTGAACATCTAACGGGACAGGTGACACTTCGATGATGCGCTTCACCATCTGCGGACCGAACGTGAGTGCCGGAACAAAGTGGTTGTCCATGACATCGACGTGGACTGCGTCTGCGGTCGCGATCGATTGGAGCTCGGCCTCCATGTTGACAAAGTCAGCAGAGAGGATGCTCGGGTGAAGGCGGATATCCACAGTCCCAGACTACCTAGGCGACGCGCTCGATGAGTTGGATAAACATCGCATCCGTGCCATGCCGGTGAGTCCAGAGCTGAACGGCCGACCCACGTCGATGGCCCGAGATCGGTGCGTCAACGATTCCTTCGAGGACGGCGGGAGTGTCCAGCGTGCGGAAGGGACCGTCCTCGCCCACCACTCGAGAGACCACCGATGTCGTTTCGTCGACGACCGGCGAGCACGTGACGTAGGCCAGCACGCCACCGGGAGAAAGACAGTCCAGGCCAGTTCGCAACAGTGATTCTTGCAGTGTGGTGAGTTCGGGAATGCTCTCGCGCGTCTTGACCCACCGAGCTTCGGGCCGTCGCCGAAGCGCCCCCAGCCCAGAGCAGGGCGCATCGAGAAGAATCCGGTCGAATCGCTCTTCTCGAGGAACACTCGAGTCCACTATTTCGACCTGCACAGACCCCGGAAACCGAGTAGCCACCGCGCTGGTCGAATCCTCCACCAGTGTGGCGCGGTGGGCAGAGATCTCGCTGGCCAGGACTGTCGCTCCCACCCGGGCGGACTCGGCCCCGAGGAGAGCTGTTTTCCCTCCCGGACCCGCGCACATGTCCCAGACTCGCTCAGTCTTACCAAGCGGGGTTACCCGCGTGAGCAGCAGGGCCGCGAGCTGGGAACCCTCATCCTGTACACGCACAGCATGGCCGGTGACACCCGGAAGAGCACGGGGGTCACCGCCGGACAGTATCGAGCCCACTGGAGACAAGCGCGTGGCACTCTCCCGGGGGCGCTCGGAAAGCCCGGGAAGGTGACACAGCGTCACGAGCGGGGGGTCGTTCTGTGCCTGGAGTGCTTCAGCCAGTTCTCCCTCGCCACCGCACTCAGCGAGCGCCCTGTCAAATTCTGCGGCAATCCACGAGGGATGAGAGTGCAACGAGGTGGTTGACTGACCGATCACTCGGTCCCAGTACTCAGCGGGATGAGCGGACACCGCTCGCAGTGCCGCGTTCACCAACCCAGCAACTCTGTGCAGGCCCCGGGCTTTAGCTAAGCGAACACTTTCGTCGACCGCTGCGTGGGTTTCCACGCGCATCCTGAGCAGCTGATAGACGCCCAAACGAAGGAGAACGGTGACCTCTGGATCAAGGGACGAAGGCGCACGGCGTGTTGCCTCCTCAATCACAGAATCCAGCTCGCCTTGGGCCCGCAACGATCCGTACACCAGTTCCGTCACAAAAGCGCGGTCTCGCTCACTGAGCTCTACCCCGCCAAAGGCGGCCGGAAGGGCGAGATTTGCATACGCTCCCTCCCTCGCGACCGCGAGTGTCACATCGAAGGCGACCTCTCGGGATTTCGTCGCTTTAGGCACGAAAGTGCACACCTTCGGGCAGTCCGCGCCACCAGTCGCCGGCATCCATCTCAGGTTTACCCACCGGTTGGACCCGCGCGAGCACCAGCGGTCCTGTTCCGGTGCCCACCAGCACCCCCTCCGGGTGAAGGCGGAGCTCACCCGGTGCGGGACTCGCGGTGTCGGGCTCTGGCCAGGCCCGTCCTATCTTCACCCGCTGGTCGTTATCAACCCGCGTGGCGAAGCATCCTGGCTCCTCGCCCCAGGCGCGCAAGGAGTTGTAGACCTGATCTGCACTGTCTATCCAGCGGAGCTCCCCCACCTCGGAGGTGGGCTTCGGCGCATACGTTGGGTCGCCCCGTTGATCTGTCGGAACCAGCGACCCGGACTGAGCGTCATCGAGCACACTCAACACTGCGGCAGGGGCGACATCGCCAAGTTTGCCAAGCAGGGTGGAGGTGGTGTCGTGCGGAGCGATGGGGTGGGGCACCGATGTGGCAACGGGACCGGTGTCGAGGCCCTCGTCGATTCGGAAAACCGTGAGACCCGTCTCGGTATCACCGGCGGCAATCGCGTAAGGAACAGGTGCTGCCCCGCGCCACCGTGGCAACACGGAGAAGTGGACATTCCACCAACCGCCAGGCACACTATCTCGCTCCCGTGCCCCGAGCATGCGTCCATACGCAACCACAATCGCGATGTCGGGACGAAAACGATCGATCGCTTCCACAACTCCGTCAGTGGAGTCCGGCATTGCAAGGGGGATTCCCCACTCTTCAGCCGCCACCGCGACCAGGGTTTGGGTAAGGAGGCGCTTGCGACCGACCGGACGCGCTGGCTGAGTGAGAACCCCGACAACCTCGTGGTCGGAGTTCACCAGTGATCGCAACGTCGGAACAGCGACGGCAGGACTCCCCGCAAACACAACCCGCATTCCACCGAGCCTAGTGAGCCTCCCCCTGGCTGCTCTGCTCACTCACCGGAGAGTGCGTCAAGCGCGAGGGAGTCATCGACCACGATTTTCACCCGCTCTGTGGCGTGTCGCCTCGGGCCACTTGCCAGTCGTTGTCGCCAGGCGACGAGTTCCTTCGTCACCGTCTCCCCCAGCGAATAGGGGAACCGCAGTATGACCAACACACTCCCGTCGCCCACGGGAACGGGTCCCAGAGCATCGATGGTCGGAGACAGTTCACACAGCGCTTTCCTGATTGCCTCAACATCCCCCGAGGGTCCAGACAGTGAGGCGATGCGCACCGTGGGCGGCAACTTCAGGGCACCTCGCTGTGTCAGCTCGTGGCGCAGCAGGGTGGTCCAATTGCCGGCTGCGAGCGCCATGGCAGGCGCTCCCTCCAAGTCCGTCACGTAACACAGGCCGCCCTCGGAAACGAAGGAGATGGCGTGCTCCCACGCCTGAATGGACTCTTCCAGTGCGCCCAGGGAATCTCGTTGCAGCATCGCTCCGCCATCGAGAAGGAGCACGACCTTATAGCCGCCGGGAGTGACAGGCTCGGCCCCTCGTGTTGCGACCACGAGCGCAGGCGCGGCCCCCACCTCTGTCACTACATGCTCGCCGTCTGAGCGGATCACCGGAACGGAGGGGAAAGATTTTCCGAGGTCGGACATCGTTCGCCCTATCCCTTGCCCGCGCGGGACCAATTCACGACCTTCACATTCGGTGCAACTCCACGACCTGGCCACGACGCCACACCATGCACACGCCGGCTGAGCAGAGGCGGAGCCTTTGCGCAGTGGCCCCCCACACTGGGCACAGGTGGCTCGGGTCTTACAGCGAGAACAGGACAAACCTGGTGAGAAGCCTGCGCGGAAGACCTGGACCAGGACTGGTCCGGTTGCTAAGGCCTCCTTGGCAGCCTGATAGACAGCAGAGGGAAGACGCGCCGGAGACGATGTTACCTCATGCCCCACCGACAGTGATGTGGGAATCACGCGTGGCCTGGTGGATGCTCCAGCGGACACTTCCTGGACGTAACCCATGTCCACCCAGCGCCTCACCGAGAGGCTCGCCTGAACCCCGGCAAAACACACTGCGACCTTCTCCGTGGAGTTGCGGACGATTGCGACATCTCGCGTGTGCGGATAGGGCGCTAGTGGTTCACGATGAGCCGAATCGGCGTCGTCGACCACGACGATTAGCCCAAGGTTGTGAGCCGGGGAATACACAGCGTGCCTATTGCCCAACACCAGGACCGGCGAGGGCTCGATGGTTCGCAAATACTGCGCATACCTCTGGGCAGGGGGCTGATCCCCCGCGAGCAGGGCAAGGGACTCCTCGGGGATGAGTTCGCTCAGCGCGGCGCTGAAATGCTCAATATCTCGCCAATCGGGACAGACAAGGATGACAGAGCGCCCCTGTCCAAGGACGGCGACCGCGATCTGTGCGAGCGTGTGAACCGACTGGGGAACCACCCGACCCGTGTCACGGACCACAAGGCCGTAGGGCAGGGCGAGACTGGTTCTGGCACCGAGATCTGCCACCGATGCATACTCCGATAGCCCCACTGTGCTCGGCTCCGTGGGAAGTGGTCGAACCCGTTCCAGGGCGTCGCCGTCGCTCCACCACGACTTCTCAGCCTTGACGTAACGCTTGGGGATCGCCAGCCTCAGGACGTCGGCAGGATTACCCGCGGATCGTCCAGCAACGGTGCTCGCAAGCTCCCACAAACGTGTGGGCAGGACGGGGACCGGCGACACAACCTCCGCGATTTCTGCAAGCGTGCCGGAATGGTCACTCGCCGTGGCGATGTCGACAACGTAGCCCTCAGCGAGGCGTTTGGCGGACCGCAACGGTACACGAACCCGAACGCCCTGAGAAACAGTCATCCCTGTCGGGATGAGGTAGTCAAACAGTCGACTGAGCTGGGGCAGGCGAGAGTCCAGAACAACTCGTGCTACTCGCCTGCTATCGCTCACAATCCACTAGCTTGGCGCAACTCCTCCACACGGTTAAGTCGCTCCCAGGGAAAGTCATGATCGATGCGACCGAAATGCCCGTAAGCAGCGGTCGGCAGAAACGGCGTGTCGAGAAGCTCGAGCTGCTCGATGATTGCCCGGGGCCGCAAATCAAAGACCTCATCGATGGCTTTCTCGATGGTGTCTGAGGGCACCTTCTCGGTCCCGAAAGTCTCCACGAAAATGCTTACGGGGTGTGCCGTACCAATTGCGTAGGAAACCTGAATCTCCGCCTTGTCGGCCAAGCCGGCGGCCACGACATTCTTGGCAACCCAGCGCAGCGCGTAGGCAGCGGAGCGGTCAACCTTGGTTGGATCCTTACCGCTGAAAGCTCCACCACCGTGACGCGAAGCCCCACCGTAGGTGTCGACGATAATCTTCCGTCCGGTAAGGCCAGCATCGCCGTCTGGGCCTCCAGTGACGAAGGGACCGCTGGGGTTGATGAGGTATCGGGTTGTGCTGACATCCAGATCTACGAGCCCAAGCACGGGAATAATGACGTGCTCTTTCAAGTCCGCCTCGATTTGCTCCTGGCCCACACCGGGGTCGTGCTGGGTGGAAATCACCACGGTGGTCAATTCGACCGGCTTGCCGTCCTCGAAACCGATCGTGACCTGGGTCTTGCCATCGGGCCGGAGATAGGGCACTGCTCCTGACTTACGGGCGGTGGACAATTGCTGCGCGAGTCGATGCGCAAGCCACAGCGGCATCGGCATGTAGGACTCAGTCTCTGTTGTGGCGAAACCAAACATGATGCCCTGGTCCCCGGCGCCGAGGCTGTCGTAGGGGTCCACAGAGCCCCCAGACCTGGCTTCGAGCGCCGAATCGACACCGTGAGCGATATCCGCGGACTGTTGACCAAGGGACAGGTGCCAGGCAAACCCATCTGCGTCGATACCGATAGACACGTCGGTGTAGCCGATGTTGCGAACGAGGTCACGCACGACCTTTTCAACATCGACGGTGGTGTTGGAGGTCACCTCCCCTGCCACGTGAATCATGTTTCCCGCGCTGAGGGATTCGATTGCACAGCGGGAGTTTTTGTCACCCGCAAGAAAGGCGTCGAGCAACGCGTCACTAATTTGGTCACACATTTTGTCGGGGTGACCCTCTGTGACGGATTCTGAACTGAAGTACCTCATGAGCCCTACCTAGAGTTCGGGCAGAGCGTCCAAGAGCCGCCCCGCAACGGAAGATTTTGTTCCTTCGAACGTCAGTGACTGCGGGCTCGCGGTGATCAGTGTCACTTCTGTTTCCACTTCGCCAAATCCTACCCGCTCCCCCACGGGGTTCAGAACAATGGCGTCAGGGGCCTTCGACGACAGCTTCTTCCGGGCCGCGGACTCCCGGACCTGGGGATCCGGGTCGGTCTCTGCGGCGAAGCCCACGATGACCTGGCCCGGGTTCTTCGCTCCAACGAGCGCCCCCAAAATATCGGGGGTTCGCCCGAGACGGGGCTCCCAGTGCTCGGGTTGATCATTCTTTCGAATCTTGTGGTCTGACGGCTCAACAGATCGCCAGTCCGCAACAGCTGCTGCCATAAGTATCAGGTGGCTCGTCGGTTGCGCATCTAGGAGTGCGCGAAGCATCTCCTCACTGGTGGACACAGCGATGCCCTTTACCCCTCTAGGCAGCGCCACCTCGAGGTGCGCGTGGACCACCGTCACCTCAGCTCCTCGCGCCAGGGCTTGCTCCGCCAGCGCAACCCCCATAGCCCCCGTCGAGCGGTTACCGAGATACCGGACCGGGTCCAGTGGCTCGCGCGTTCCGCCAGCCGAGATCAAGACGTGGCGGCCCTGCAGGCTCTGAGGGGCCACTGACGCGAGTGCGGCCTCCACGATCGTATGGGGCTCAGACATGCGCCCAACACCGATATCGTCTCCGGTTAAGGCTCCTGATTCGGGGCCGACAATGATCACGCCACGGGCGCGCAAGGTCTCGATATTGGCCGTGACCGCAGCGTTGTCCCACATCTCGGTGTGCATCGCGGGTGCAATGACGACGGGAGCGCGAGACGCCAACACCGTGGTGCCGAGCAAATCGCCTGCGAAACCACCAGCAAGGGACGCCACCGTGTGTGCGGTCGCTGGGGCCAGGACGATGAGATCAGCCTGCTGCCCCAACGCGACGTGACGCACTTCGGCGACACCGTCGAAGAGATCGACGGGGACCGGGTTCCTCGAGATGGCTTCCCAGGTCGGTAATCCGACGAACCTGAGAGCCGAGGCCGTAGGGATTACGGTGACGTCAGCTCCGCGGAGAACAAACTCCCGAACGACGGCCACCGCCTTGTAAGCGGCGATTCCGCCGGACACTCCGACAACTACCCGCAACGGCATACCCTGCTCCTCTGAGGAGGACGCAGCGCCCTAGGACGCTGGACGGTTGAGAACTAGCTTGCCCTCGTTGATTTCACGAAGCGCAATGCTCAGAGCCTTCTCATCAATGGTCGAGGGAACGAGAGGACCGACGTGGTCGTAGATGTTCCCGTCGCCCAAGTCGGAGTAGTACGCGTTGATTTGGCGAGCACGCTTCGCCGCATAAATCACCAGCTGGTACTTGGAATCAACTTTCCCCAGCAGCTCATCAATGGGCGGATCGATGATTCCATCACGGTTTAGCGACATTGTTACTCCTTGGAGGCTTGGGGGTCTTTCGACGCAAGTGCTAAGTCTACGATGCTTTGCCCCGCTTTCTCGACGGAATCGTTCACGACGACATAATCGAATTCCTTCTGGCGACGAAGCTCTCGCTCCGCGGTGACCAGTCGCCGCTTGCGCTCGGACTCGCTCTCTGTTCCACGAGCGGAAAGCCGCTCTTTCAGCGCGTCAAACGACGGGGGTGCGATAAAGATTGTGAGCGCGCGCTGCGACGCGCGCTTCACCTGCTTCGCGCCCTGCACGTCGATCTCGAGAATCACATTCTTGCCCTCGTCCAGGAGCGCCTCCACGGGGCCTCGCGGCGTTCCGTAGTGGTGCTCCCCGAAGACCACCGCCCACTCCAGGAGGTCCCCCTGCGCGATGAGCGTGTGAAACGCCTCCGGCGCTACGAAGTAGTAGTGCTGCCCTTCCCGTTCGCCCGGGCGCTTCGGTCGCGTCGTTGCCGACACACTGACGACGAAGTCAGGAAAATGCGAGGTAATCCAGGACACGATGGTCCCCTTCCCCACACCACTGGGTCCTGCCACAACAATCAAGCGCCCTCGTTGGTCAGGGAAGTACCTTCGGTACAGGGCCAACACCTCAACACGCAACGCGGCTCGTTGGCGGACCCGAAGCCCCCCCAACGTCGCGGTGGGACTGACGCCCACCCGCTCGAGAACCGCTTGGGTCTTGGTCACTCCAAAGCCTGGAATGGAGCGCAAGAACCATTCGACTCTGAGCCCCCTCACTACCGGGTCAGCACTGGGATCCTCAGCATCATCAAACACCGTAATGAGCCGGTGCTGACCCGCTCGCAACTCTTTCTTGAATTGGGCACGCGCGCGACGCATCTCCACACCCCGGCGAGACGCCGCAACTGCGTCGAACTCCGTGGTCACGAGCTAAGTTCGCTCTCTGCCAAGCGCACCGCCTCCAGGAAGCCGGCCTCACCGCCTTGCAACACCGACCTCGCGACAACGGCCACGACGGGGGATGTCTCGGGAAACAGAGACTGTGCGGACGAGAGGGCGGCACCCTGATGGCCAAATCCTGGAGCCAATATCGGCATCCCGGGGTAGTTCGTCATATCGACACCGAAATCAGCAGTCGCGAGTGTTGCACCCACCACGATGCCGTGGGTCGACACGGTGGTGGGGTGGCGGGCCACCCACGCCGCAAGGTCGCTCACAACACCGCTGGCAACAGAAAGGCCATCGGAGCGCATCGCGCGCTGCGTCTCCCACGCCTCAGGGTTCGATGTTGCCGAGAGGACAAACACTCCTTTGGAGTGCTCAGCGGCTAAGCCCAGCACCGGCTCAAGAGCACCCACACCCTGGTAGGGGACGACTGTCAGAGCGTCGACCTCGAAATCAGACCCTGGGGTGAGCCACGCCTCGGCGTAACCCTCCATGGTGGACCCGATGTCGCCTCTCTTGGCATCCCCGATGGCCACCATGCCGTGGCTCCGGACCTCCTGAAGGAGAACCGCCAGAGAGCGCATTCCGGCAAGACCGTGACGCTCGAAAAACGCCACCTGCGGCTTCACGACAGAGCACCCACTCTCCACGAGCAGGGCGACAATGGCACTCACAAAGTCGCCCAAACCCTCAGCCGAATCGGGGAGACCCCAGGCCTCAAGAACTGATCCGTGCGGGTCAATCCCCACGCACAATACTGGTGTGCCCATCGGGAGTATGTCCTTCATCAGGAGGCTGCGTCTCGTCGTCGCTGGTAGTCCTGAAGGCTTGTCACCTCGGGCGTCTCTGGTCGTTGCTCGAGGGATGCCACAGCTGCGCCCAGCTGGGCGATGGTCGTGAATAGAGCCTTGTCGGCGGCGACGGTCGCGGTGCGAATTTCATA
>Ga0102945_1000579_pt1 | contig 11057 bp, 7 predicted proteins | sample SalPonred_H2O_MG_FD_78207 | JGI IMG/M metagenome (GOLD analysis project Ga0102945, IMG submission 78207) | Salt pond water microbial communities from South San Francisco under conditions of wetland restoration - Salt Pond MetaG R2_restored_H2O_MG ...
CATGCCCCTCGGCTACAGCGCCATGGGCATCGCAGTAGCGGTTGGTGAGGCCGTTGAAGGAATCCAGCCCGGGGACCGGGTAGCAACTGCATCGGCAGGGCATGGCGACTACCAACTGGTGCCCGGGCTGCTCTGTGCCAAAGTCCCCGACAACGTCGACGACGCAAGCGCAGCCTTCGCTACCGTCGGAGCGATCGCCCTGCACGGCTTACGCCAAGGCGAACTAACGGTCGATGAGAGCGTTGCCGTCATCGGCCTCGGCCTCGTGGGCCAGGTAGCAACACGCCTCGCGCAAGCATCCGGGCTCCGCGTGATCGGTATTGACCTCCAGCCGCACCTCGTCGAACTCGCCGAGCACTCAGGAATTGCCGCACACGTGGAAACAGGAGCAGCCACCACTCGAGCGATCCTTGATGCCACCGACAGCCACGGCGTAGACGCAATTCTAATCACTGCCGCAACGCAGTCCTCTGAACCGGTGAGCCGTGCCACCGACATCCTGCGCGACCGCGGACGCATCGTGGTTGTCGGAGATGTCGGCCTTGATCTTGACCGCCGCCCCTTCTACGAAAAGGAAATCGACCTTCGCTTCGCTCGCTCCTACGGACCTGGCCGCTATGACCGAAGTTACGAGGAATTCGCCATTGACATGCCCGCTGGCTACGTGCGCTGGACCGAGGGCCGCAACCTGCAGGCCGTTCTCTCACTGATCAGTCGCGGCCTAGTCAGTGCCACTGACCTAGTGACCAAGACCTACCCGCTCAACGCCGCCGAAGAGGCTTACGCCTCCTTCTCATCGACCCCGGCCCCCTTGGGCGTGCAGTTTACCTACGATGCACCCGCCGAACAACCGCCCAGAGCCAGCCGCCCAACCCCCGAACCCCTCATCAAGCGAGATCCAGGTGACCTACGGGCGGGGATCATCGGCGCTGGCACCTACGCCAAAGCCACACTCCTGCCAGCACTCCAGAAGGCCGGCTGGCCGCGACCCGTCGCCATCACTTCCGCCTCCGGGCTGAACGCACGAACTCTCGCCAACAAGTTCAACATCCCCACCGTCGCGCCAGATGCAGATGCGCTCATCAACGATCCCAACGTGTCAGTCGTCTTCATCCTGAGCCGCCACGACAGCCACGCGGATCTCACCGAGCAAGCCCTCCTCGCAGGCAAAGACGTTTTCGTCGAAAAGCCGCTAGCCCTGACCTGGAACGAACTCGAACGAGTGCAAAAGGCCCAGCATGAATCGGGACGGATTTTGTGGGCCGGCTTCAACAGGCGACACTCACCTGCGCTGGCTCTGACCCTCATGACTCTCAACGCAAGTCAAGGGCCCCTAGCCGTCACCTACAGAATTAATGCCGGGCAATTGCCCGAACGACACTGGTACCACGACCGGAGGCAAGGCGGAAGACTTCTCGGTGAGGTCTGCCACTTCGTCGATAGCGCAAGTTGGATCGTCGGCCAGCAGCCAAACCGTGTGGCCGGGATGAGCGACGGACGAGGCGAAACCCTGCTGCAGGAAAACGTGACCGCCCTGCTGTCCTACCCGAACGGGTCCACCGCCTCGATCATCTACAACTGTGACGCCTCACCAAGCACCCCCAAGGAGCAGATTGAGGTCCTGGGGCGTGGCCACACGGTCGCCATCAACAACTTCACCGAGTTGACCATCGACGGCCGCCGGGCGAAGCCGGCAAATGGATCCAAGGGCCACTGGGAAAACCTCGATGCATTTCGGAGGGCTATTCGAGGCGAGTCACCACGCCACGAGGCACTCGAAGCCACCGAGGCTGCCTTCGCGACGACCGCGGCGACTCTGCAGATCGCCCGCAGCATCGCTACGGGCTCCATCGTGACCCTCGACCGATGACCGAAGGCTGAGCCGCGAGGTCAGCAATGCGGGCCCTACGGCGGACTGGTCGACACCGAGTAGAGCTCATCTCTCTCTTGCCAGGACGGGTAGCTGATGAGCACCGCGTCGAACCGGCCGTGAAACACGAAGAGGCTGCCAGCGGCAGCACCGACCACGCCTACGTGCCGGTAGAGGTCAGCGACGTCTGCCAAGGATCCGGCCCCTCCGAGGCACGTGACCGGAATCTCGAGTGACTCACGCAGCTCAGTCATGAGTGCGATGTCGTAGCCAACGCGCATGCCGTCGCGGTCAATGGAGTTGATCACCACTTCACCAGCACCCAGGTCTTCTGCCTGACGGGCGAAGACCACAGGATCGACGCCCGTTCCCCTTGAGCCGGAGTGCGTGAACACCTCGCGCCCCTTCGAACCCGCCTGGACATCCAGCACAACAACAACACTCTGCCTACCGACACTGGTCCCACAGTCCCGAATAAGGTCAGGTCGACCCAGCGCAGCACTGGACAGCCCGACCTTCTCCACGCCGATGGACACGAGTCGCTCCAACTCGTCGGCTGTCCGCACTCCGCCGACGTAGGTCATAGGCATGCGGCATTCACCAGCGAGCTCGGAGACCAGGCGGTAGTCGATACCGGTACCGACCCGAGTCGCGTCCATGTCACAGATGAGAATCTCGTCAGCTTCCTTTTCGCTGAAGATCCGGACGGCGTTGAGCGGATCACCCACGTACTTCGCGTCGCGAAACCTCTTCGTCTTGACGAGGTCGCCCTGCTGAAGAAGTAGTGCTGGAATGAGACGTGGCCTCAACACGGCGACAACCCCGCGAAGTTGCGGAGCAAGCTCAACCCCCAGTGATGGCTTTTCTCAGGATGAAACTGCGTGCCGTACACGTTCTCCCGGCCCGCCACAGACGCGAAGGGACTCCCGTACTCGGTTGTGGCGATAGCCGTGCCGACATCTTCAGTCACCACGCGGTAGGAGTGCAGGAAGTAGAACCGAGACTCATCAAGACCTGACATGAGTGGCGAATCAGAGTTCACGACTACGTCGTTCCAACCCATGTGAGGCAGCGGCGTGCGGGAACCTGGCTCCTTGGAATCGAGAAACGTGACTTCTCCAGGAATCCATCCCAGTCCGGCGGAGCTGCCTTCTTCACTTCGCTCCATCATCATCTGGAACCCCACGCATACACCGAGCACGAGGATATGGTCATCCACAACCCGCTCGACCAGTTCCCCGAAGTAGGGCGCGGATCGCAGCCGCGTGACAGCCCCGTCAAAGGAACCAACTCCTGGCAGCACAACCCGCTCTGCCTGCCCAAGAGTTTGGACGTCGGTTACTCGACAAGCCGGGATGAACATGCGTGAATACGCTTCTAGGAAGGCACTGATGTTTCCCAGTCCGTAATCGAGGATCCCGATCACCGCTTGATTGACCTCTCTAGCCCCAGCAATCGCATTGCCTTTGCACCCTTGTCCAAGAAGACCTTCTGGTTACGGTAGTCCCAATAGAACTTCTTGGGCATGGTTCGGAACTGTTCCAACTGCTCCTCATCAATCCCCAGCCGTCGTGCGACGAAGGCCGACTCAGTCTTCACCTCGTCGGCGGTCAGTGCCGGCTCGCTCAGCAGCCCAAGCGCCTCGTTACGGGACATTTGGTCCGTGAGGATGAGACTTGAGTACTGCACCCGACGTGGGTCGAATCCGAAGCGGGAGGGAAGCCAGTAGCCTTCGAGGAACCGCGTGAAGCGCGACTCGAAGTGCTTCTGGGGGTATGGGCGCCAGCCGTACTCCGACTCGAGGTGCGCAATGGCTTCCGTCTTGCGAAACGGAAGGTAGTCAAGAGGCTTGACCACCCGCACATTCCTCAGGTAGCGCAAGTAGACCTTGTGTCGCAGCGTCGAACTGAACGGATATGTCGGCATGTCCTCCGCGCCGAAGCGGGAACGAATGTCATTAATCTGCCACATGTCTGTGCCGTAGTAGAAGAACTCCAGTGGGTTCCGAACACCTTCGGTCGACAGGTTCCCGCCGTTCAGAATGTGGCCGATCCGGTGCTTCTCTGCGAAACGGTACAAGGTGGCAACAAATGCGTGGTCCTGTGGAACGTCTAGATGCGGAACTCCGGCTCTGAAGAATGCGAGCTGGAATCGTCTCATTTCGGGCCAGTTGATAACTTCTGTGTAGAGGTCGACGCCAAGCTTCTCCACTAGAACGCGGACGTTGTGAGTCGCGAGGTCGCTATTCCAGCCACCATCCACATGGAAGACAAGGGGACGAAGTCGATACTGACGAACCATCACATCCAACATGTAGGAGCTATCAAGCCCACCACTCAGTCCAACTAGGCAGTCAAAATCATTGCCCATGCCGTGACTACGAATTCGACCAGCTGCTTTGGCCAGTTCCTCCAATCCATACCCACCGGGAGTCCAGTGCGGTCTGACCTCAGAGGTGAATCTTCTGCAGTGATCACACACACCATCTTGATCAAAGGCTATTCGGGAGTCGCTCGCGTCCATTACGCACGTTGAGCACACCTGATGCCGTACTGCTGCAGGACTCAATAGGACCACCCCGTCTTGCGAAATGCGCTCAACCTTCAACCCAAAAGAACAAGTATATCCACGTAGTCGAAGGCGCTGGTGTCCCTACGGTGCCCGGTATTCGCTTAGACACTTTGAGGCTTCGGCCAATCTGCGCCAAGAACCGTGTAGACCTCACCGATCACGATTAGGTCTCCTTCAATTCACTCGATCTGCGGCGCCCGTGAATTCAAGAAGCGCCCGTGCAATTGCCCTCGCCTGCGCCTCGCTCGTGTAGCGAGAAGTCGCCGAAGCCACACAGGCTCGTCCAACGGCTGTGCGGTCTCTATGCTCGTCGAGCCAAGTTGCCAGCACCCGCGCGAGATCAGTCGCGTCGCTGCGCTCGAAGAATGCTCCGTTGCGCCCCTCGACGAGGGCCTCTACCTCAGGACCGTGGGCATCCAGCTCACTGTTCGTTACGACCGGCACGCCGAAGCCAAGTGCCGACAGAACGGCCAGTCCAGCACTGTCCGGAATCACGCAAACGTCAGCAAGGGAGTGCAGCTGTCTCAGCCTTGCCGAATCAAACTCGGGTCCAAAAAACCTGACTTTTGAGCGGAGCCCCCTAGCCTGGTCCTCCAGAGACCGACGTGCTGGGCCATCACCCACGACAATCAAGTTCATCGCTCGGCCCACCTTCTCCAACTCCCTGAACGAATGCAGCAGAACGTCCAGTCGCTTGCTCAACTGAAGTCTTGTCGCAACGATCACGACCGCCCAATCGGGCTCAAGTTGCATGTCACGTAGGGCGTTCGCCCTTTCTTCTGGTGACAGTTCCTGAAAGCCCATGCTCCCCACGGACTCGCTGGAATTGTGTACCACCGCGACCCGCCGGCTAACGAAACCGTACTTCGCGCCTCTTCGCGCGGAACGCTCTCCGTACACCAACAAGCCGTCCGCAAGTCGGTAGAAGCCGTTCCGCAGTAATCGCTTGAGTCCCGTGTCTTCCTTCTGCCATCCGTGTGTCCACAGTACAACCTTGAGACGACTGTTCAGCCTTGACCCGACAAGCAGTAGCCACGTCGAGACGTGATGCGGATCGCCAACCGTGACAACCACGTCGATCGAGGGCGCCCACAGCATGCCTACCATTCCTGATTGCCATACAAAGGGCCCGGCGACTCGCGCACGGATGTCCACTACATCGGCCAAATCTTCTACCCACGGTCTTAAGTCCATCCCTGAATTGAAGGCAACGCTCCGAATCCAGTCCGCGCTCACCACGAACGAGGTGCGATCCTCTCGGACAAGCGCCTCGAGCAATGGCAAGCGGTAGGCGGGGAACACCTTCTGATTCCATACAACCCTCATCCAGCGGACCCCCTTGCACCGCCTTGACGATCACCCGGGCCGACGTTCAGGGTCTCGAGGCAAAGGTCAGCGACCATCAAGGCTCGCTCCTGCGCAGTCGGCAGGCTCAGAACGAAGGCGCGCGCAGGACTGAGTGTGATCGACGTGTCGGACTCTAATGCCCGCAAGATGGCGTGCGCGGCATCGTTATCATCAGTTGGATCAAAGTAGAAGGCATGCTCACGATAGTTAATACGGTTGTATACAGTATCCGCCGCTATGACGGGCCGCAGCATCATCATCGCCTCTAGAGGTGTCACTGAACTAACCTCAAGAAGGCTGGGGAAGAACAATCCGTCCGAACATGAATAAAGGGCCGGAAGCTGATCAACTGAAACCTCGCCTATGTTATGAATAGCTGGCTGCCGATGCAACCCCAGATTCGTCAACTCCCTGTCCCTGAGAGTCGTGATCACGGTCATTCGGCTCCCCGTTAGTCTCTCGAAAGCCCGAGCTACGCCTGGAATTCGCCTATGGTTCTTGTGCGCATATCCCCGGGCGGGATAAAACAAGACAACGTCTGAGTCAGGCCTTCGAAGCACATCCTGCTCATCGTGTGGCGGCTGAAGGCGGAACAGGTCCGCAGGCGCGTTTGGAATGACGCGCACCAAGTGCCCCGGCATGAACTCTTCGAGTTGCTCGGCGACCCACTCCGTCTCGGTGAAGAACGCGTCGTACTTCCTGAGCATGAGCCTCTGGAAGGACCTTTTCCAGCCGTCCAAGGTCTTTGCACGTTCTAATGTCAGTTTGGCAACTCTGGGAGCAATATATGCGTCCGCGAACCCAGCCAACTCAATGCCGGACCAACCTATGAGGTAGTCGGGCCCTGAATAGACGAGCCGAAGACCCGACCTTTGACGAATACCTAAAGCTGGGAACGGCCGGTCGTCCCAACATTTCACATCAATGCCACATGACTTCATCAAAGCCATGTTGTCCATGTTTCTTGCCACCAAAGTGGACGTCTTCACGAGTATCCGGTCAAATGCCTTGAGCGCTCCCCCTTCCACCATTGCCGGAATCTGATCTAGGAATGATGCGGCCTGCACAGCAATTCCACCATGCTGCAAATTGCCGCAATAGATTTGGAGATCCACGGTTCCACACACCTATCCAGTCACGGCCCCAGATTCAGCAGAGCGACCTGTTTCGCGAAGTCTGGCCAAGTCTCCCTCAGTTGTTCAAACGAACAGGATGCAGCGATCCCACGCTGATCGATCACTAAAACAATGTCACTTCTGCGAATGGTCGACAGGCGATGTGCCACGGTGACGATCGTCCTTCGATCGCGCAGAATCTGAAGTACGGAGGCAATCGTGGCTTCCGTTTCCGCATCCAATGCACTCGTCGCTTCATCGAGAACGAGCAGGCTCGGATTCGCATAAAGCGCACGGGCCAATCCAAGACGCTGCCTCTGACCGCCGCTGATCTGGAAGCCTCTCTCACCGATCTGGGTTTGAAGACCATTCCTGCCCGAACGGAACACGTCATCAAGCTCGACAAGTCTGAGACACTCCCAAAATCGATTTTCGTCGACGGAGCCAGCGGGAAGACCTATTGCCACATTCTGAGTGACGGAACCATCCAACAGCGACACCGACTGAGGTACATATGCGGCCACTCCTGGGCGATCAGCAATCAAAAATTGGGGACACTGTCCATCGATGGTCACAGAACCCACTGTGGGATCCGTCAAGCCGAGCATCAACTCCACTAGCGTAGTTTTGCCCGTTCCTGACTTTCCTACTATCGCGTAGTTTCCACCGCCCTCGATCCACAAGTCGATCCCTTCGAGAACAGGCTCACTATTGACTGAATACGTGAAGGTGACTCCTTCAAAGAGGACGGAGACAGGCGCTTGCTGAGACGCTGCGGTTGAATCGACTTCCGCACTTCGAGGGGCGGCAGGACTTGAAGTCGATCCTTGAGGTCCATGACCCATGCTTGCTAAGTCAAGCAGCGAACTCGCCTCGCCCGCCGCCGTTCGGATCCCCAAGACCAGACCGTTCAGTCTCAGGATTGATGGGAAAACTCGTGATCCCGCTGCCAAAAACAACACAAGCGTTGGAAGGACACCTCCCTCGCCTTGCGTCCAGGCGGTCCAAGCAGCCACGATCGCGCCCCCTAAGACCAGAGCAATTTCGTACGCGAATCTCGGAACCTGTCCGACAAAGAGAATGTTCGACTGGGCAGACGCGAGGTTCTCAATCGCAGGATGAAACATGCGACCGAAGGAATCTCTCCGACCCAGGACCGTAACCTCACGATACGCATGTATCGCCTTGGGGATTGACCTAAGACTCGACACCGAAGCCCGCGCCACTTGAGAGCCCAGTTGGACTGACCAATGACGCAATGATCGCTGAAGCAGGTACGCAACACCGAAGAAGTAGCTAACCGCAACAATTGAAACAGAGGGCGCGAGAACGAATAGCGCGGCACCAAGAACGGCAAGCAGGCATATCTCCGCCACCGCAAGTGACGAGAACCCGAGAACTTGGGTTATGGCGGAGAAGACGCCCCTAGTGAGCGTATAAGCAACTTCGTGGCTTGATCTCGCCTCTATATCCACAAGAGGCCTAGCCAGGACACTCGTGGAGAGGGAAATCGAAGCCCGGGCCTGCGCTCGTCCCAGGAAGCTGAACATCAGCCTGGCGAGAAGTGCAGCTGCAACTCCCTTGGCAATCAGGAACCCAGCCGCAATCACCACGATTGCACCAATAGTTTGCATGCTTACCGGCTCTGAGATACCCAGTTGATCCAAGACTGACGACAGGTACGGAGGCACCACAGCCGATCCGCTCCGAGAAGCGACCAGCACGCCCACAATGCCAAGGAGCACGACACCGGCGAAATCTAGAAGACTTAGGAGGCTCTGCAGTGCCCACCAGGAACCTGAACTTCAGTCGCGCTTGACGCGAAAGCAGTCCGACGCATTCCCGATACGCCCGGAGAACGGAGCGATTGTTCATAGTGCCGAAAGTCCGTGTGAGCGTCGCTTCCCACCTGTGAGTGGTGTGGATGACACAGTGCTCCCGACGGCGGCTTTGGCGCGATGATGCTGCCCCGTGACCCAAAGCAAAATAAGCGCCAGGGCTACGCCGTAACTCACGAACCCGTCCACAAGGGAGGCATTCACCCAACTGAACGAGGGAATTCCGACGAGAGTCACGGCCATGGAGCGATCATGCGCAGCTCCAAGTCGATCCGCTAGCGAAAGCGCGAGCCCAATCACCAAGGACGCCACAAACACACCGGCCCAAGAGGCTGCGACATAACCCTCCGCCCATGGATTCGCACTAACGTGGTTCTCAGGGGCGCCTATGAACTCTCCCAATGCTCTAGGCAGATTGAGGCGATCGGCTGATCCGGTAAGCCATTGTGGCAATAGGTGCCCATACCCGACAAATCCACGGGAGTCGGCGAACTCGACGTAAAGCTGCGTGACCTGGGCCGGTACGAGACCCAGCCGCCTCGTCAGTTGCTGAACCCAGATTGATTCTGGCCAAGTGAGCTTGAGGAGGACAGGTAGCAGCAATACGGCCGTGAGGAACAAGCCAAACAACGGGTATACAGATGGCCGCCGTCGCTTCGGCACACTGACGACAATGCCCGCCGCCAACACGGGAAGGAAGAGAATGCTCCGAGCCCCGTTCACTGAGAACATCAGGACGGGAAGTGCTAGAGCAGGTGCTAGCAACCACCACCTGCGGGTGGCAATCACGCCAACAAGAAGGCCAGCCACTCCTAGATAAAGCCCCCAGAGAATGACATGGTCGGATCCGGGCAGCAAACTAGTGACGCTTCGGATCGCCAAGCGCCGCTCATAAATGTCGTCGAGTCCAAGGTTGAGACCACGGAAACCGTACGTTGCCAGGGTCAGCACGATCGCAAGAAGAGCCAGGGCGAGCGCCACATTTTGTGCGCGCCGGGAGGCTTCCGGCAAGTCCCGAATAGCCGGCGGAGTGTTGGCCCATGCAATTACAGTCCGCACACCCAGAAACCCTGTCAAGGCCACTATCAGCCCCGGCCAGCCCGTCTCGATCCGATAGTTCGCGTTGCATGCCAGAAGAGCTATCTGAGGCGTGACCAAGAAGGATGCAAAAATCCACAGCGCAGCATCACTGGGACGACGAAGCACGACGGGCAAACTCAGCCCAACACCTAGACAAATGACAGTGCATGCAGCAAGCACCAGCGGTGTCTCAAGCGCCCATTTCAGTCCGGTGTATCCAATTTCGTCCTCGAGCAACCTGATAGCGACAGAGTAGGTGACCACCTGGACTAGAGGTAGGAAAGTTGCCATCCAGCGGCGCTGCCTCATGACGGGGACATCAGCCCAACGGAACAAGCCCCCGACAGCGAGAGGAGAGAGTCCGTTATCAGCAACGGGAAGTGGCGTGCATCGGTGACTGTCGAAACAATTGAGTCCACCACACATAATCTCGCTATCACCTCATTCCACTCAACATCCTTGTTGTTTGGCCTCGCTACAAGCGAGTGACGCCACGAGTGTCGAGACGGCGCTGAACGTCAACCCGTTGGAGGAGTCCCGAATAGGCCGTGTGGTCCTGAACGAGTACTGTCAGATGCGCTTGCTGTATAGCCGCTCCGCGATCCTCAACCCGCTGAAGACCACTGCCGTTGGTGGCGACCTCAGCTATGAAGGGGTCGTCGAACGTGACGGTCGCTCCGCGCTCAAGAAGGCCCTTGATCAACGGGAGCGCCGGTGACTCGCGCAGGTCGCATATGTCCTTCTTGTAGGCGACACCGAGGATGAGAATGGTCGAGCCCTTCAGGCTGCGACCCTGCTCGTTGAGCATTTCCTGCGAACGCTTGATGACAAATTCGGGCATGCTCGCGTTAATTTCCTGTGCTAATTCGACGAATCGGAAGGGCTGGCCCAGTTCGCTCTTAACTCTGTGGCTTAAGTAGTTCGGGTCGATGGGTATGCAGTGGCCACCCACTCCTGGGCCTGGTCTGAAGGCTTGGAAGCCGTAGGGCTTGGTCTCGGCGGCGTCAATGACGTCCCAGATGTCGATGCCGAGTTTGTGGCTGAGTTTCCATAGTTCGTTGACGAGGGCGATGTTGACGTGGCGGTAGGTGTTCTCCAGGAGTTTGGCCATCTCGGCTTCTTTGAGGCCTTTGGTGCGCACGGTTTGTTGGGTGATGGTGGCGTAGAAGGCTTCGGCTGCATCGGCGCATTCCTTGGTGAGGCCACCGAGGACTTTGGGGGTGTTCTCGAAGGTCC
>Ga0102945_1000580_pt1 | contig 11046 bp, 4 predicted proteins | sample SalPonred_H2O_MG_FD_78207 | JGI IMG/M metagenome (GOLD analysis project Ga0102945, IMG submission 78207) | Salt pond water microbial communities from South San Francisco under conditions of wetland restoration - Salt Pond MetaG R2_restored_H2O_MG ...
ACAATAAAAATAGTAGCTACCCCAACAAACGCTGCCGCAACTTACCTAGATGTCTGGTCTGATATTGGAGGATTAGACAGTAAACACATAGGTTTTGTCAGTTTCTACAAAGGAGAAGGGGGCACAGTTGAAGCGTCTTTAACATTCAGTGACTACATGGACTCCGTTTGGCAAGATAACCCAGCTACTTTATATGTCAGATCTAATGGGACAGTTGACATACATGGAATAGAGTATGTAATAACCAGGACACATAAAGCCAGGATTGTAACTCCTTAAAGTGAGTTTTTAATTGGTTTCTCACTTTTCCCCTTGCCACACAGTTTGGTAAGGGGTTTTTCATTTTATTATCAATTTGACATTCAATACAAAGTTCACTATTTTTGTGACAAATACCCCTCAATGAGAACTAACAATGAATTTGTAAGCAGGGTCTTAAATGACTTCAAAGCCGTAAACAAAGATGCAGACTTGAAAAGAAGACATGTTTTAAGCATTGGACTTAACAAAGCTGCTTTTCTTATGTCTCAGAAATGGGATGAACTTTCTTTGACTAGAGAGGAAGGTATGATAACACATGTACCTTGTTTTGAGTTCGAAGAGCAGAATGTAAAAACCTGCGATATTTTTGAATTTAAAAGGTGCGACAACTTAATGCGTAGCATCAAAAAGATACCTGGACTAGTTTATGGTAAAAATGGACCAGCTATTATACACGCAACAACTGTGGACGGTTCAGAAAGTTATACCTACATCAACCCAAGAAGCTTCTCCTCTATAAAAAAGAGGAAGTACAACATAAAGTCAACTAGGTATTTTTACATAAAAGACGGTTACATGTATCTGCCCAACTCAGAAACAGAACTACTTGATATTTCAGTTATAACATCTGATAAAAAAGGTTCAGAGGATTGCTCCACTTGTGCAGACTCCAATGACACAAGTTGTAAATCAGTTTGGGATTATGAGTTTGTTTGCCCGGACAGATTATACGATGTAGTTGTAAGAGACACGTTACAGGAAGTAGGAAGTATATGGAGGACTTCTGTAGAAGACGAAAACCCAAATCTAAACAGTAATGAGAAGGTTTGAGAGAGACGGGGGGCCACTATCTAGGATAAAAACAATGTTGGGTAAACATCAAGTCCTAGACTATGATTTTTACTACAAGTACAACAAATTAAAAAAGAAGAAGTCTTTTAAGAAAGAGCATAGGATAAATCAAAGGGGAGTTTATATAAAGTTTTGCCGTGAGTTTTTTAACATCATACAAGAAGAGCTTCTTGAGCGTGAAGCTGGTGTTTGCATAAAAGGGCTTGGTTATTTTTATATACACTTAGTTCCTCTAAAGGAAATGAGGAAGTATTTTGACGAAGATGGAAACATGATGGAGACCTCTTGGTTTCTAACAGACGGACATAGGTACAAGCCAAACTTCATCCCATCAAAAAGATTTAGGTATTGGGCGTTAGATAATTCTTTTGCTGACAGACTCAATAACAATTTACATAAAAATTTAATTGCTGGTAAAAGATACAATGCTTACCCATACTCCACAAAAAAGTTAATATGAGCAACACTATTGCATTAATAGAGGAAGTAAAAAACAAATTAAGAAAGTACTCTGATTCAGGTCTGTTAGACGACAACTCTATGTATCGTGAGATTGTACTTGGACTAAAGAAATTTGGTAACAGTGTTTGCGAGTTGCACGAAGCTGTTATACACGTAAAAAATGGAAAAGGGGAGTTACCAGACAATTTCAGCAGTCTATCTTTTGCTTACCTTTGTGAACCCCTTGGGTACGAAAAGGATTCAAATGTAGAGGTGCATGATTTGCAATCCTCCTACTTCTACACTGAGCGTGTTGAGAACAGCACATCTTGGAACGAGTGTAGCCCTTGTTGTAAAGATAAGGAAGAAAAGGTTATAAAAGAGAGTTTGTATTTTGTAGATGGTAAAGTAGACTTTTATTATAAGAACCCAGTCCTGTTAAAACTTAGCACTAAGTCCTTAAAAAAGAACGCTATAAATGCAGATTGCAGAAATAGGATAGTTAGGGATAACCCAGAGGTGATAGACATTAACGCTAGAACTATGAACGCAAACTTCAAAGAGGGCTACGTTTATATAAACTATTTAGGTCTTCCTGTGGATGAAGACGGCAAAATAGAAATACCAGAGACTTACAACGGGGAACTTGAAAAATACTTAGAGTACAGATTACTTAGCGAAACTACTCTAGATTTGATGGGTAATAATGATGCTGCTGGTATACAATCTTTATACACCGAATACAGGAGACTAGAGAGTATATCACTTAAAAACGCAGTAAACGATTTAAAGATGAACGCTATAAACCCTAACGAACTCAGAAGAAGATTCAGGAGGTTGACTAGGTTAGAAGCAGTTAAATACGAAGCAGGTACATGGCTATAGAAAGAGGAGACAGTTTTCCAAGAAAGGGTATGAATAGAGACTCTCACCCTTCTGAGTTAAAGAAGGAAGAGTACAGTTATGCCATGAATGCGGCCATATCTAGTGATAATGGAGACGGACTACTGATAATACAAAATGATAATTCAAACTTAAAGTGTACTGGCTTTAAAGAGGGATTTCGTGTAGTTGGTCATAAGTTCGATCAAAATAGGTCAAGGACTTACTTCTTTTTACACAACCCTTCTAGCGGCTGTTCAGAGATAGGTTACATTGACATATCAAGAACTTTCGACGGGGTAGAGGCTTTAGAAAGAGAGTGTAATTGTGACACTTTTGTAAAGCTAGAGGTTCCTCTAGAAAAACAAGAACAAGTTTCTTATTGCACTTACACTACTTTATTATCCGATTGCTGTGATGATTACCCAGATGCAGACAAGTGCTTAAACTTTGACCTTAATCACCCTATACACGAAAGTAACATAGAGATAAAGGATGAGTTTTCATCATACAATATGTACTTCACAGATGGTCTTAATCCACCTAGGTACATAGAGATAAACGATATAGAAAATCTTTACCAAGACGATCAGCCTTGTGATGACCCAATAAGTACTTGCTTACAATGCGAGAAGCTAAAAATATTCAAGCCTTACAATATACCTTGCCTTACTCCTACCGTAATAGAGTCAGGAGGAAGTTTGAAGGCGGGTACTTATGAGGTTACACTTGCCTATTCTACGCAAGATGGGCAAGAGCTTTCGGACTATCAAGTTCACACTAACCCAATACCTATTTTTGACAGAAACAATAGAATACTGTCTCAGCCTAATTTAGATTACAGAACAAATTTTTCAATAGCGCTTGAGGTAGAAAATTTAGATACTAAATTTGACTACTTTAAAGTAGCAGTTATCAGGCGTGACGGTTTAAATGGCGGGCAGAGTCAAAGTGTTTTAGGTGTATTTCCGATAACCACGAGTAAGTTTGTTGTATCATCTTTAATAGGTGCAATAGACATAGAATTGCCATATCTTCTAAGCAGAAGACCTATATACGAAAAGACAAATGGCTTAGCTGCTGGAAATGGGTATCTGTTTCACTATGGATTAGAAACTCAAAGGTATATAAATCTACAACCAGTTGTTAATTTAATGGGTTCATTTGCTAAATGGACCACTTATCAAACTACAGAGGATGCTTACCAAAATGGTGTAATAGTTTCTAACTACACTGGCTACATGCGTGACGAAGTTTATCCTTTTGGTATCAAATTCTTTATGGATGGTGGACATGAAACACCGTTGATGCCTTTTGTACCTAGACCACCAAAAGACTCAGAGTTAACAGAATACGTTAATGAGCAAGGAGATGCTATTGTTACAGACCTTAATGTTGACTCAATAGTAGCCAACAAGTCAGATTGTATAAACAGTGGCAGGAGGTACCGTTGGCAGTTTGAAAACACAGCAACTGTTGACCAAGACCCCTGTGTAGTTCCAAGTGACATATCAACAAATGATTACACAGTACAAGAAGAGTCAACTTGCGTTTATAGTGTAGACAATATTCCACAGCCAGTGGACACAGTAACTTCTGGTCAAGTGTCTGTACCTAGCGGATTAAGCCTTGTTGAATATATAAACAATAACACTCAAGAGGTTTTAAACCTAACTGACGGAGCTTGGGCTGGAATACAAGCAGTTCTAAATGGCAGTTATCCTGACATATCTTGCAGTCCAAATTTTGGAGATAATTGTGACACACCCGTTTTATTATCTACGGATATAATAGCTTTATCAGCAGAAACAACTGAGTCTGTAAGGGTCTATCAACCCGAAAACGATTATACTCCAATACAAAGACCAACATCTTGTTCATCTGTAAGAATTGATTCTAACGGAAACCCTGTAAATGATACAACTTTCCAGACAGACTACATGGATGTATCTGAGACAGTTTACACTAGACCAGAGAATACAAATGACAGTTGTAATTTTGCAAGCACACTAATTTTTCCGTCAGCAACAAACCCAGGTTATTACTTAGAAAATGCTGGTCAAGTAGGCTCTGATACAAACCTTGTTACAACTATACCAGCCACACCATCTGGTACTGACTTTAGAGCATTCTTACATTCCAATGCTATATGGTTCAAAATAGATTTTACAAACAGAGAAAAAGTTGTAATACAGACAAGTTCTTTGTCTACTTGTCAGTATCCAGACGATAACAATGGTACAAAAATAAGACTATCTTTTTACTCAGACTGTTCTGGTACAGGTGTGCCTTCTTATGACACTATTCTAAACTTACCTGGAACAGAGGAGTTAATAACACTAGACGCCTCTGACTTCCCTAGTGGAGAAGCCTTTATAGCACTAGACTCTGAGATTTTTGAGAGGGTTGTAGGTGCAAACACTGTTTTCACATTAAGGCCACCATGCTCTTGTATAGCGATAACTCAACTAGACGCTGTATATGAAACTGAGATATCCTTCACAAATTTAGATTTCGGGCAATCACAGACTTATCAATCAACATGTAGCTACTCTATACCTGAATTAGATGATTGCGAGCCTGTTCCACACAGAAAAGGAGATTTTGGTTATTGGGAGTCCGATTTAAAATACCCTTGTAACCCTGAGCTATGGGATTCATCGGATTTAAACATACTGCCTTCTGATATACCTGTTGATTTACAAAATAGTTTTGAAGTAAATTATGTGGACCAGTCTAACCCTACGGACTCTTCAACAGGTTTCTACAACCTAGAAGATTCGGCTAACTTACAAGATAAAAACATAAGACACTACAAGTTTCCTTGTTCAAATAAGGTGCCTTTCATGAGTGAGGTAGGAACAAGTAAACCAGAAGGATTTGCACCTTCAATCATATATCCAATTGGTTTCAGTATCAGCAATGAGGTTATATCTTCAATGCTAGATGTAGCTGTGAGGAACGGTCTCATTACAGCAGAAGAGAGGTCTAAGATAAATAAATACGAAATATATAGAGGAAGTAGAACATCTCAAAAATCTATTGTAGCCAAAGGTATAGTCTTTGACTACCTAAAGTACGATGAGCAGAATTTACAAAATGATACAGCATACTACCCAAACTACCCCCTAAACACAAAAGGTCAAGATGTATTCAATGGTAATTTTCTTCCGGCTATACCAACTATAAACAACCTATTTGCTTTCCATTCACCAGACACACACTTCTACAAACCTACTCTACCTAGAGAGATGAAGTTAGAAGGTTATATGTTTGGTGTGGCAGGTACTCAATACGACATAGTTTTAGACCACCCTAAGTTTACAGTTTTGGGCCAAACCGCAAGAAATTTAGCTGACACTCTAGCCACTGCTGAACAGGTTTTTGAGGCATTTTTGTTTTTCAATGACATAGTTAAAGAAGGTTTTGGAAGTAATTTCGGAAGTGGTTCAGCTCTTTCTTTAGCTTATGGACTTACAGTTGCAGCTGGGTATGCAGCTGCCTCAGCTTTCCAGTTTGGTAAAAACAGAGAGCAGTGGTTAGATAGTTTCAGGAAATTAGGTAACCCTAAGCAATTCGCATATTATAGTGCATCAATTGGTTATTATAACAGTTTTGACACAAACATAAGAGGTAATAGTTTATACAGAGGGCTTTCTGCATCTCAGTATGTAGAGGAGGGACGTTGGAAACTTAATAACAGCACTGGTGCAGGCGTTTTAAATGTAAACAATGAGGACAGGGAGAACCATGTGATGATAAATACATCTCCTGATTTTCCTATCTATGACACGCAGGCTTACTACAACTATGACAATTACGACTCTAATAAGCAAAATTCGACACGTAGAGAAGGTGTCCATAAGCTAACAGGTAAGTCCGGGTTGTATGAGTCTAATACAGCGGTTCCGTATGTCAGTTTGAAGAATTACCTTCCGTCACAATACGGAACAATAGATTCCATAGGCTGGCTTAGTACGAACTATTGTGGAGACTTAAATGACACACAGAATGATTGTAGTGCTGTGTTTGGTGGAGATGTTTATATTTCAAGGTTTTCTGTAAAACGTAAGTTCCCGTTTTTCACTTCTACGGCAATAGGCTTGCCTGACAACACACCATTTGAATACAGTAGGTACTTCAACATACCAGTTGCAGTTGATGATGAAGGTGTGCAAGATTCTATACAGTTAAATAGGAGATTCTACATGAACTATCTTATAGATTCTTCTTCCGGAGGAGCTTTAAGTACAATATTTCCAACAGACGGCACAGACTACAAACTAGACTTCCAAAGTACAAACAATAAGTTTTATGAGGGACCTCCATCAAAATTTTACTTATTTAGTTTCGGCATACCTCATTTTTTAGTGGAGAGTACTTTTAACTGTAATTTCAGGTATTCCGGTACTGAATTATCTAAGGACTTCTACCCACATAAAAACGATATCATAGAGTTGACTCAACCTGTAAATGTACCTCTGTCTGAGAGAGAGTCTTTCCTCATAAATGACGTTTACTTTTTTAACAAGACTTTAACTCCATACACAAGAATACCAGAGAGTTACTCCAAAGCAAAATTCGACTTAAAATCAACTCAGGAAAACGGAATATCGTGGTCAAAGATAGACTCATCCGGAACTGATGTTTATGATCCGTGGTTGATATACAGACCCTTAGATTCAACTAACTATGATAAAGCAAACGGGAAACTAATTGATGTATCTTTAATAGAAAACCGTCAAATGCTAGCTAGGTTTAAAAACGGAATGGCGGTATTTGGTGCGGTAGACCAAATAGCAGACAGGTTTGAGACTCAAACACCAGACTTAGGAGCAGGAGGTATATTCAGAGGCAGGAACATGAACTACTACAAAACAGACCTTGGGTATGCAGGTACTCAAAATGTAGCCATGGTCAGTTGCAAGTTCGGTCATTTTTGGGCAGACGCTAAAAGAGGCAAAGTATTCCAAATGGAACCAAGCCAATCAGGCTCTATGCCTATCGAAATAACGCAAGGACTACAGAAGTGGTTTAAAGAAAACTTACCGTTCAAAGCTTTATCTATACCGGGTATCACAGAGGACGATATCGACAACCCTTACAATGGAATAGGTTTGAGCATGGGTTGGGACGATAGGAATGACAGAGTATTCTTAACCAAAAAAGACTATAAGTTAATAGCTGATTGTCCTCCAGACTACCAGAATGTTAAAGGTCAATGTATAAAAATACCTACAAGAGACTGTATAAATAATAATGAGGTAGTTAACGGAGACTTTAAAGTAGACTTATCGTCTTGGACTTTTGACATAGGGGATACTTGGGTTTGGTTCAACGGACAAGCCGAATATCAAGGTTCAAACCAAGGTAGTACGCTTCAACAATCTGTGTTTACTGTTGGGGAGACTTATACAGTATCATTTGATATTTGCGTATTTGGTCCACCACTTCAAGTAAACATAGGTGGTAATAACTTCACGTATTCAGATACAGGTTGCTACACTGTAACAGAAACTGTTATTCCTACCACAACTATACTATCTTTCTACGCTATAGACGGGTTTTATGAAATAGACAATGTGTGTGCTGTATCTGGACTAAAGACACAAGGTGCAATAGATTTCACAGACACAGATTTCTTTGAGGATTGTTCTTGGACAGTAGCTTATAGTCCACTTACAAAGTCTTGGATTAGCTACTATTCCTTTAAGCCAAATTACTACATAGGGTACAACAATTATTTCCAGACAGGTATTACTGACGTAAACGGTTCAACTCTTTGGTCACATGTTCCGTTTAACAGTTCTTATCAAGTTTACTATGGTAACCTTCACCCTTTCACAATCGAATACCCTTTAATAAGTAAAGGTGCTATCTCTAATCTGAGGTCAATAGACTACTGGATGGACGTTAGAAAGTACTACAACAAAAATGATTATGCAGATATTGTTGACAATGGTTTCAACAAGGCAGTTGTTTATAAGAATGACCAAAGTACCGGGCAACTAGAACTCGTAAAGCAGAACAACAATGATTTATCTCAGATGGTAAATTACCCAAAGCACAAAACAAATTCTACTGAAGTTTTACAGTCAGAAATTGGAGGTAAGTGGTCTTTTAACTATCTTTACAACCGAGTACGTAATGAGAAGTCTGGACTACCTCTTTGGTTATACGATTGTGCGAATGTAGATAAGACTTTAAACCATAAACTGATAAACTATAAAAACAGTTACCAAGACAGATTAAGAGGGGACTATTTTTCAGTTAGACTTACTCAGGATGCAAACAGTAGGTTCAAGTACATATTTAGGTACTCTATTAACGAAAGAAACTATTATTACCAGTAATTATGCCAGAAGACAAACCATACAAAAACAAAGCTTTTTTCAGCGACAAAATAGACGACCCGGAACACTTTTTAAGTGAGTTGGACACTAACACTAGGAGCTTTGCAGAAAAGTTGATGAATAAGTTTCCAGGCGGTGAACTTGTTTTTACTTCTGGGCAGAGGGATAAGAAAGAGGGGGATAAGTTTTCACACCACCACGAAGGTAATGCGATAGATTTAAGAGCAAACCCTAAAATATGGAACTACCTGGTAAATGATTCAGAGGGGCTTAAACTCATGGTTGACCATGGCTTCAACATTATTGATGAGTCGGACCCCCAAAAACTAAAAAAGACTAAGGGATCAGCAGCACATTTCCATATAGGAAAAGACACACCAAATGACATTGTTTTAGATGTGAGGTCTAGGTACTATTCGTACAATGGTATACCAAGTAACGTAAGTAATGATAAAGAGGATAACTTACTAGAATCAATGGGTGCTTATTCTAATGATTTACCTGCCAATCAGGAAATTACATACAGTATGCCAAAAATAGAGTCTTACATAGAGTTTTATGCTAGAGAAACTGGGAATACTTTCGACTATTCTAGTGGTGTAGGTCCTCTAGAAGAAATAAGAGAAGACTACTTAAAAGATGGTTCAGACCCAGACGGTAACCTAGACGAAGATACCGACTCTCAACCGAACGCAACTCTATCTCCTGAGTATTTAGCTTTAAAGAAAGAGTTTGAACAGATGAAGGCTGAAGAGGAGGAGACAGAAGCTGAAAAAGCACTTAAGGCAAAAGAGGAAGCATACTTAGCTAAAAAACAGGAGGAACTTAGTCAGAAACAATCTATCATACAATCAGAGGTATCTATGGCTCAGAAAAGACAAGGTACACTAGATACAGCAGATCCAAACAAACTAGAGCAACCTTCGGTGGACCCATCAAGTTGGAAGTTACCAGACATAGATGTTCAATCACCAGACTTTATTTACTCTTTGCCTCAACAAGAGGTTCAACAGTTTAAGGAGGGTGGTGAGAAGTATTCTATTAAGCAAGGAGATACACTTCAAAAAATATCTAACAGAACTGGAATACCTGTACATAAAATTATAGAGGAAAATAACATAGAAAACCCAGATGTTATTCGTGCAGGTGAAGAGTTAACAATTCCATCTATAAGCGGTGACAGTAGTTTTTATACTTACACTGTGTCTAAGGGGGATACCTTATCTAAAATAGCTAGCTCTAATAACACTACTGTTGATAAACTAAAAGACTTAAATAGCATAGAAGATGTGAATCTAATAAGGGTAGGTCAGAACATAAAGGTTCCACAGTATGAAAATACTGACTCGGAAGAAAATAACAAGTCATTGTTCTATAATACAGGTTTGACTTCTGAGATAGAAGAGAACAGGGATGATATTAATAACATGGATAACGAATCTATAGTTAAAATAGGTCAAAGTTCTTTATCTCCTAGGTCTGAATATGTAGTAGTAGACAAGAAAAGTAACAGGTTAAAAGTTTATAGGGGTCAAAACAAAAGATTTGAAATGGAAGTTGTTATAGGGGCTAACAAAGGAGATGCTCAAACAACTACTAAGTCTACACTTTCTAACATTAAACAGCTAAAGGAGTTGCAGAAAAGAGTAGGAGTTGAACCTGACGGTATTTATGGGCCAAATACTAAAAAGGCTTTATCCGAAGCGGGTTTATCTTTCTCACCTAAGTGGTCCACAGATTGGAGCAGGGGTAATTTGTCAACAGGAGCAGGTGTTTATAAAATATCAGGTCAAAGTGGTAGTTCTGACGACTATTATGGAGGTGCTCCGTCCATAAACTTAGAGAACTCTGACGGAGTAGAGGTGGGCACATCAATACACGGTTCACCTGAATACAGACGTAAATTTTTCGGAAATGATGAAGATAGAAGAAAGAAGTTTTCTAGTATGGATTACAACACATTTTGGGACACATGGCTAAAAAGCACTGACAGTGAAGTCTCGGATATAAAATCGACAACATATAAAGACGCTTTAGACGACCTTGTTAAAATGGATAATAGATCAAGTAATGGTTGTATAAATGGTAAGTGTTCGGATGTTCAAGCTTTGTACTCCCTAGGTTTACCAGACGGAACTCCTGTTTATATACTTCCAGAGGAAGAAAACAACAAGTTCCAAATAGTCGACGGAAAACCTGTATTCAGGAGTGAGACTAACGATTCTGTGTTTTACAAGTATAAGGACAACTCAAAAGT